>Ga0209901_1000218_pt1 | contig 29667 bp, 26 predicted proteins | sample OrgsoiDNA_201058_FD_185806 | JGI IMG/M metagenome (GOLD analysis project Ga0209901, IMG submission 185806) | Permafrost soil microbial communities from the Arctic, to analyse light accelerated degradation of dissolved organic matter (DOM) -... | ecosystem: Environmental > Terrestrial > Soil >...
AGCTTGATCTTCTCGCGAACACCTTTAGCCATGATTCAGTTCCTTAATACTTCTCACCGCGGGTACGCAGATCGGCCAAGACCGTCTCAATACCCTTCTTATCAATAACACGCATACCTTTAGCAGATACGCGCAGAGTTACAAAGCGCTTCTCAGCCTCAACCCAAAAACGGTGTGAGTGCAGGTTTGGCAGAAAACGGCGTTTGGTCGCGTTCATTGCGTGGGAACGGTTGTTACCGCTCACCGGGCGCTTGCCAGTAACTTGGCAGACTCGGGACATGTCTATATCTCCAAAAATCAAATCAGCTCGAGCTTCGTATAGGGTATGGCCGCCTCGTCAGGCTTTTAGAGCCCATCTCAGCAAACTCCACTGAGAACCGACTCACTGTCGTCGGGTAAAAAACCAAATCATCAGGTATGAAACCTGCTGAGATAGGCTCTTAACGCCAAACCCAAGATTCTCAAAGGTGGCGTAGTATACGCTCTGTAGCGTAAGTGCTCAAGTCCCGAACAGCTAAAGATCCTTAAGGATCTTCAAAAAACAAGTCTATATCCAACCGCGCTCGGCAAAAGAGACCGTTTCTCCGTGACCTATGACCAAATGGTCAAGCACACGAATACCCAACAGTTGGCAGGCTTTTATTATCTGCTCGGTTACCCGGATGTCCATTGCGCTGGGTTCAGCTACGCCGGACGGGTGATTATGCGCCAGAATGATGGCTGCCGCATTAACCTTCAGCGCCTCGCGAACAATTTCGCGGGGATGAATTTCTACGCTGCTAATGGTACCAGCAAACATCTCCTCATGGCGAATAACGCGGTGTTGATTGTCGAGAAAAAGTACCAAAAACACCTCTCTTTCGCGGTAAGAGAGAATATTCTGCAGGTATTGCTGAATTATTGCCGGGCTTAGCAGCGCACTTTCGCTGGAAAGCTGGCTGACATGGCACCGTCGTGACAACTCTGACACGGCTGATAACTGGACATACTTCGCCATCCCCAGGCCATAAATAACATTTGCCTCTTCAAACTCTGCCAACATAAGACGATGCAGGGAACCGAAGTGTTTGAGCATATTTTCCGCCAGCTTCATCACATGCACACCTCTTCCCCCCGTACGCAGAAAAATAGCTAGCAGCTCGGTGTCCGATAAAGCCCGTGCACCCAATTTCAATAATTTCTCTCTTGGAGCAAGTTCTCCTTGCCACATATCCCTGTTTTTTTTCACGCACGCTCCTTATTGCGGCAACATACTGCCACACGCGATTGCATGTGCATTGACCACTTTTCAACCTTGCGAGGCATCGCGCAAATAATTAATTCTCTGCCATCAGACAGCGCGGATTGCTGTCATCAATCCGCGTTATGCTAAAATGTCGCTTCTTTCGGCTTAGAATCGGACAATCATGATGACGGGGATCTCCGGCAAACATATTGTGCTCGGTGTCAGTGGCGGCATTGCTGCTTACAAAGCACCTGAGCTGGTACGGCGCTTACGCGACAGGGGGGCTGAAGTGCGTGTGGTCATGACGGACGCAGCGAAATCCTTTATCACACCACTTAGCTTGCAAGCAGTGTCTGGGTATCCGGTGTCTGATGACCTGCTCGACCCTGCGGCCGAAGCAGCAATGGGGCACATTGAGTTAGGCAAATGGGCCGATCTGGTCCTGATTGCACCAGCGACGGCAGATTTGATTGCCCGCATGGCCGCAGGCATGGCCAACGACTTGCTGACTACCGTCTGTCTGGCAACCGCAGCGCCGATTGCCATCCTCCCCGCCATGAATCAACAAATGTACCGGGCGGCGGCCACCCAGGAAAATCTGCAGCGCCTTGCCCTTCGCGGTACGCTGTTATGGGGCCCAGACAGTGGCAGTCAGGCCTGTGGCGACGTCGGCCCTGGCCGAATGCTTGATCCTTTAGTGATTGTGGAGATGGCGAATGAACATTTCGCCCCGCGTCGTGACCTTGCCCATCTGAAGATCATGATCACCGCGGGCCCAACGCGTGAAGCCCTGGATCCGGTCAGGTTCATCACAAATCACAGTTCGGGTAAAATGGGGTTTGCTGTCGCTAAAGCCGCCGCCGATCGTGGTGCGCAGGTTACGCTGATTGCCGGGCCGGTAAGTCAGCCGACACCCGCGCATGTCACGCGTGTTGATGTAGAAAGTGCCCTCGACATGCAGCGAGCTGTTGAGGCGAGTATTACCTCACAGCACATTTTCATCTCCTGCGCGGCGGTTGCAGATTATCGTGCAGAAGCGATTGCCGATGAGAAAATCAAAAAGCAAGGTGATGAAATCACACTGAAATTGGTGAAAAACCCTGACATTGTGGCTAGCATCGGCGCAATGAAAAGCCACCGTCCGTACGTCGTCGGATTTGCCGCAGAAACCCAGAATGTGGAAGAATACGCACGGCAAAAACGAGTTCGTAAAAATCTGGACCTGATTTGCGCCAACGACGTTTCCCTCGCAGGGCATGGTTTCAATGGTGATACCAATGCTTTGCAGCTCTTTTGGCAGGATGGAGAGACCGTTTTGCCGCTTAGCGATAAAACCCTCCTTGGCCAACGTTTACTTGATGAGATAGTCAGCCGTTATGAAGAAAAAAATAGACATTAAGATTCTCGATCCGCGTATCGGTTCGACTTTTCCATTACCGGCTTACGCCACACCAGGTTCAGCCGGGCTTGATTTACGCGCCTGCCTTGATGCGGCCGTTGAATTAAAACCAGGTGAAACGACCCTGTTACCGACGGGTCTGGCTATTCATATCGGTGATGCTAATCTGGCGGCAGTTATTTTGCCTCGCTCGGGTCTCGGTCATAAACATGGTGTAGTGTTAGGCAACCTGGTAGGTCTGATCGACTCAGATTATCAGGGACAGCTAATGGTTTCTGTCTGGAACCGTGGTCAGACAACTTTCATCATCGAACCCGGTGAGCGCATTGCCCAAATGGTCTTCGTGCCCGTCGTTCAGGCAGAATTCAATCTGGTGGAAGACTTCGAAAGCAGCGAACGCGGCGAAGGTGGCTTTGGCCATTCAGGACGCCAATAAGAACCTGTTCAGCACCGCGTTACCCGCGATATTGAACAGATCCTTATCACTACCAGACCACATTGTAATACCCGAAGTCATTGAAGGGTATTGAACTAATAAGCCGCAGGATCGCTATGATTCATGCGGCAAGCGTGTGGTCTCTTATGTTTTAAGCCGTTTTTAGCAAGGGTCTATTCAGACATGGCAGAAAAAGAAACTACCAAAAGGAACCGGCGTGAGGAGATTTTGCAGGCGTTAGCGCAAATGCTCCAGTCCAGCGATGGCAGCCAAAGGATCACTACGGCAAAGCTTGCCGCCAATGTTGGGGTATCTGAAGCTGCACTTTACCGTCATTTTCCCAGTAAAACGCGGATGTTCGATAGCCTGATTGAGTTTATCGAAGACAGTTTGATCACCCGTATTAACCTGATTTTGCAAGATGAGAAAGATACGCTAAACAGACTTCGCCTGATCCTGCTGCTCATTCTTGGCTTTGCGGAGCGCAATCCTGGCCTGACCCGTATTATCACCGGCCATGCATTGATGTTTGAACAGGACAGGCTTCAGGGCCGTATCAATCAGTTGTTTGAACGCATTGAGGTTCAGTTGAGACAAGTCCTGCGAGAGAAGAAAATGCGGGAAGGCAGCGGTTATACCTATGACGAAACGCTGCTGGCAAGCCAGCTACTGGCGTATTGCGAAGGCATGTTGTCACGCTTCGTTCGTTCAGAGTTTAAGTATCGCCCAACTCAGGATTTTGATACCCGTTGGCCGCTGATAGCCGCACAATTGCAGTAAATCGGTATACTTTGTATGAGAAAAGGGCCTTATGGCCCTTTTGTTTTTTGTGCTCAGGGAAGAATGCGTTTACCTTTTGCATCAAGAAGATACGTCAGTAAAGCCGTACCCTCCTTGTCGACCCGGAATTCACCATAGCGGGCGCCAGCAAAACGTTCGGCATGCCCTTCCTGGAAGAAATAGCTCCGGGTGCCAATGTTGAGTCCGTGCTCAGAAAAGTGATATTTCATCACCACGTCCTGCGCCCGCAATATCTGTCCGTGGTCAAACTCCGCCCGAACAGCGCGGCGCTGCGCATCCAGCTCCACAATGACTGTCCCGCTTGCAGGCACGCACGCTACCCCTGAATCATGACAGGCATCGTTTTGCGCTTGCAGTTGCTGCTGAAGTGATTGGGTAATGGCGTAACGCAGCGCCATATAATCGCCCTGCATCAGCGAGCGTGGATCAACAGGCGCCAGCTCTAAAATCACCACAGCCCCATTTTTAAGCAATTGTTCTTTTTGATAAACCGATAGGTTGGTGGCGATAAGCACGAGCAGCACCACGCCGCCAGCCAGCCACTTCATCCAGTGTTTAGTTTTCATTAGCGGCTCCACTGCTGGCTGGCAGTAATTTTTTCGCCGCCATCGCCAGCCCCAGGAGCACAAAGCCCGAGATCAGCAACAGCACCGATTTTTGCAACAAGGTAACGCTGAGGAAGAAGTACCAGTCGATGAGATACAGCATCAGGAAGCAACCGGACACCACCAGCCATCCTCGACTTCCCCTCTGGCGGGCAACCAGTAAAAGCGCCAGCCCAAAACCAATTCCCGGTGCAAAAATAGCCATGGCTGCACAGATAATGGCGGCTGGAAGATACACTACCGTTGCCCGTGACCGGAAAGCACCAGCCTGAACCACCCCGCTCACCACTAAACCAGCGGCGATGCCAAAGCCCATAACGGCAGGAAGATAAGCCGTCACCGAATCGTCCCAGATTAATTCGTCAACAAAATCGGAGTGGACGCCGGCCAGACACAGCAGCATCAGGGCGGTCGGGATACCGTACATCAGGGAAGCCACTCTCTCCCGGTTAACGCTCTCCTGTCGGGAGATAATCCACAGCCAGAACGCCACAATGCAGGCCACCAGCAACGATAACAGACTGACAGCAAACCGTGGTGGCAGAGACACGCTGGCGCTGGCACCCGAAGATACAACCAGAATGGAGACAAACGCAGTCACTGCCATAAAGCGATACATCTGGTTCGGCATGGAAAGCGCCATCAATGCCAGCACCGGCAGGAACCAGAGCGACCCGAGAATAAAACTCTCGTCCCATCGAGGATCAACCAGTAAATAGACGCCGAGGCATAACCCGCAGGTGGCTGCGATGGCCCAGGCCAAACCGATATGCTGCTTGCCGATACCCTGCGCCCGCAAAAGCACGGCAGCCAGCACGGCGATCGCTAATGAAGGAATGATCAGGGTGATGCCACTTAGGCTATCCAGTAAGTCAGAGACGTAAAGTATCAACCCCAGCAGCAAAAGAATAATCAGCGCCGCCACCCAGCCACCAGCCGCCAGCACCGCACGTAAATACCACGGCAAGTCATCGGAGTGATCGCGCTGCTCAATGCTTGTCACCTGCTCGTCGTTAAGAAGTTGATGCTGTCGAAGTTCACACAGCAGGTCGTCCATCTCACTGGGCGTGATATCAGCCACTTGCCGTGGGTACAACTTACGCCGCCAATGCAACAATACTGCACCACCGCCCGCCAGCCATAGCGCCATCAAACACCCCGCAGCAAAAAGAGTTCCGACGTCCCAGGAACGATCAAACAGCTGCATGATCACGGCACATCCAACGAGCATGACGCTTATCACGCCCAGCGTGAGCACACATAAATCCGGGCGCCGGTAGTGATAATAAAAATATCCGGCCAGCAGGGTCACGGCCCAGATAAGCAGGGATATTTTACTGGTGTACTCACTGCCCCAATATGAGACAGCCTCGGCGGCGGCGGGCGTGATTGTCATCAGCAGGTAGGCCGCCATCACCCGTGGCATCCAGCGGCGTGCCAGCCAGCTATGCGGGTCTTTCCTTGCCGCACGTTCAGATAACGTTTCGCGCAGGATCAGTAAAATCCCCTGAATGGCGAAATAGGCGTAAAGCGTGGTATCAGCCAGCCACGAGAAATGCGTCAGCATGACATCATCAAACAGGGATACCACACGGCTGGCGTAATAGAGCTGGAAGGTCAGATTGGCGATCACCCAGGTGCAAAACCACAGGGCATTTTGGCGACCAATCAGTGCCAACGGCAGGAGAATACATGCCCATGCGCGAAACAGCTCCCAGCTGTCGGCACCGGTCTGGTATATCTGCCCATACAGTGCAAATAGTCCGCCAAAACTCAGCCCCAATGCCAAAAGTGCCACACGTGATACGGTGTCATACCAGCGTAACCAAACCACCACGGCCAGCGCAATAATCAGTAATTCTGCCAGCGCAAATTTCGCTATCTTCGGCATCGCGGCCCAATTCCAGGCGATGAAAAATATCGCGCCCGCGACCAGCGCCAACACCCCTAACAGAGCGAGAAACAGCGTCAGGAATTTGCGCCAACCCGAGATGTCAGGCTGTACGCCACAATGAATGAGGATTTGTTGGTAAGCAGCCGGCGTTAACCGGCTAGCTTCGGTAGGGGGAGTATTCACTAACGTTGAGAGAGAACGGCAAAGATGTTCTGCCGCCCCGGAAGGCATAACACCATTCTTATGAGACGACAGATCCATACTGACTTCCTTGCAGGGTTATAGACGACGCATTAGATGCCGTATTTTTGCTGATAAGCGCGGACTGATGCCAGGTGGTCAGCCATTTCGGTTTTCTCTTCCAGATACGCAATCAGGTCGGTCAGGGTAATAATCGAGATCACCTTACAGTGATAATCACGCTCAACTTCCTGAATCGCTGAAATATCAGCACGCCCGCGTTCTTGACGGTCGAGTGAAATCATCACGCCCGCCAGGGTTGCCTGATGTTTAGCGATGATCGCCATGGATTCACGGATAGCAGTACCGGCAGTGATCACATCATCCACCAGCATAACGCGGCCTTGCAACGGGCTACCGACCAGCAATCCACCTTCGCCGTGATCTTTGGCTTCTTTACGGTTGAAACAATAAGGAACATCACGATCGTGATGTTCTGCCAGCGCGACTGCCGTGGTGGTGGCAATCGGAATACCTTTGTAAGCCGGTCCGAAGAGTAAATCGAAATCAATATGAGAGTCCATCAAGGCTTCGGCATAGAAGCGCCCCAATAACGCCAGGTCACGCCCGGTATTGAACAAACCCGCATTGAAGAAGTAAGGACTGATGCGGCCAGACTTCAACGTAAACTCGCCAAATTTCAAAACCTGCTTGTTCAATGCGAACTCAATAAACTGGCGCTGATAGGCTTTCATGGGTGTATCTCCTCTCTAAACTGTTCTCATCTGACATTGTCGGCCAACAGGCCATAAAAAAGGCGACTTCTCAGCCGCCTTAAAAACTATTCCGCCAGCGCCGCTTTCTGCGCTGCAAAGATAGTGTTGATTCCCTCTCGTGCCAGGGATAACAAACTCAGTAACTCTTCATGGCTAAACGGCTCACCTTCTGCCGTGCCCTGAACTTCAATCATGCGACCGTCTTCCATCATCACCACATTCATGTCAGTTTCTGCGGCAGAATCTTCAACATACTCAAGGTCACACAACGCTTCACCTTTCACGATACCGACGGAAACAGCAGCCACCAGACCTTTCATCGGATTAGCTTTTAGTTTACCTGCGGCAACCAACTTGTTCAGCGCATCGGCTAATGCGACGCAGGCACCGGAAATCGACGCAGTACGGGTGCCGCCATCGGCCTGCAGGACGTCGCAGTCCAGCGTGATAGTGAATTCACCGAGCTTTTTCAAATCAACAGCCGCGCGCAGGGAGCGGGCAATCAAACGTTGGATCTCCAGAGTACGGCCACCCTGTTTGCCTTTGGCGGCTTCACGGAAATTACGGGTGTGCGTTGAGCGTGGCAACATACCGTATTCGGCAGTGATCCAGCCCTGACCCTGGCCTTTCAGAAAGCGCGGAACACCCTCTTCAACCGTAGCGGTACAAAGCACTTTGGTATCACCAAATTCCACTAAAACTGAGCCTTCAGCATGTTTGGTATAGTTACGGGTCAGTGTCAGGGGGCGCACCTGTTGTGCATTTCGGCCTGCTGGACGCATGGGTTGATCTCCGGGTCGCGATTCATGTTTGGCTGCGCATTATACGGGCTTCATCAGGTAATGCCTATCATGACCCGCCCACCGAAGCTATAATCGCTTCATCTTTACATTAACAGGTACGCAGATATGATCCGAAGTATGACCGCTTATGCCCGCCGCGAAATTAAGGGTAGCTGGGGTAGCGCAGCGTGGGAACTCCGCTCGGTAAACCAACGTTATCTCGAAACTTATATCCGTCTGCCAGAGCAATTTCGCAGCCTGGAGCCGGTTGTCCGCGAACGCATTCGTGCCCGCCTGACCCGAGGCAAAGTCGAATGCAACCTGCGTTTTGATCTCGACCCTGGCGCGCAAAGCGCGCTGCAACTAAATGAAAAACTGGCCAAACAGCTGGTTGAAGCGGCGCAATGGGTCAAAATGCAAAGCGACGAAGGCGAAATTAATCCGCTGGAAGTGCTGCGCTGGCCGGGTGTGATGCTGGCGGAAGAGCAGGATTTAGATGCAATCAGCACCGAACTGCTATTGGCGCTGGATGTTGCCATTGATGACTTCATCGCGGCCCGCGAAAGCGAAGGCGCTGCGCTGAAAGTGATGATCGAACAGCGTCTGGACGGTGTCAGCGCCGAAGTGGTGAAAGTGCGGGCACATATGCCTAATATTCTACAATGGCAGCGCGAGCGCTTGATCAGCAAGCTGGAAGATGCGCAGGTTCAGTTGGAAAATACCCGTCTGGAACAGGAACTGGTTCTGATGGCGCAACGTGTTGACGTAGCTGAAGAGCTGGACAGACTGGAAGCGCATGTCAAAGAAACGCACAAAATCATGAAGAAAGAAGAGGCTGTCGGCCGCCGTCTGGACTTCATGATGCAGGAATTCAACCGTGAGTCGAATACCCTGGCTTCCAAGTCGATCAATTCTGATGTCACAACCTCAGCCATCGAGCTGAAAGTTTTGATCGAACAAATGCGCGAACAGATTCAGAATATCGAGTAATTTCAGTTGATTGAAATAATAAAAAGCCCGCATTCAATCGCGGGCTTTTTACGTTTAGAACCTGGAAAACCGTCGAATCAGTTTTCCCAACGCTTCAACAGTACGCAAGCATTGACGCCACCGAAACCGAAACCGTTAGACAGTGCATAAGTGATGGCATGCGGCTGTGCGGTGTTACCAATAATGTTCAGGCCTTCAGCCACTGGATCTTTATTTTCCAGATTCAGCGTTGGCGGCACGATTTGGTCGCGGATAGCCAGGATAGTGAAGATGGTTTCCAGACCACCCGCCGCACCCAGCAAATGACCGGTCGCCGATTTGGTCGAGGTCACCGCCAGTTTACCGTCAGTGCCGAACAGGGTTTTGATCGCGTTGATTTCACCCAAATCGCCCACTGGCGTTGATGTCGCATGTGCATTCAGATGCTGTATATCCGCAGGCTGTAAGCCGGCCTGACGCAAAGCAATTCTCATTGCACGACCTGCCCCGTTGCCATCTTCGGCACCGGATGTCATGTGATAAGCATCACCGCTGGTACCATAACCGACGATTTCAGCCAAGATGGTCGCGCCACGTGCTTTGGCATGTTCCAGCTCTTCAATCACCAGCATGCCTGCACCTTCACCCATCACAAAACCGTCACGTGCACTATCGAAAGGGCGTGAGGCTTTTTCGGGGTGATCAGTATGGCCGGAGGACATGGCCTTAGCCGCTGCAAAACCACCCAGACTGACCGTATCGATAGCCGCTTCAGCACCACCGCACAACGCCACATCAGCTTCGTCATTACGAATCAAACGCACGGCATCACCAATCGCCTGAACACCGGCTGCACAAGCCGTTACCGGCGCGCCAATCGGGCCTTTAAATTGGTGCTTAATGGAAACCTGACCCGCTGCCAGATTCACCAGGAATGACGGAATGGTGAAAGGTGACAAACGTTTGGCACCACGGCTGTCGTTGGTGCGTACCGCATGTGCGATAGCCGGGAAACCACCGATACCGGAACCGATCACGGTCGCCGTGCGTTCCTGCTGTTCTGGGGTTTCCGCTTTCCAACCCGCATTGGTAATGGCCATATCCGCTGCTGCCATGGCGAACAGAATGAAACGGTCCATTTTTTTCTGATCTTTCGGTACGACAAATAGATCTGGCTCAAAACCCGACTCAGGGTCTTGCTCTTTGGTTAACACTTGCCCGCCGATTTTCACCGACAAAGTTTCAACGATTTCATCAGGCAACACGCGAATACCGGACTGGCCCGCCAGGAGGCGTTTCCAGATAGTTTCGATATCGCAGCCCAGAGGACTCACAGCCCCCATGCCGGTAATAACCACTCGACGATGAGTCATAAAAGGTTCCTCTTTCTTTCTATACGTTCATTTGATGCGCTGAATCGCTGAAAAATAGGTCAGCCACAGCGGGAAGTTATGTCATAAGGAATGACAGTATGTGATGAATTACGATTTTGCAAACCCGTAACCCTGAAAATCTTGTCTCCGCCACTAATTCGACAGACTGCGTAATACCAGGGAAGTAATAGCTATCACGCGTTCTTCCAACTGCTCCGGCGTCTTTTGCTCAAGCATTAGGGGATGGGAAAACGGTGTCATTGCGCTGGTGATCGCCAGACAGACTTCATCCAGGGGCGTTTTACGTTCAAACTCTCCCGACTCTCTGCCATCGACGATAACCTGCTGGATAATACTGTATATCTCAGCACGATGATTTTGCGCAGAAGTCCAGCGCTGTGCCGCCGCGGCCACCGCAATATCGTGCAGTTTGCGGTCTTCAAAAAACAGATCCAGACTTTTGCTCATCAGCGCCTTAAAGATAGTCCGAAGGCGTAATGTCGCGGACTCATTGCTATCAGCAATCTCGCGCAACGCGTGATCTATTTGCCCAACGCGCTGTGAACAAACAGCTTCACCAATTGCTTGTTTTGACTCAAAAAACTTATAAATATATGCGCTGGAAACCCCGATGGCTTTTGCCAGATCGGCTACTGACGTTTTGGCGTAACCGTAGTGACGGAAATGGTCAAAAGCAGCATTAATGATCTGTTCGCGCCGTTCATGTTCTGCTGGTCCGCGCTGCGTTAATACAACCGGAATGTCAGGCTTCATGCATTCCTCCAGGCGAGTACGAGAGTGGTATATCCGGTTACGGATTGGCATTTTGATAAGTGATGAATTTAAATTATCGTAACCTTCTAGCCAACATTTCTCCATACTTATTGCTGTAGAGTTGCATCAGCAGCTAATAAAGCTGATTCTCCCGGCAAAAAAATCATCTACAATTTCTAATGTGATAAATCGATAAAGTAAATCCAGGCCTTTTATATAAGCCAAAAAACATATCTACACATTAGATTTTATAATCCGAAATGACGTGCAGCAGAAAAATTCAGTCGTACTGTGATGCTAATCACTTTACCCTGAGAAACTGTTCATCTTTATAACCACCTATCTTTCAAAACCTGCGAAAATCTATGCTGCTTACCGTTCTCTATATTATTGGTATCACTGCCGAAGCCATGACCGGCGCTTTAGCCGCGGGACGTCGAAAAATGGATACCTTCGGCGTCATCATTATCGCTTCAGCCACGGCAATTGGTGGCGGTTCGGTGCGCGATATGTTGCTGGGGCATTATCCTTTAGGCTGGGTTAAGCACCCTGAATACATTGTGATTGTGGCGGCGGCTGCAATCCTTACCACGCTGCTGGCTCCCTTGATGCGCCATCTGCGGCGCCTTTTTCTCGTTCTCGATGCACTGGGTCTGGTGGTCTTTTCGATTATTGGTACACAGGTCGCCCTGGACATGGGGCATGGCGCGATTATCGCATCGGTTTGTGCTGTCATCACTGGCGTATTTGGCGGCGTATTACGCGACATGATGTGTAATCAAATCCCGCTGGTGTTCCAGAAAGAGATTTATGGCGGTATCTCATTTGCATCAGCCTGGATTTACATCGGCCTGCAATACTTCCCTTTGCCGCACAATTTGGTGGTAATCATCACACTGTTGGCAGGCTTTATTGCACGATTAATTGCACTGCGTTTTCGCCTGGGCTTGCCGGTTTTCAATTACCCGCACTCTGACCACTAGTTACCTACGCTGTTTATGTTGGCCTCTGAACTGTCAGCCGCAACGAAGGCAGGCACGTTTTCCTCTCTCAACATTTCAGTCAGTACTTTTACTTGTGGATGATTTATAAAATCCACAATATCAGTCACCCGTTTTTCCCCTATTCCTGTGGAATGCCGCCACTGCTGCTGCGTAACATTGCTGAGCCGGCTCCAATTTCCGTAGGTTGCCGCTTCCCGGACAGCAAACGCCGGGAAGCCAAGGGCAGAAAGCCACTGTCTGAAGGTTTTTTGTCGCGAGAGTTGTAATTGCGCATAAATTTTCTGTGCTTTTTTGGGGCTGATGCTCGGTACAGAACCCAATGACTCGGGCGTCAATCGCAACCAGTCAGCCAAATTTGTGACTTTTTGTTCCTGAACCAGAGAGCGCCATGTCGCGCCACCAAGACCTGACATATCGAGCCCTTCTGGCCCACTCAACCAAATAAGCCGAGAGATAAATTGCTGCTGACAGTCTGGCATCGGTAAAAAACAGGTGAGGGCGGAATAATCTTTGGGCTGCGGCAAAGCTGGCATCGTTCGGTCTTTCACCCGCCAGATAACCTTATCTAATTTCGGGATCCCTTGCCCGGCAAGGGTGATAGCAACCTGATCGCCTGGAACAACATCCCATTGCTTTAAACGCGCCAGAGAACCAATGCTGACTTTGCTAACCGTTTTGTCATCGATTCTGATTTCTTTCAGGTGGAGTAAGACGGTTATTTTCCCTCGCCGCCCTAATGTCGTTTCGATGTCTGTGACTTCAGTCGCCTCTGTCACTGGTGGATATTTCCAGGCAACCGCCCAGCCAGCAGTATGATTTTTCCAGTACTGCCCGGCGGGTTCTTCGCTTTGGCGGATCACCACGCCATCCGTAGCAAAAGGCAGCGGTAGGTTGAACCACTCATCACGCCATTGAGCAACGTCATCCACTGAAGCAACTTTCCTTGTGAATGCGGCCGTTTGTGCAAAGCCCAACTGGGTCAGGCTAAGCAAGCGGTTCTCCATCATTTGTGGTCCATCGGGCCAGGACCAGATGAACAAACCCAGATTCTTTAAAAGCTCGGATGGCGAACGCCGCATCATGGCACCCGCAACTTTAGAACGAGCATTCATGCCACCCGCCAAGTTTTGCTGATGTCCGGTCATCATCAGATAAAGCTCACCCTGCAAAACTAAAAGTTGCCGCTTATCATTAATAGACGCGGGAATTGCCGTAATGAAAGGGGCTTTATCCGTCCAGTCCTGACCGAATTTACCGTCTCCACGGCTGAGTAACGTCACCAGTTTGCCTTCACGGTAGATAAGCGAGACAGCCACACCATCAATTTTTGGCTGTACCCACAAATCCTGATGTCCATGCATCCAGCTTGCCAGCGCTGCTTTATCCCGCATTTTCTTCAGACCCGTGTGAGCGACAGGATGTGCCGTCAAAGTCTGATGTGCAGAAGCCATATCGCGGGGAGGATTAGGTTCATAGTCTGGCTGTTTGGCACATTCCAGCCAAAGGCGCTCTTTAAGACGTAAATTATCATAAGATGCGTCGTCAATCGGGCTCTGCCCTTGCAGATGGTAAATACCATCCCATTGCCCTAACTGCGCAGCCAAATTTTTGGTTTCTTCACGCAGACGTGACTGAGGCCAGTCAGGGCAATCCGCAGCCTGACAAGAGGAGTAAATGAATAATATCAGCAACATTTTGAGTACTTGGCGCATTGGCACCTCCTTGTGGTACCAAGTAAACGCCGGATTTTTAGGACCTTCCAGCCACATTAATTGATGATGCGATCCATATTCACATCATTAATGTAGGTTGCAGCAAAAAGTCGATATTTTGGAATACGACGCGAGAAAACAACTTACAGCCCTGTTTTATTTTATTCAGGTGCGATGAAATACGTCTGAACGCTGCACCAGAAGCGGCTAGCGTGTATACTGTGCGGAAGATCACTCTTCGCACTTTTCCCATCAACCTATTCAGTTGAAATGTCATCATGGTCCAAGGCACGTTATATATTGTCTCCGCACCGAGTGGAGCAGGTAAATCAAGTCTGATTCAGGCTTTGCTGAAAACACAACCGCTCTACGATACGCAAGTTTCTATTTCACATACGACCCGCGCAGTCCGTCCGGGTGAGAAACATGGCGAGCACTATTTCTTCGTCTCCAAAGAAGAGTTTTGCGGAATGATTGAAAACGATGCGTTCCTGGAGCATGCGGAAGTTTTCGGAAACTATTACGGCACATCACGTGAAGCTATCGAGCAGGTTCTGGCTTCAGGTGTTGACGTGTTTTTGGATATTGACTGGCAGGGTGCTCAGCAGATCCGTAAAAAAATGCCGCAGGCACGCAGTATTTTTGTGCTGCCGCCATCGAAAGACGAACTTGACCGCCGCCTGCGTGGCCGTGGTCAGGACAGCGAAGAAATCATCGCAAAACGCATGGCGCAAGCCGTGGCTGAAATGACCCACTTTGCTGAGTACGACTATTTAATTGTGAATGATGATTTTGATCTGGCACTGTCGGATTTAAAAACCATTATTCGCGCCGAACGTCTTCGTCTGAGCCGTCAAAAGCTTCGTCATGACGGATTAATCACCAAACTATTGGCAGACTGAAGACACTTTCAGTATTATGCCCAGTCTTTCGTCCCCCTGTGGAGTAGCACATATATGGCACGCGTAACTGTTCAAGACGCTGTAGAAAAAATTGGTAACCGTTTTGACCTGGTGTTGGTGGCTGCTCGCCGCGCACGCCAGCTCCAATCTGGTGGTAAAGATCCATTAGTCGCTGAAGAAAACGACAAAGTCACCGTTATCGCTCTGCGAGAAATCGAAGAAGGTCTGATCACGAATAAGATCCTTGATGTTCGCGATCGTCAGGAACAACAGGAGCAGGAAGCCGCAGAGATTCAGGCAGTTACTGCCATCGCTGAAGGTCGTCGTTAATTAACGAAACGGATCTCACTTGTACATCTTTGAAAGCCTGAATCAACTGATTCAAAAATACCTGCCGGAGGAGCAAATCAAGCGCCTCGTGCAGGCCTACCTCGTTGCGCGTGACGCGCACGAGGGGCAGACTCGCTCCAGTGGTGAGCCCTATATTACTCACCCGGTAGCCGTAGCCTGTATTTTGGCTGAAATGAGGCTCGATCACGAGACTCTGATGGCGGCGTTACTACACGACGTTATTGAAGACACGCCTGCGACATATCAAGATATGGAGCAACTGTTCGGTAAAAGTGTGGCCGAGCTGGTTGAAGGCGTTTCGAAGCTGGACAAGCTGAAATTCCGCGATAAGAAAGAAGCTCAGGCGGAAAACTTCCGCAAAATGATCATGGCGATGGTGCAAGACATTCGCGTCATCCTGATCAAACTCGCCGACCGTACCCATAACATGCGCACTCTGGGCTCTTTGCGCCCGGATAAACGCCGTCGTATTGCCCGTGAAACGCTGGAAATCTACAGCCCACTGGCACACCGTTTGGGTATTCATCACCTAAAGACCGAGCTTGAAGAGCTAGGCTTTGAAGCGCTTTATCCGAACCGTTACCGCGTAATTAAAGAAGTGGTGAAAGCTGCGCGTGGTAACCGTAAAGAGATGATTCAGAAGATTCTTTCAGAAATAGAAGGGCGTTTAACCGAGGCCGGAATTCAGTGCCGGGTCAGTGGCCGCGAAAAACACCTCTATTCGATTTACTGCAAGATGCATCTGAAAGAGCAACGTTTCCATTCCATCATGGATATTTATGCCTTTCGGGTGATCGTTAAAGAACTCGACACCTGTTATCGCGTTTTAGGTCAGGCTCATAGCTTGTACAAACCGCGCCCTGGTCGGGTAAAAGATTACATCGCTATTCCGAAAGCCAACGGCTATCAATCTCTGCATACCTCGCTTATCGGCCCACACGGCGTGCCGGTTGAGGTTCAGATTCGTACTGAAGATATGGATCAGATGGCAGAGATGGGGGTTGCCGCTCACTGGGCTTATAAAGAGAATGGTGAGAACAGCACCACGGCACAGATTCGTGCCCAGCGTTGGTTACAAAGTTTACTAGAGCTGCAACAAAGCGCTGGCAACTCATTCGAATTTATCGAAAGCGTTAAATCTGACCTGTTCCCAGATGAAATCTACGTATTCACGCCGGAAGGCCGCATCGTCGAGCTGCCAGCTGGCGCGACGCCGGTAGACTTTGCTTATGCCGTACACACCGACATCGGCCATGCCTGTGTTGGCGCACGTGTCGACCGTCAGCCATATCCGCTGTCGCAGCCACTGACCAGCGGCCAGACCGTCGAAATTATTACCGCGCCCGGCGCCCGTCCGAATGCGGCGTGGCTTAATTTTGTCGTGAGCTCACGCGCACGTGCCAAAATTCGCCAGATGCTCAAGAACCTCAAACGTGATGACTCCGTTTCTCTTGGCCGTCGGTTGCTTAATCATGCACTCGGCAGTGGTAAGAAAATTTCCGATCTTCCACCAGAGAATATCAAAAACGAGCTCGACCGAATGAAGCTCTCCGCCATGGATGACTTGCTGGCCGAAATTGGTCTGGGCAACGCCATGAGTGTGGTCGTCGCCAAAAATCTGATGGGCGATCAATCCTCTATGGCAACCAGCGGAACGCGTAATCTGCCGATCAAAGGTGCTGATGGCGTACTGATCACCTTTGCCAAATGCTGCCGCCCTATTCCTGGTGACCCAATTATTGCCCATGTCAGTCCGGGTAAAGGTCTGGTGGTTCACCACGAGTCCTGCCGTAACATTCGCGGTTATCAAAAAGAGCCTGAAAAGTTCATGGCAGTCGACTGGGATGACCAAGAGACTGATCAAGAATTTATCGCCGAAATAAAGGTCGATATGTTCAATCATCAGGGTGCACTGGCGAATTTAACCGCAGCAATCAACGCCGCACAGTCTAATATTCAGAGTCTGAGTACTGAGGAAAAAGATGGCCGTGTTTATAGCGCCTTTATTCGCCTGACAACCCGTGACCGTGTGCACCTGGCAAATATTATGCGTAAAATTCGTGTCATGCCGGATGTGATCAAAGTCAGCCGTAACCGAAACTAACTGTTATGACTCCTGAACGTTATGCGCGCATCTGCGAAATGCTTGCAGCCCGGCAACCAGACTTGACGGTATGCATGGAAGAGGTACATAAACCGCACAACATTGCTGCAGTAATTCGTACTGCTGATGCCGTCGGCGTGCATGAAATTCACGCAGTTTGGCCATCGAGCCGGATGCGGACCTTAGTCTCTTCGGCAGCAGGCAGTAACAGCTGGGTTCAGGTTAAAACGCACAAAACAATTCAGGATGCCGTCGCCAAAATGAAGGCGAAAGGGATGCAAGTGCTGGCAACACACTTGTCTGACAAAGCCGTCGACTTCCGTACCATCGATTACACCCGCCCAACCTGTATTCTGCTCGGTCAGGAAAAAACCGGTATTACCCCTGAAGCATTGACACTGGCTGACAGCGATATCGTGATTCCTATGGCCGGTATGGTTCAGTCGCTGAATGTCTCCGTAGCCTCTGCGCTGATTCTGTATGAAGCACAGCGCCAGCGAGAAAATGCCGGAATGTATCAACGCCAGACAAGCCCTCTCAGCCTCAAAGAGCAGCAACGCCTGCTGTTTGATGGCGGCTATCCGGTGTTATCAAATGTGGCAAAACGCAAAAAATTACCCCGGCCCTTGATCGATGAAACTGGACAAATTATTGCTGATGACCAGTGGTGGGCCGCCATGCAAATGACGGTTAAAAGATGAAAGGACGCCTGCTCGACGCCATCCCGCTCACGTCGCTTTCTGGTGTAGGAGCAAGTCAGGCAGAGAAACTCGCTAAACTCGGCCTCGAAACTATTCAGGACCTCCTGCTCCACCTCCCCCTGCGTTATGAAGATCGCACACGCCTGTATACCATCAATGATTTGCTGCCCGGAATTTTTGCCACAGTGGAAGGCGAAGTGCTGCGCAGTGATATCAGCTTTGGCCGCCGCCGCATGATGACCTGCCAGATCAGTGATGGTACCGGCATCGTTACGTTACGCTTCTTTAACTTCAATGCGGCGATGAAAAATAGCCTGGCGACCGGACGTCGTGTTACCGCTTATGGCGAGATAAAACGTGGAACGCAAGGTGCTGAGATTATTCACCCTGAATATCGCATCCAGGGCGAGAATAGTGAGGTTGTTCTGCAGGAGTCGCTAACACCGGTTTATCCCACCACCGAGGGGATACGTCAGGCGACGCTTCGCAAACTGACCGATCAGGCGCTCGAACTGCTTGATACCGTACCCATCGCAGAACTTCTTCCAGAAGAACTGAGTCAATCGTTGATTTCGCTGCCCAAAGCCCTACACCTACTGCACCGTCCACCGCCTGATATACAGTTAGCGGATCTTGAGAAAGGTCAACACCCAGCCCAGCGTCGGCTGATCATGGAAGAGTTACTGGCGCACAATTTAAGCATGCTGGCGGTTCGCGCTGGTACCCGAAGCTACAAAGCATTACCGCTGCACCATGATGACCGCCTTAAAAACCAGTTCTTAGAAGCGCTGCCTTTTAGCCCCACCGGTGCGCAAGATCGCGTTGTGGCCGAAATCGAACAAGATTTAGCTAAGGGCTATCCGATGATGCGGCTGGTTCAGGGCGACGTCGGGTCTGGTAAGACGCTCGTTGCAGCATTAGCGGCACTGTGCGCGATTGCCCAGGGTCAGCAAGTTGGTCTGATGGCGCCTACAGAACTTCTGGCAGAACAGCATGCCAATAACTTCCGTCAGTGGTTCGAACCGCTGGGCATTCAGGTTGGCTGGCTGGCCGGTAAACAAAAAGGCAAAGCGCGACAGGCACAACAAGAGGCGATTGCCAGCGGTCAAGTTTCCATGGTGGTGGGCACGCATGCCATTTTCCAGGAACAGGTTCTGTTTTCATCGCTCGCACTGGTCATTATTGATGAGCAACACCGGTTTGGTGTCCACCAGCGCCTGGCCTTATGGGAAAAGGGAAAACAGCAAGGTTTTCATCCGCATCAGTTAATTATGACAGCCACGCCGATCCCAAGGACGCTGGCCATGACCGCCTACGCCGATCTCGACACTTCCGTGATTGATGAACTGCCACCGGGACGAACGCCGGTGACCACTGTCGCGATCCCTGACACCCGCCGCAGCGATATTATCGCAAGAGTGAAGAGTGCCTGTGAGCAGGAAAATCGACAGGCATATTGGGTCTGCACACTGATCGAAGAGTCGGAAATGCTGGAAGCCCAAGCTGCAGAAGCGACATGGGAGGGGTTAAAAGTTGCTCTGCCTGAGCTAAAAATAGGCCTGGTTCATGGCCGGATGAAATCACAAGAAAAGCAAGCAGTGATGCAGGCTTTCAAACAAGGTGAAGTCCAATTACTTGTCGCAACCACAGTGATCGAGGTTGGGGTAGACGTACCAAACGCCAGCCTGATGATTATCGAGAATCCTGAACGTCTGGGGCTCGCTCAGTTGCACCAGTTGCGTGGCCGGGTTGGCCGCGGTGCCATCGCTTCACATTGCGTTCTGTTGTATAAAACACCGCTCAGTAAGACAGCGCAAAAAAGGTTGCAGGTTTTGCGCGATAGCAACGATGGTTTTGTGATTGCACAGCAGGACTTAGAAATCCGTGGGCCGGGCGAATTACTCGGAACACGCCAGACCGGCAGCGCCGAATTTAAAGTCGCAGATTTATTACGTGACCAGGCGATGATCCCTGAAGTACAGCGTATTGCCCGCTATCTGCAACAACAGTTTCCCCAGCATGCTCATGCTCTTATCGAACGCTGGTTACCGGAACGCGTGCGATACACCAACGCCTGATATCTTCCCTGCGCCGAGATTGATAGCCTTCCATGGCACTCAATCTCATCACGCGATGGCGGGAAATACCGGCAACAGCAAGAATAGTTTGATGACTATTGCGTTGGCGATATCAATAAAGAATGCGCCCACCATAGGTACCACTAAAAAGGCCAGATGTGACGGCCCAAAGCGATTGGTGATGGCCTGCATATTGGCGATTGCCGTGGGCGTCGCCCCCAGCCCGAAGCCGCAGTGCCCCGCCGCCAGTACCGCCGCGTCATAGTTTTTCCCCATAACACGGTAGGTTACGAAGATGGCATACAGCGCCATTGCCAGCGTCTGCACGCCCAGGATAGCCATCATTGGCAATGCCAGTGATGCCATTTCCCACAGCTTGAGGCTCATCAGCGCCATCGCCAGAAACAGCGAAAGGCTGACGTTACCTAATACCGACACTGCGCGATCGAATACCCGATAAAAACCCAACCACGCCAGTAGATTACTGAGGATAACCCCAACAAAGAGTACGCAAACAAAGGTTGGGATCTCGAATGCGGAGCCTTGTAATAGGGCCGAAACATGGCTGCCAGCCGTCAGACAGATAGCAATCAACGCAATGGTTTCCACCATGACCAAAGGCGTGATCATCCGGCCAATTGTCGGTTTTTCGAAGGCGCTCGGGTCGATGGCATCATCCGGCGAACCGTTCGGCGTTGAAGAGTGGCTAACCAGATAGCGCGCAACCGGTCCACCGATAATCCCGCCCAGAACTAAACCAAAAGTCGCACAGGCCATGGCCACTTCTGTGGCATTTTCAAAGCCGTACTTTTCGCTAAATAATTTACTCCAGGCGGCTCCGGTGCCGTGGCCACCGGACAGCGTTATTGAACCAGCCAGCAGTCCTATCAGCGGGTCAAGACCGAGCAGTTTTGCCATGCCGATGCCAATCGCATTTTGCAGTAGCAATAACCCAAGCACCACAAACACCAGCAAGAACAGTGCTTTGCCGCCGGAGCGCAGGCTGGCGAGATTGGCATTCAGGCCAATGGTAGCGAAGAAAGCCAGCATCAGCGGCTCTTTCAGCGACATATCAAAGCTGACCTCCCAACTGAAAAACTGATTGGCCAGCAGCAGCAGGAACGCGACCAGTAAACCACCGGCGACAGGTTCGGGAATAGTGTATTTCTTGAGAAACGAAATCGTCTGGACGCATTTACGTCCCAGAAGGAGAACCAGAGTGGCGGCAACCAACGTGCCATAGGTATCGAGATGAATCATTCAAATACTCCATTTTAGAAAAAATCCAATAATATTATTGAGTTATAAGAACCCCAGTCTGCTGATATTTTTCAGATGTGGAATTAGAAGTCAGATTGCTAACTCAGCGCAAGAAAAACAGCCTGAGAATGCTGTGTAAATCGCAATTAACAGAGCAATAAATCAAGAAAGCAATCGATTGCTTTTATCTTCGTTTTCATTAAAAATGCCCGCTTTGCCGCTTAATGGATGCCCAAATCATGAGTACGCAATCCGCCGAGTCAGACACTCAGCGCCCTGACCTATCCCACACCCCCAACAGCGAATTAATTTACCGTCTCGAGGATCGCCCTCCTCTGCCACAGACCCTGTTTGCGGCCGGCCAACACTTACTGGCGATGTTCGTTGCGGTGATCACTCCTGCACTGCTGATTTGCCAGGCTCTGGGGTTGCCAGCGCAAGACACACAGCACATCATCAGCATGTCGCTGTTCGCGTCAGGACTGGCGTCTATCTTGCAAATTAAAACCTGGGGCCCGGTGGGTTCAGGTCTGCTATCGATTCAGGGCACCAGTTTTAACTTTGTGGCTCCGCTGATCATGGGCGGAATGGCATTGAAAAACGGCGGGGCGGATGTACCAACGATGATGGCGGCACTGTTTGGCACGCTAATGGTTGCTTCCTGCACTGAGATTATTCTGTCGCGTTTCTTGCATCTGGCGCGCCGCATTATTACCCCACTGGTTTCAGGCATCGTGGTGATGATCATCGGCCTTTCGTTGATCCAGGTTGGACTCACCTCTATCGGTGGCGGCTATGCAGCGATGAGTGACCATAGCTTTGGTGCTCCTAAAAATCTGCTGCTCGCCGCCGTTGTTCTGGTGGTGATCATTCTGCTCAACCGGCAGAAAAATCCCTACCTGCGCGTAGCTTCGCTGGTGATCGCCATGGCCGTCGGCTATGCCGCTGCGTGGATGATGGGCATGCTGCCCGCCACCACGCCAGTGACACAAAGCCATTGGATAACACTGCCAACGCCGCTCTATTACGGGCTGGGCTTTGACTGGAATCTACTCATTCCTCTGATGTTGATTTTCATGGTGACATCACTTGAGACGATTGGTGATATCACTGCGACCTCCGATGTGTCCGAGCAGCCGGTAAGTGGCCCGCTCTATATGAAACGCATTAAAGGCGGCGTGCTGGCGAATGGGCTGAACTCCATGCTTTCGGCGGTGTTTAACACTTTCCCAAACTCCTGTTTCGGCCAGAACAATGGCGTGATTCAGTTGACCGGCGTTGCCAGCCGTTATGTGGGGTTCGTGGTTGCGCTGATGCTGATCGTTCTTGGTCTGTTCCCCGCAGTTGCCGGCCTTGTTCAGCACATTCCAGAGCCGGTACTTGGTGGCGCGACCATCGTCATGTTTGGGACTATCGCCGCCTCTGGCGTACGTATTGTGTCGCGCGAGCGTCTTAATCGTCGTGCGATTATGATCATGGCGTTATCGCTGGCCGTCGGGATGGGCGTTTCTCAACAACCGTTGATTCTGCAATTTGCTCCTGACTGGCTGAAAACCCTACTTTCATCGGGTATCGCAGCCGGTGGCATCACAGCCATTGTGTTGAATCTCATATTTCCTCACGAAAAATAAACATCCGCTGTAACCCCTCCAAATGCGGCGAGAGGTCTGGAATCCTCGCCGCATTTTCTTGTCTGAGTCATGCTAACCTATTGAGAAAGGCCACTGTTTACGGCATAAACAGGGTATTATTTCCCTTTCCCCGACGGATATGGATTCAGACGATGAAATTTATCGGCAAAATTTTACTGACGCTAGTCCTGCTGTTGGTGCTGGCAATCGTACTACTTTATGTGTTGTTGCAGACCCGGTGGGCAGCAGGCCAGCTCAGCCAATGGATGAGTAACAACTCCAATTACCGCCTGTCACTCGAAAAAATTGACCACGCCTGGTCCGAACCTGGTCGCATTACGCTCACTGGCGTGAGACTGGGTCAGAAAAACCAACCTGATGCGCTGAATGCTGCACAGGTCAATCTTGATCTGAGCTGGCGTCAGATAACCGAACCGAGATTCTTCGACCGCATTGTTCTGGTCAACGGCCAGCTTAATCTCAATCCTTCGGCACTAAATCTCCCTATTCAGGCGAACACCCTCCAGTTGAGTAAAATGACACTATCCGGGGAGGCTGATAGCTGGGCGGTTGACGGCCAACAGGTCAATGCCGGGATTTATCCGTGGCAGCCAAAAGCCGGACATCTGCTGGGTGAAAATACGGAGTTCCAGCTGAGTGCAGCGGCACTCAGCTTAAATGGCATACCCGCAGAGAATGTGCTGGTGCAAGGGCAGATCAATAATAACCAGCTTACTCTGAGTAACTTTGGCGGCGATCTGGCCCGGGGGCAACTGACAGGTAAAGCGAGTCGTGCACCGGACGGCAGCTGGACAGTGGATAACGTGCGGTTAAGCAATGTGCGGTTACAGACGTCACAACCGCTGGCCGCATTCCTGCAAGACTTCAACCAGCAGCCGAAAGTGATCGTTAAACGCTTTGATTTGATTGATGCACGCCTGCAAGGCAAGGATTGGGCGTTCAGCGATGTCGATTTGTCGGTTAAAGACGTCACCTTTGAGAGAGGTGACTGGCAGAGTCAGGATGGTGAGGTTTCACTGAATGCGACCGAAATGATTAATGGTAACCTGCATATCATCGACCCCATCATCAATCTGGATCTTTCCCCGCAAGGGATTACCCTCCGGCAGGTCAGTGCGCGCTGGGAAGGTGGGCTGCTGCGCACCACAGGTAACTGGATACGAAACAGCCACCGTCTGCAACTGAACGAGCTGACCGTCGCAGCGCTTGAATATACGTTGCCGCAAAACTGGCGCCAGCTTTGGATACAAGCCTTACCGGACTGGCTGTCAGAGGTTTACGTTGGAAAGTTAATGACCAATCGTAATTTGATTATTGATATCTCGCCGCAGTTCCCTTTCCAGCTCACCGCGCTGGATGGTTTCGGGACGGATTTACTGCTCGCACGCAATCATCAATGGGGTATCTGGTCGGGCAAACTGAACCTCAATGCCAGTGATGCCACCTTCAATAAAGTCGATGTTCGCCGCCCTTCCCTCGCCCTTGAAGCCACGGACAGCCAGGTGAAATTTACAGAGCTGAGCGCGTTTACCAAAGAGGGGCTGATGGAAGCGACGGCAAGCGTCGATCAACAGCCAGAGCGTAACTTCTCTGTGACGATGAATGGCCGAGCTGTGCCGGTAAATGTTCTGGAAACCTGGGGTTGGCCGCACCTGGACCTGCAGGGCAACGCCAATATGCAGCTCAGTCTGCAAGGGCAGATGCCCGCAAATGTTGATTTTCAGCCCACATTAAGTGGGAAGCTGCACGTATTAGCCGCTGACGGAAAGCAGCTGGATCAGCAAATTAACAAAGGCATTGTGGCTGGTGCTGTCGCACCGTAAATGTCGCAGGCTCCCGCTTAGGAAAAACAAAAGGCACCGCTTAGCGGTGCCTTTTGTTTTTCTTTTCAGTGCGCAGCCCGGAAACCTTCGGGATGCATCGATATCGGTGGCTTAAAGCATATCAGTTAATTTGTGGCTCAAGCGGCGCCTCGGGAGCCACCGGTAACACCAGGTAAGTACCTTCAAAAATAGCACCCGAGGTTTCGTCACCCAGCAGATTCACTTCCAACTGAACGCGTGCGCGGCGGCCTTTTGCCAGCCGGTCCAGATCGCCGCTGAGGGAGATCAGATCGGCAATAGCGCGAGGGCGACCGGTTACCGGGGCGCTATAACGGATATGCGCATCGGCGAGGATGATGGTTCCACCCAGATGGCGTTCGCGCAACAGCAGCCAGATCAATCCCCATCCGGTGAGCGTCGCCAGCGAAAACAGACTTCCGGCAAACAGGGTATGGTGGGGGTTCTGATTGCCATTTTCCGGCATAGTCGTCACAAACCGCCGCCCGGTATATTGGCTAATTCGCACACCCATTTTCTCGCTCAATGGAATATGGTCGTACCAGGCTTGTTGTAACTGCCCGCACCAGTCGGGACGATGCAGAATGTCATCCAGTGTTGCAACCGGTTTGATCATCAGAAAGTGGCGCACCGGCGTGGATTGCGGAGTCGTAATTTCGCCCTGGTTCAAAAAACCCAATTTGGCGAAGAACGCCACGGCATCTTCACGCGCGCTACATACCACACGCTTTACCCCTTCCTGCCGCGCCACAGACTCCAGGGTCATTGCTACCAGCGTACCCAACCCCTTTGCCTGTACATTGGGATCAACCGCCAGGAAGCGGATAGAGGCCTCGTTGTCAGCATTGATGTATAAACGCCCAACAGCCACGGTTTTACCGTTTTCATCCACCACCATTTGGTGGTGCGCCATTGCGTCGTAAGCATCACGCTCGGAGCCTTCCGGCTGATGCAATGGTTTACGCAGCATTTCCCAACGGAATGCGTAATAGGCAGCCAGTTCTTTTTCAGTAACAGGAACTCTCAAATGGTACATAGATACGTTATCTCCGGCGTAATGCCTTTACATTCAGACTTGTAGCCAGAAGGTCACCGGTCCGTCATTAACCAGTGCCACTTTCATGTCGGCAGCAAAGCGCCCGGTTTGGGTCGCTATTCCCTTTTCGCGGCACTCTCCACAAAAATAATCATATAACCGCTCGGCATCCTGTGGCGCGGCACCCCGTGAAAAACCGGGACGCGTCCCCTTTTGTGTATCAGCCACCAGAGTAAACTGGGAGACCACTAACAGACTGCCGCCCGCTTGCTGGACGTTAAGGTTCATCTTGTCGTTTTCATCACCGAAGATACGGTATCCGATCACCTTATCGCACAATTTTTTGGCTTTCTGCTCATCATCACCCTGCTCGACGCCCAGTAAAATCAGCAATCCGGGACCAATATCCCCGCAGGTTGCGCCATCGATAGTGACGCTGGCACTCAATACCCGCTGAATTAATGCAATCATAAAAACCCTTCAGTCTTTTAAAATTATGACTCTTTAACGGTTAACACGGCGGCGTCAGAGGATTGTAGCTTTCGCAGTGAACGATATTCGCCTAGGGTGACGGTGATCTCTGCCCCTAAAAGCACGATACACCAGCTTACATAAACCCAGAGGAATAAAATCGGGATCACCGCCAGTACGCCATAAATCAGTTGATAGGACGGAAATAGCTGGATATAGAGTGCGAAAACTTTTTTCCCCAACTCGAATAGAGACCCAGCCACTAAAGCGCCCACCAATGCATCCCGGGGAGGAACACGAACCGTAGGAACGACCTGATACAGCAGCCAAAACGAGATCCAGGAGATAAGAAGAGGCAGTACGCGCAGGGTATGGTCGATAATCGAATGGACGCCATTAATGCTTAGCCAGTTTAGAGACAATAAGTACGAACTGATTGCCACGCTGGCCACCAGCAGGATCGGCCCCAGCGTCAGGACCATCCAGTAAACGGCAAACGAAAAGACGATTGGCCTTTTACTTTTACTGTCCCAGATTTTGTTCAGTACGCTGTCAACGGAGGCGATCAGTAACAGTGCAGTGACAATCAGCCCGCATGTGCCGACCGCCGTCATCTTGCTGGAGTTGGCAACAAACTGTTCTAAATAGCGCTGAATAACATCGCCAGTTGCAGGCATGAAGTTATTGAAAATAAAGGTCTTGAGCTGAGCACTGATCTCTGAAAACACCGGAAACAGTGCAAACAATGAAAAGACCACGGCGATCAGCGGCACCAGTGAAAGCAACGAAACATAAGCCAAATGGCCAGCCAGCAGCGTCAGGCCATCTTTATCCGCTCGCTTAAGCAACAGGTGTACAAAATGTAAACCTGTTTTAACTCGATGCCATCGTGTTCTCATTCACGCTCCAATCAGGAAAACCAGGCCGGTACAGTCGTCTTATCCTCCACCAGCACGGCTTCAATACCCATCGACCTGGCGGCTTCTACGTTTTCGATAACATCATCAAAGAAGACAGCCTGACTGGCTGTAATGCCTTCTTTGTTAAGCACATACTCGAAAATTCCAGGCTCAGGCTTACGCATACCCAGATCTTGCGACAAGTACAGTGCATCAGTATTGGCTTCGATCTCTGGAAAATGCTCAGGCCAATAGTTGAGGTGCAGACGGTTAGTATTTGATAGCACCACCACACGATGCCCCTGTTCGCGCAATGTTTTGAACACGGCGATAACCTCAGGCCGCAAGCCGACAAACACCGCCTGCCAACCTAAACTGAATTGTTCAAAACTCAGCGCAATGCCCATCTCATGACTGAGCTCAACTGCGAAATCTTCGTCGCTTATCTCGCCCCGTTCGTGTTTCTGAAACACCTCGCCCATGGAGAATCTCTCGGTCAGCGTCGCCAGGGGCGTGCCGCTGAGATTGCTCCATACACCAAGCACACGTTTGAAATCGATATCAATAATGACGTTTCCCATATCAAAAATGTACAGCATTGCACGCTCCTGATTTCAAAGTTGATGGAATTAACTTTAGCGGGAAAAGGTACACATGAACAGGGAGGGAAGCACGGTGCTGCGAGGTAGCATCAGAAAAAACACAAAATAAAACAGGGCACCCGAAGGCACCCTGCTTTATTGAAAACGGATAATGCGGAAGAAACTTAAGCTTCTTTAGGACCACGCATTGCACGTTTACGGTCATTCTCGGTCAGGTGACGTTTACGGATACGCACAGACTGAGGCGTCACTTCGACCAGTTCGTCATCATCGATGAATTCCAGAGCTTGCTCCAGAGACATCTTGATGGCAGGAACCAGGGTAGTGGCTTCGTCAGTACCGGACGCACGCATGTTGGTCAGCTTTTTACCGGTCAGGCAGTTCACGGTCAGGTCGTTAGAACGCGAGTGAATACCGATGATCTGGCCTTCATACACTTCTGCGCCGTGGCCCAGGAACAATTTACCGCGGTCTTGCAGGCTGTACAGTGCGAACGCAACTGCTTTACCCTGACCGTTGGAAACCAGCACGCCGTTCTGACGCTGACCGATTTCACCCTGACGCACATCATCGTAATGACTGAATGTGGAGTACAACAGGCCAGTACCAGAAGTCATGGTCATGAATTCAGTACGGAAGCCGATCAGACCACGTGCTGGGATCAGGTAATCCAGACGAATACGACCTTTGCCGTCTGGGATCATGTCCTTAACGTCGCCCTTACGTTCACCCATGGCTTGCATGACTGAACCCTGGTGCTGTTCTTCAATATCCAGCGTCACGTTTTCGAATGGCTCTTGTTTACGACCATCAATCATCTTGTTGATAACTTTTGGACGGGAAACAGCGATTTCGAAACCTTCACGACGCATGTTTTCGATCAGAACTGACAGGTGAAGTTCACCACGGCCGGATACGCGGAACGCATCAGCATCTTCAGTTTCTTCAACGCGCAGTGCCACGTTGTGCACCAGTTCTTTGTTCAGACGGTCAAGGATTTGACGTGAAGTCACATACTTGCCTTCTTTACCACAGAACGGAGAGGTGTTTACGCAGAAGTACATGGTCACTGTTGGTTCATCAACAGATAACGGTGGCAGTGCTTCAACGTTTTGCACATCACAAACGGTATCGGAGATGTTCAACTCACCCAAGCCGGTGATAGCGATGATGTCACCTGCTTCAGCCAGTTGAGTTTCGATACGTTCCAGACCCATGTGGCCCAGCACTTTAGCGACTTTACCGTTACGGGTTTTGCCTTCGCTATCGATGATAGTGACTTGCTGGTTAGGCTTAACCACACCGCGTTTGATGCGGCCAATGCCGATAACACCAACGTAGTTATTGTAGTCCAGCTGAGAAATCTGCATCTGCAGTGGGCCATCACGGTCAACTTTAGGTGCTTCAACATGGTCTACGATTGCCTGGTACAGCGGGGTCATATCTTCGGCCATATCGTTATGGTCGGTACCCGCGATACCCAACAGGGCAGATGCATAAATGATTGGGAAGTCGAGTTGCTCGTCAGTCGCGTCCAGGTTAACGAACAGATCGAAGACCTGATCAACAACCCAGTCAGGACGTGCGCCAGGACGGTCAACCTTGTTGATTACCACGATCGGCTTCAGACCATTAGCAAACGCTTTTTTGGTCACGAAACGGGTTTGCGGCATTGGGCCATCCATTGCATCCACAACCAGCAGCACCGAGTCAACCATTGACATCACACGCTCAACCTCGCCGCCGAAGTCGGCGTGTCCCGGGGTATCAACGATGTTGATGCGGTAGTCTTTCCAATTAATGGCGGTGTTTTTTGCGAGGATGGTGATCCCACGCTCTT
>Ga0209901_1000220_pt1 | contig 29377 bp, 23 predicted proteins | sample OrgsoiDNA_201058_FD_185806 | JGI IMG/M metagenome (GOLD analysis project Ga0209901, IMG submission 185806) | Permafrost soil microbial communities from the Arctic, to analyse light accelerated degradation of dissolved organic matter (DOM) -... | ecosystem: Environmental > Terrestrial > Soil >...
GCGCTCAACGTCGCCGTAGACCAGCGCGCCGGTGGTCACCATCTCCGTGTAGAGCCAGGTGTGGCGCGTGATCTGGCGGTGGAACAAACGGCAGTGGCGGTCGGACCAGTCCATCATCGGGGCGACGCTAATCCGGCGACCGGCCACAACGCTGGATTTTTCGGCCTTTCCCTCTGGCCACTGCTTATTTTCGTTCATTCGATTTATCACTATATATATGATTAACCACCTAACTCACAACGTAGTGCTACAAGATTGCTACGTGATGGCTTCGGTAATTAAGGTAGGAACTCAATGGCGCGCGCAGCTGCGGCGCAGAGGATTTCCGACGGATACCAGACTTTCCCACCGAAGGGCCTGCCAGCGCTTGGGCGGCCACAACCGAGTCGCAGATGCTGGCGATGAAGCACCCATACTTGCGTATCATATCAAAAATGACGCTGGCCGACCTGGTAGGCAAGTATACAAAGGAGATCGGCGCGCTGTGGCCCAATAGCAGGAACAAGAAAAGCCGTGCCTGCCCTACTCCGCGCTCAACCAGCCGCTGCGGAGCGCGGCTACTTGAAATCGGACAAGCCGCTTTGCGCGACCAGTGGAGCCAACCGGTCTTTAAGCTGCGGACGAGCGCGCCGATACGCCGCCAGCAAGGCCTGTTGGCGAAGCGGGCCCAGTTCGGACCAGCGCGTCAGGCCGACCATGAACAGCGCGACCTGGGTCTCCGGTTCGTTGCCGCCGTAGGCCATGGCCTTGTCGTAGGCGCCCCACAACACCGGGTCGCTTTGATCGAGGAAATGCTTGGACAGCGCGATGCTGGACCAGGCGTGCGAATCCATTGGACGGTAGCGCGCCGCCAACTGGTAACTGAACAGCGCCTTGTCCAGCATGCTCCTGGCAATCGCCGGGAAACGCAGCGCCGCCGTGCCGCGCACCGCGTACAGGTAGCCGATATCCTCATACAACTGCGAATTGTCGGGTGCGGTCGCCACCGCCGCCTCCAGCGTCGTCAGATAATCGCGTGACTCCAGCGAGGTCGGCATGCGGCCCTCGCGTTTCAACTGCATCACGCCGGCGCGCGCGCGCATCGTCGCCAGATCGGCCATCGCGGCGCGACCGGCATAGCTGAGCGCCAGCAGCAACAGCGTCGCCGCCAACAAACCCAGCCCATACCAGGCGAACCGGGCTTTCCCCGGCGTGTCGCCCCTCATGCCGGCAGTGCGGCCAGGTCCAGCCCCAGAATGCGGGCCGGACGCTCCAGCACCATGCGCCTGGCCAGACGCGCCCCCATGATGTCGGCGACCACGTCGCGCCCCTCGGCGAGGTCGGGCGGACGGGTGCCGAGCGTGTGGGCGTCGGTCGCCACGACCCAGATCAGTTCATCCTCCAGCAATTGCAGCGCGACCTGTTTGGCCGGCTTGCCGAAACGGCCCGCCAGCGAGCCGGCGGTCACCTGCAGCCAGCAGCCCATGTCGACGAATGGCCGGATCCGGTCGACATCGTTCATGACGGTCTTGTTGCGCTCAGGATGGGCGATCAGTGGCCGGATTTTCATGCTCAGCAGCTTGGCGACGAACTGCTGGCTGCCGGCCGGGATCATATCGTGCGGGAATTCCAGCAACATGATCTTGTAGCCGTCGACCTCGCCGTAATACGGCACGTCGTTCTCCATGATCAGGTCCAGCGACTCAGGCGAGAAGCGCACCTCCCCCCCCAGGAACAACCGCAGTGGAATGTTCCGCTTCACCAGCTCCTGCTGGAAGGCGCTGAAGGTTTGCTGCAGGCTGGAACGGGTGTTCGGATAGCGCCGCGGATGGACATGCGGCGTCAGCGCGGACACGGAGATGCCGTTGGCGACGGCGGCTTCGGCCAGTCGTATGGCCACGTCGAGCTGCTCAGGCCCGTCGTCGACACCCGGCAAAAAATGGCAATGGAGATCTATCATGGGGCTCGCAAACAGTTCGTCAATAGAACAGCCCGGCGCTTGCCGGGCCATCGCCTATGCGGCGTTCTTGTTTTTTTTGGACGCCGCGTTGCCATAGCCGAGACCATAGCCGCCACCGTAGCCGTAGCCATCCTTGCCATAGTCACCGTTACCGTAGGCGGAATACTCGCCGTAGTAACGTTCGGCTTTCTTGAAGTCGAAGCAGTTCAGCACCACGCCGAGGATATTGCCATCGGAGCGTTTGAGGCGCAACAGACCGCGGCGCGCCAACTGATACGGCGTTTGCACGGCCTTGACCACGTAGATGACGCCGGTGGCGTATTTCGACAACACCAGCGCATCGCTGACCAGGCCGACCGGCGGCGAGTCGATGATGATGACATCGAACTGCTCCGACAGTTTCGCCAGCGTGTCCTTGAAGCGCTGGGACATCAGCAGCTCCAGCGGATTGAGCGGCGACACGCCGGCCGTGATCACCGACAGCGTGCTGCCGGGGATTGGACGCAAACACTCCTCCAGCGGCGCCGTGCCGGCCACCAGATTGGACAGGCCGGCCGAGTGGGCGTCGATCTCCAGGCCCTTGCCGATGGCCGGACGGCGCATATCGGCGTCGATCAGCAGCGTGCGCTTGGTGTGTGAATGGGCCAACGCCAAGTTGATCGAAAAGGTGGTCTTACCCTCGCCCGGCACGCTGGAGGTGACCAGCAGGATGCGACGGTCCAGATCGATGGTCGACATCATCACGCTAGTGCGGGCGGTGCGTATCGATTCCGAATACAGCGACTTCGGATCCTCGATGAACAGGTGCGCGGTGGTGGCGCGGTCCGAGGCTTTTTTGGCCAATAGCGGCAAGGCGGTCAGCAGCGGCTGCTTGAGCTTGGTTTCCACATCGGCGGTGCTCTTGAGCGTGTTATCCAGCAAGTCCATCAGCAGCGAAGCGGCGACACCGACCAACAGACCCAGCGCGAAAGCGATCAGGATGATCTGGCCCTTTTGCGGCTTGACGGCGGCGCCGGCAAGCTTGGCCTGGTCAACCACCCGCGCGACCGCCGTTTCCAGATCGCCGGAGAGATTGGTCTCCTTGGAGCGCTTGACGAACATCTCATAGATCTGGCGGTTCGACTCGACCTCGCGCTCCAGCACGTTGAGCTGGAATTCCTTGCGGTTGGTGCTTTGGATCGAACCGCGGGCCTCGCTCAACGCGCCTTCGATCGTGCGCAGGGTGCCGCGCGCCACTTCATATTCACGGGTGACGCTATCGACGACGTTGTCGGTCTGGCGCTTGACGTTTTCACGGGCGGTCTTCACCTCGCCATCGGCCTGCACGAATTTGGGGTGGTCGTGGCCGTAGCGCTGGGCGATCTCGGACAATTTACGTTCGGCGTCGGCCTGTTGCTTCAAGGCCTCGCCGACCACGGTGTTGCGCACCACGGCCGGCAGCGACGACAGGTCGGCGCCTTTTGGTGCCAATTTGATCTGGTTGTAGGCGTTCTCGGCTTCAGCCAGGCGCAGGCGCGACTCGACCATGCGCTGGGTCAGCTCTTCGACCTGCTTGCCCTGCCCGCCTTGCGAGGCGCTCTTGACATCGACGATGCCGGCCTGGTCGCGATAGGCTTGCAGCTGACGCTCGGAGTCGTCCAGCTTCTTGCGTATGCCGGAGGTGCGATCCTGCAGCCAGACGCTGGCTTTTTGTGTCATCTGGAAATGCACGTCCAGGTCCGACTCGATGAACATGGCGGCCATGGTGTTGGCGACCTCGGCGGCCAAGGCCTTGTCGGCCGAATCAAAACTGACCTTGACCAACAGGCTCAGGCGCACGGGCTCGATGGACAGCCGCTTGTCAAACTTGCGCAGCACGGCGCTGGCCAGCGACTCGTCGCTCCATACCTTGGGATGCTGGTCGGCGAAACCGATCGCCACCAGCGTATCGTTGAGCACGCCGCCTTCGGCCTTGCGCGGGTCGAATTCCGGCCGCTCCCACAGCTTCAGCTTGGTGATGGTCTTGAGCGCGATGTCGGGCTGCTTCAAGATCTCGACCTGGGTCATGAAGTAATCACGGTTATCGGAGAAGCCGCCATACACGGAATCGATGGAGACCACCTTGGACTTGGTGGCGTCGATCAGCAAAGTCACCGTCGAGCGGTAGACCGGCGTCATGATGAAGACGATCACCGCCACCAGCAAGGCGACCGTGACGCCGAACGCCAGGATGGACCATTTGCGCTTGGTGATGCTGCGCCAGTACTCGACAAAATCGAGGGTCACCTCCAGCTCGTGCAAATGGGCGGACTGGGAAGGCGACGGCGGTGCGATGGAGGCGAGCGAATCAGATTGTTTCATCGATATATACAGTAATATGCTGGGGTCATGGCATGGCCGCTGGACGGCCGTGGCGCGGTAAGAACTTAGAAGAAACTCTCGTCAACGGTCACCATGTCGCCCGGATTGATGAAGGTGTTCATGTTGACCGTCTCGGCCTTGTTGCTGGTATCGTTTTCGCGAATCACGTACATTTTGGTCGATGACGCCCGCTCGCGGAAGCCGCCGGCGATCGAGCCCGCCTTGCGCACGGTCAAGCCTGGCTGATACGGATAGCCGCCCGGCTTCTCCACCATGCCGTTGATATAGAACGGCCGGTATTCCGCCACCTGCACCGAAACCCGGGGATTGACCAGGTAGCGCCCACGCAAACCCTCGGTGATGACGCGCTCCAGATCGCCGACCGTCAGGCCCAGCACCCGCAACTCGCCCAGCACCGGATATGACAGCGTGCCGGCGTCGGTCAGCTTGATTTTTTCCTTGCTGAGGTCGTCCTCGCCGAAGACCACGATATTGAGCACGTCACCGGCGCCCAGCCGGTAGGAGGAGTAGGCGGAGCTGGCGGGCACCGCCTGGGCCTTCCAGGCCTCCGTCGCAGCCTGGGGCGGCTCCTGCGCAAAACCGGCGCGCGACAGCGCACCCAGGAGTATCAGTAAGGAGGTAAACTTCATGGGGAACTCTGAGAACACAACAATGGGCCAAAACCGACGACGCCGGGCGGGCGCAAGATCAGCCCGACATCGTCAGCACGCGGGAGCACGATTACAACGTGCCTTCAAGCGACAACGACAAAACGTTACGTTTGTATTCCTGCTCCGGCACATTCGAGGTACGGCGCGTCGTTGCCAGCTCAGCACTGAGGCTCAGCCAGCGACGCCATGCGTAACTGATACCAACACCATAATTTCTGGTGTTTTCTTGTAAATCAATACCATGATAGTCCGAATCGACTTGGCCCAGGCTCACCTTGGTCGATGTGGCAGAACTCCATTGGTGGGTCCAGCGCACATTTTCGGTGCGGTTCAGGATGTAATCGCCCACGCCGGTCGAGTCGGCCGGTGCGCGTGCCGTGTTGAAATCGATCGTCGAATAGGTCAGCGGCGTCCAGCGCACCGAGCCCTCCCAGTTCACACCCGAGTAATCGCTGCGGGCGCTGCTGTCGAAGTCCTTCTTCAGCTCACCGATCTTGATCACGCCCGTGGTGGCAGCTGTCGCCTCCCAAGTGACGCCGACCAGCACGCGACGGTCGGTATTCGTGTTGGTTGACGTGTTCAACTGATAGTCGGTTTTAATCTCACGCAACTCGAACAATATCGACGTCTTCGGCGCGACGCGGTACAGGAAACGCCCCGCCACGTTGAGCATATCGAGGTCGCCTCCGGCGGTGGTTTCACGGTTGTTGTCGTAGCGTTTTTCCTGGGCGAACGACTCGACCTCGAAGCGGCCGATCGCCCCCTGCGCGCCATACGCGAACAAGGCGGCGACCGACGACGCATGCCATTTATCCGGCGTGGCCGAGAGCGCGCGATCGGTCGAGCCGCGCGGATCGGTGTTCATCAGATAACCGCCGGTCCATCCCAGGCGGGCCCGGCTGCTGAAGGTGTCGTCGCCGGCCAGCGCGAATTCGTGGTGGTTGTAATTATCGGCCGAGCTGCTGTCGAATCGGGCGTAATTGCCGGTGTAGCTGGCGGTGTAGCGGTCGCCGTCGTTCTTCACCTCGGCCACCAAATTGGTGTGCACGTTGGAGAACCGTGTGCTCAGCGCATTGCTCGAAGTCCCCAGCAAGTTATCGTTGTTGCCGTAGGTCAGTACCGCGTCCGGATAGACATAAGTGCCACCAAAACGCACCGGCGCGCCAAAGGCCGGCGCCGTCATGATGCCGGGCAGGCTGGCGCGCCCGCTGGTTTCATAACTCGGCGTGAAGGCGATTTGATTTGGATTGATCGTGGCGCCGAAAATGCTGTCGAAACTTTGTGCCGCGGAACTGATGGGCGTCGCCGGGGCGAGCACCGCCTCCGGCGCCTTGCTTTCGGTACCGGTTTGCTCTGCAGCGGGCGCGGTTTGGGCCCAGGCGGCCTGCGAGCAGGCCGCCGCTACAACTAGCGTCATAACCTGGCACGCAAATAGGGTTTTATCGTTCATAGATGACATATAGGAAATAAAAAGTATCGCAGGCGGAATGCTCCGTTGCTGGGTTAAAGCCGTCCCCTATCACGATAAAACGGCGCCGAGTTTACTATTGGTAATTAGCATTTAGACTATGCTAGGCTGCGCAATGGGCAGATAGTAGCACGGATGACATTGAAAAATAGCAAAAATACCACTAGGAAAAATAATAATATGCTATTATATGTTTAGCAAGTGTTGCTAGACCATAGATAGCAAGCGCGGACAACAGCCCTTCCTGCCCCCGTATAAGCCGCTCCGACGGCGCGCATGGTGTGGAAACGACCACTCAATAACAATCGACCCGCGGGCTTCCAACGATGACACACGGCCTTCTGGCGGCACTATCAGCCAAACTAGTGCGCTTGCCGCGACGCTGGAAGCTGTTACTTATGGTGGCCGGTGATTTACTGGCGGTTCCGGCCTGTTTTTTGATATCCATGATTCTGCGCCTCGGCAGTCCCGAGGCGACCTGGTTTTATGGCTACCGGCCTTATCTGCTGATCACGCTGGTGACCTTGGGCGTGTTCCAATTCTCCGGCCTGTACCGGGCCGTCATCCGCTTCATCGACAAACATCTGCTGATCAAAGCAGGCGCCGCCTTGGCGGCGGTGACCTTCCTGACCTACGTCATGGCGGCGATGGTCGACGACCAACGCCTGCCGCGCACTGCGCTGACAATTTACTGGTTCATCGCCTTCTCGTATATGGTCTGCTCGCGCATGGTGGCGCGCGATTTCCTGCGTGCGCACACCGGACTGCTGCGCCAGAACAAGCGTAACATCGCCATCTTCGGCGCCGGCGAACAGGGCGCCCAACTGGCGCTGTCGATGCGCGCCAGCGAAACATTCAAGCCGCTGTGCTTTTTCGACGATAAAAGCATCTTCAAACACCACACCGTGGCCGGCTTGAAGGTGTACTCCAGCGCGGGCGTGGCCGAGAAGATCGAGGCGCTGGGCATCCAGCTGATCGTGATGGCGATACCCGACGCCAGCCGCCAGCGCCGCCGCCACGTGATGGCGATGCTGCGCGAGGCGGGAATCCCCGTCAAGATGCTCAACAACCTGGTGGAACTGTCGGACGACAAGATCAACGCCCAGGCCATCCGCGAGGTCAAGATCGAGGACTTGTTGGGACGTGACATGGTTCCGCCCCAGGAAGACCTGTTCGCCCAGTGCGTGCGCGGCCAGCAGGTGCTGGTGACCGGCGCCGGCGGCTCCATCGGCAGCGAGCTATGCCGCCAGATCGCCCAATTGGAACCGACGCGACTCTGCCTGCTCGACCATTCCGAGTTTGCGCTGTTCTCCATCGAACAGGAGCTGCGCCTGCGCTTTCCCAAGTTGGCCATCAGCGCCTACCTGGGCTCGGTCTGCGACGCCACGCTGGTCGAACGCATCCTGCGCGAGGACAAGGTCGGCACCGTTTATCATGCGGCCGCCTACAAGCACGTGCCACTGGTGGAGTCGAACATCCTCGAGGGCATCCGCAACAATGTCGTCGGCGCCCAGGTCATCAGCGCCGCCGCCCAGAAATACGAGGTCAAGACCTGCGTCTTAATTTCCAGCGACAAGGCGGTGCGCCCGACAAGCATCATGGGCGCCAGCAAGCGGATCGCCGAGCTGATCTTCCAGGCCGCCGCGATACAGAGCATGCAGACGACGTTTTGCATGGTGCGTTTCGGCAACGTGCTCGGCTCATCCGGCTCAGTCGTCCCCCTCTTCCAGGCGCAGATCGCCAACGGCGGCCCGATCACCATCACCCATCCCGACATCACGCGCTATTTCATGCTGATCCCGGAGGCGGCCCAGCTGGTCATGCAGGCCGGCGCCATGGCGCGCGGCGGCGAGGTGTTCGTGCTAGACATGGGCGACCCGATCCGCATCACCGACCTGGCCCGCACCATGATCGACCTGGTAGGCCTGACCGAAAAAAGCGCCGAGTACCCGAACAACGAGATCGAGATCGCCTATGTCGGCCTGCGCCCAGGCGAGAAGCTGTACGAGGAATTGATCATCGGCGGCGACAGCCGGCCCAGCCAGCACCCACGCATCATGGTGACCACCGAATATGCGCTGGCGCCGGACGTGCTCGCCACGTTACTGGAGGCGCTACGTGCCGCCCGCAGCACCTTGGACGAGATCCAGGTCAAGGACGCCATCAAGCTGATCGTGCCCGAGTACGCGCCGCAATCTTACCCACTGATTTCGGTCAGCGCCCCTGCCTCCGTGACGGTAGAGCAAGAAATCTTAGAGGTCGTAGAGGTCGTTCCCATGGTCGCCTGAACGTGATGCCGCGCCGGCCCTCCGTAGTACCGCAATCCCGTAATCCCCTCGTCCAATCCACCAGCGTCGACGCCAGCCCGCGCCGAGCACACTAGCGAACACTCATGCAAGTTCTGACCAAAAATCTCCGTGTCGCAATCATCGGCCTCGGCTACGTCGGCCTGCCGCTCGCGGTCGAATTCGGCAAACGCTACCCGACGCTGGGTTTCGACATCAACACGCGCCGCATCGCCGAGCTCAAGGATGGCGTCGACCACACGCTGGAGACCGACGCAGAGGAGCTGGCGACGGCGCTGCACCTGAGCTACACCACCGACGCCGAGGACCTACGCGCATCGACGGTGTTCATCGTCACCGTGCCGACCCCGATCGACGACCACAAGCAGCCGGACCTGACGCCGCTGCGCCTCGCCTCCGAGGTGCTGGGCAAGGTCATCAAGCTGGGCGACGTCGCCGTGTTCGAATCGACCGTGTATCCCGGCGCCACCGAGGAATACTGCGTGCCGATCATCGAGCAGGTCTCCGGACTGGTGTACAACCGCGACTTCTACATCGGCTACAGCCCGGAACGCATCAACCCGGGCGACAAGGCGCACCGCCTGACCACCATCACCAAGGTCACCTCCGGCTCGACGCCCGAGGCGGCCGACTTCGTCGATGCGCTGTACAGCAGCATCATCGAGGCCGGCACCCACAAGGCGGCCTCGATCCGCGTGGCCGAGGCCGCTAAGGTCATCGAAAACACCCAGCGCGACCTGAACATCGCGTTGATGAACGAGCTGGCCATCATCTTCAACAAGATGGGCATCGACACCGAGGACGTGCTGAAGGCGGCCGGCACCAAGTGGAACTTCCTGCCCTTCCGCCCGGGCCTGGTCGGCGGCCATTGCATCGGTGTCGATCCATATTACCTGACCCACAAGGCCGAGTCGCTCGGTTATCACCCGCAGGTGATCCTGGCCGGCCGCCGCATCAACGACAACATGGGCAGCTACGTGGTGGGCCAGCTGGTCAAGCAGATGCTGAAGTGCCGCATCCAGATCGACGGCGCCAACATCCTGGTGCTGGGCCTGACGTTCAAGGAAAACTGCCCCGACCTGCGCAACACCAAGGTCATCAGCATCGTCCATGAACTGCAGGAATACAACGTCAACGTCGACGTCTACGACCCATGGGTCAGCGCCGAGGCCGCGCAGCACGAGTACGGCATTGTGCCGATCGCAGCGCCCAAGGCCGGCCACTACGACGCCATGGTGCTGGCCGTGGCGCACCGCCAATTCCGCGAGTTCGGCGCGGCCGGGCTGCGCGCGCTCGGCAAGCCCGGGCACGTGTTGTACGACTTAAAATACGTGCTCGACAAGGCCGACTCCGACATCCGCCTGTGATCGCCCCCTTGATGACCACCGACACCGCTACGTCCATGACCCACTACGACCACCTTCGGCAAACCCTGCCGTCACAACCCAAGGCCTGGCTGATTACCGGCTGCGCCGGCTTCATCGGTTCGAATCTGCTGGAGACGCTACTCAAACTCGATCAACGCGTGGTCGGGCTGGACAGCTTCGCCACCGGCTTCCAGAGCAACCTCGACGAGGTGCGCGGCGAAGTCAGCACGGAGCAATGGCAACGCTTCCGCTTCATCGAGGGCGACATCCGCGATGCCGCCGCCTGCCAGCAGGCGACCGCCGGCGTCGACTACGTGCTGCACCAGGCCGCGCTGGGATCGGTGCCGCGCTCACTGAACGATCCGCGGAGCACCAACGACGTCAACATCAACGGCTTCCTCAACATCCTGACCGCCGCGCGCGACGCCAAGGTCAGCTCTTTCGTCTACGCCGCGTCGAGCTCGACCTATGGCGACCACACCGGCCTGCCCAAGGTCGAGGAAACCATCGGCCGGCCGCTGTCGCCCTACGCCGTGACCAAATACGTCAACGAGCTGTACGCCGAAGTGTTCGCCCGCTGCTACGGCTTCAAGACCATCGGCCTGCGCTACTTCAACGTGTTCGGCAAGCGCCAGGCGTCCGACGGCGCATACGCCGCCGTGATGCCGAAATGGATAGCCGCGATGATCCGCGGCGAGGAGATCTTCATCAACGGCGACGGCGGGACCAGCCGCGACTTTTGCTATATCCAGAACGCCGTGCAGGCCAACTTGCTGGCCGCCACCGCGCTCGAGGAAAGCCGCGACCAGGTCTACAACGTCGCCGTCAGCGACATCACCACCCTCAACGAGCTGTTCAACCACCTGAAGCGCGCGCTGGCCGCCAACGGCGTGACCTACGACAAGCAGCCGGTGTATCGCGACTTCCGCGCCGGCGACGTGCGCCACTCCCAGGCCGACATCGGCAAGGCCCAGCGCATGCTGGGCTACGCGCCGCAATTCCGCATCGTTCAAGGCATCGAGGCGGCGACGCCGGCCTATGTCGCCTCGGTCCGGGCGGCGGCGCCGTGAATGACGGCGACACCATCCTGCCCTTGCCGGCCGATCAGCATGCCAAGCACCAAGGCGCGCTAGGCATGTTGCGCGCCCGCATCGCGCGCTGGTCGGCCCTGGCCCGCCACCCGAATTCCACGTTCCTGCGCCACATCGGCTGGAATCTGGTTGGCCAAGGCGCGCCGCTACTGGCGGCGTTGGTCTCGATTCCGCTGCTGATCAAACGTATCGGCGTCGACCGCTTCGGCATCCTAACAATCGCCTGGATGTTGATCGGCTACTTCAGCCTGTTCGACCTCGGCATCGGCCGCGCCATGAGCCAACTGGTGTCGGAAAAGCTCGCGCGGGAGGAACACGACACGCTGCCCGCACTGGTCTGGACCGGCCTGATCGCGATGCTGGCGCTCGGCGTGGTGGCCACCGCCGTGATTGTCGGTCTGAGCGGCTGGGCCATCGAGGGCGGCCTGAAGATCCCGCTGGCCCTACGTGCCGAGGCCAGGAACGCGCTGCTGGTGCTGGCACCCGCCGTACCGATGGTGGTGGTGGCGACCGGGCTGCGTGGCATTCTGGAGGCCAAGCAACAATTTCGCGCGACCAATCTGGTGCGCATCCCGCTGGGCATATTGATGTTCATCGGCCCCTTGTGCGTGCTGCCGTGGACCAACAGCCTGGTGGCCATTTTCGGCGTGCTACTAATGATACGGCTGGTCACGATGGTGGCGTTGTTCCTGATGTGCCGCGGCACGCTGCCGGAGATCGCCCGCATCCAGTTCGATCGGCGGATTTTGCCGGAGCTGTTTAAATCCGGCGGCTGGATGACGGTCAGCAATATCATCAGTCCCGTCATGGTGCAGATGGATCGCTTCGTCATCGGCGCCATGCTGTCGATGGCGGCCGTGACCTATTACGCGACGCCGTTCGAGATGGTGACCAAGATCCTGATCATTTCCGGCGCCATCTCCGGCGTCGCCTTCCCCAGCTTCGCCCGCATCCTGGCGCGGCGTGACGGCCAGGAAGCCAACCGGCTGTATTGGCGCAGCGTCAAACTGGTGGCGCTGGGAACCGTGCCGCCGGTGGTGATCATTGAGCTGTGCGCCGATTTCGTGCTGCGCTTCTGGCTGCACGGGGTCCTGCCGGCCGAGAGCGCCCTGGTGCTGCGCATCCTGGCTCTTGGCGTGCTGCTGAATGCTTTGGCCGCTGTGCCATTCGCCTGCCTGCAAGGGGCAAAGCGGGCCGATATCACCGCCAAAATCCATATGGCGGAGGTGCCCTGTTATCTGTTGGCGCTGCTGTTCGTGGTGCCGCAGTTTGGTATCGTGGGCACGGCCGGCATCTGGACGGCGCGTGTCACCGTCGATGCGCTGTTGATGCACTATTGGAGTGCACCACTGCGAAATGAACAACCTTAGAAAGCGGCGACGTAACGTTGCGCACACAATATGATCTATGTCTGTACCTTTATTCTGCTGCTTTTGTGCATGGGCATCTACCGCTATAAACCGGATATCCTGTCGCCGGCGCTGATCCAGCCGCTGTTGTGGGGTTTCATGCTCGGCGGTGCCAGTCTGTTGGAAAATACCTTCTTTGAACTACCCACGTCCACCGTTCTGGTGTACACGATAGGTTCGCTGCTGTTTCTGGGCGGTTTCTGGCTGGCCAGCGGGCTCGCCCCGAGAGACGGTGGCTATGGCTATGTGACCGTGGTGCAAGAGGAGCACACTCGCAATTTCCGCAATGTCCTTTTCTTCGTGGTGTTGTTTATCCTGCCGTTCTATATTAGAACCGGCTACGCGCTGGCGTCCACCGGTCCGGTCGATGACTTCGCCACAAATTTACGCTACAGCCTGACCGAAAGTAACGACTACGAGGAGGGTTATGGGCTACTCGGCTATGGCGTGACCCTATCGCTGTTTTTGGTGTCGCTGGAAGCCGCGTATTACAACAGCAACGAAAAGCGGCGGTTGGTGGCGAGCACCCTGATGGCGATCACCTTTTGTGTCTTATCGACCGGACGGACGTATATGTTTCTTTTACTACTATGTTTCTTCGTGCCCCTCATTACCACGGGAAGAGTCAAGGCAGGGAAAGGTATACTGGTTTTGGCCGGCATTTTCTTCATCCTGTTCTTTCTTTACGCGGTGGTGCTAGCAAAAGATGGCGGCGGCGGTAGCGATGCCTTCATACAAGTGGTATCGGTCTACCTGTATGGCGCTATTTTTGCGTTCGCCAAACTGACCCAGACGATGAACGACTATGACGGCGGCATGAATTTATTCCGAACAATCTTTGCCATCGCCAGAAAATTTGATCCCAGTATCGAAGTAAAGTCTATCATCGAAGAGTATGTATTTACTCCCTTCCCCACCAACGTCTATACCGTATTTGGCAAGGCCTACAGGGATTTTGGCGTCATCGGCACAGGTATATATATGTTGTTTATCGGTTACCTTCAGGGTCATATTTATTCACGGGCCAAACTAGGTTCCACTTATTATCAATTAGCGTTTACCTTCACCATGTTCCCATTATTGATGCAGTTCTTCCAAGATCAATATTTTGGGTTATTGTCCACTTGGGTTCAATGGATACTGCTTATTTTTCTGTTCCGCCGATGCACGCGACGCGGCGCGGCCAAACACTGGGTTGGATGAGTACGTTTGTTTTATCCAAAAATAAACTGGAGAAGATTTTGTCTGAGCTCGATGTAGTGGTCGTCAACTGGAATGCAGGTAAGTACCTACCCGCCTGCATACAATCGCTGCAAAAGGCCGCAGACCATGCGCCCGCCTTGCTACGTAAAGTTTTCGTTGTCGATAACGGCTCGACCGATGGTTCGCTGGCGGCCGCGTTGCCGACGCAAAACTCACCCGTCGTGATCCAGAATACAGACAACATCGGCTTCGCCGCAGCCTGCAACCAGGGTGCCCGTGCCAGCGATGCGCCATACATCCTTTTCCTCAATCCAGACGCGACGGCAAGCCCCGCCACACTGCTGGACGCGGTGGCGTATATGAGCGCGGTGGAAAACCAAGGCGTAGGCATTTGCGGAGTCCGCCTGATCGACGAACACGGCCACACCGCACGCAGTTGCTCCCGCTTCCCCAGTCCGTCACGCATCCTATCCGACGCATTGGGGCTGAGCCGCTTGTTCCCGCGCCACTTCCAGTCCCAGCACATGCACGAGTGGCCGCACCTGGAATCGGCCAGTGTCGACCAAGTCATCGGCGCCTTCTTCCTAATCCGTCGCTCGCTGTTCGAACAACTGCATGGTTTCGACGAACGTTTCTTCGTGTATTTCGAAGAGGTGGATTTGTCCTACCGCGTCCATCAGCTGGGGTATTCCTCCATGTTCCTGGCCGACCTAGAGGCCTTCCACAAGGGCGGCGGTTCGTCCGACAATGTCAAGGCGCGGCGTTTGTTTTATTCGCTGCGCAGCCGCCTTCTATATTCGATGAAGCACTTCAGCGCGCCACAGGCGCTACTGGTGGCCGTGGTTACGCTGGCGGTGGAACCATTCGTGCGGCTGGCGCACGCGCTGGCATGCCGCTCGATTAGCGGCGTGATCGAGACCGTCAAGGGCTGCGCCTACACGTGGGCCTGGCTGCCGCGCTTTCTATTGTCCGGTAAGACCAGATGAAAGTTCTGCTATTGACCCGCTATACGCGCGCGGGCGCCAGCAGCCGCCTGCGGTCATTGCAGTACGTCGAGATGCTGACAGAACTGGGCGTCGACTTCCAGGTCGCGCCTTTGCTCGACGACAACTACCTTCAGGCCCTCTACAATGGCCAGCGCAAATCGCTGCCGGCGTTGGTGCGGACCTATGCACGACGCCTGCGCATCCTGCTGCACGCCCGCGATTTCGATATCATCTGGATCGAAAAGGAACTGTTCCCCAACCTGCCATCGTGGTTTGAACAGCTGCTGCCCCGCTCATCCACACCATATGTCGTCGATTACGACGACGCGATTTTCCACAACTATGATCAGGCCCGCAATCCAATCAAAAGTCTGCTGAAAAATAAGATAGGCAATGTCATGCGGCGCTCCGCGATGGTAATCGCCGGGAATAGCTACCTGGCCGATTATGCCAGCAGGGCCGGTGCGGCAGTGACGATCATTCCGACGGTCATCGATATCCGGCGCTATCCACCGCCGGTCGAGCTGCCTTCCGGCGAGCCATTCGTGATCGGCTGGATAGGCTCGCCCTCCACCGTCAAGTTTCTGGCTCCCGTAATGCCGTTGATCGCGCGTCTGGCCGCCTTGTTTCCAATTGAACTGAACATCGTCGGCGCAACGGTCGATACCCTACGCTATCCTTTCGCCCGCAACGTCCCATGGCGCGAGCATACCGAGGTGGAAGAGATCGAACGCTTCGATGTCGGCATCATGCCGCTGCCGGACGGCCCCTGGGAACGGGGGAAATGCGCCTACAAACTGATTCAATATATGGCCTGCGGCAAGGCCGTGGTGGCATCACCGGTCGGCATGAATGTCGACGTGGTGCAGCACGGTCTCAGCGGTTTGCTGGCCAGCAGTGAAGAACAGTGGTTCCAAGCCCTTAGCGACTTACTATCGAACCCGACACTGCGGCTGTCGATGGGCCGCGTTGGGCGCGCCCAAGTCGAGGAGAAATATTGCCTGCAAGTGGCAGTGCCTCGCCTACTGGCGGTATTTGAACAAGTCATCTCCGAAAGAAAGAAACGTCGATGTGTGGAATAACGGGCCATTGGCCTGGCGATAATACGCGGAGCGCCGATACCTCGGCCAACGTCGGGCGGGCCATGGCCGATGCCGTCCAACATCGTGGTCCGGATGACGCCGGCGTGTGGGTCAGCCCGGACGGCCTGTGCCTGGCACAGCGGCGGTTGGCGATCATCGACACCTCTGCCGGTGGGCACCAGCCCATGCATTCTCACAATACGCGCTACAGCATCGTTTTCAACGGCGAAATTTATAACTACCAACAATTACATCAAGCACTAGATACGCCCAACAGCCTGGCCTGGCGCAGCCATTCCGACACCGAAGTGCTGCTGGAGGCGATCTCGCGCTGGGGCGTGGCCGCCACGCTGGCCAAATTGAACGGCATGTTCGCGATCGCCCTGTGGGACGCCGAGGAGCGGGCGCTGTATCTGGCGCGCGATCGCTTTGGCGAGAAGCCCTTGTACTACGGCTACGCCGGTGGCTCGCTGGTGTTCGGCTCCGAACTGAAGGCCCTGTACGCCCACCCCGATTGGCGAGGCGAACTCGACACCGACGCCATCAACGACTTCCTGCGCCTGTGCTATGTGCCGGCGCCGCGCAGCATCTTCCGCAATGTCCGCAAGCTGATGCCCGGCTGTTGGCTCAAGCTGACCCTGGCCGACGTCGCATCCCGCGCCTGGCCCGAGCCTTCGGCATACTGGTCGGCTAGCGCGGTGGCCCTGGCCGGCGTCGCCAACCCGGCGCAGGGTTCGGAAACCGAACTGATCGACGAAACCGAACGCCAGTTGCGCGCCGCCGTCGGCCTGCGCATGGTGGCCGACGTGCCGCTGGGCGCGTTTTTATCCGGCGGCATCGACTCGTCGCTGGTGGTGGCGATGATGCGACAACAGTCGGCGCGACCGATCCAGACATTCTCGATCGGCTTCAAAGACAGCCGCTACGATGAGGCGCCCAGCGCGGCCGCCATCGCGCATCACTTGGGAACGGAACACACGGAACTGTATGTGAACGACAAGGAGGCGCTCGACGTGGTGCCGCTGCTGCCGGCGATGTACGACGAACCGTTCGCCGACTCGTCGCAGATCCCGACCTATCTGGTCTCAAAGATGGCGCGCCGCCATGTGACGGTGGCCTTGTCCGGCGACGGCGGCGACGAGCTGTTCGGCGGTTACAACCGCCATACCTGGGCGCCGCGGGTGTGGAATATGACGCGCCGCTACCCCCAAGCCATCCGCGAAAAGGTGGCGGCCATGCTGATGAGCCGCACATCCGCCCAGCTCGACGCCCTCTTTACCGGGGTGCAACGGCTTCTGCCGAAACGCCTGCACGTCCGCATCCCCGGTGACAAATTGCACAAGCTGGCGGGCATCCTGGGCGCCGCCGACCCACAGACCCTCTACGCCCAATTGGTCTCCGCCACCCGCGAGCCGGATAGCTATCTGCAAAGCGCGGCGAAGGGTACGCCGAATAACGCGCTCTTCCCATCCCAAGCTGCATTGTCCATGGCGCAATGGATCATTCTGTGCGACACGCAGAACTACATGCCGGACGATATCCTCACCAAGGTCGACCGCGCCAGCATGGCCGTCAGCCTAGAGGCGCGCGTGCCCTTCCTCGACGCCGATTTGTACGCATGGGCCTGGCGCCTGCCGATGGCAATGAAGATCCGCGAAGGGCAAGGTAAATGGGCGCTCAAACAAGTCCTTTACCGGCATGTGCCACAAGCCATGGTCGATCGCCCGAAGGCCGGCTTTGGCATTCCGATGGATCAACTGCTCCGCGGCCCGTTGCGCGAATGGGTGCACCAGACGCTGGCAGCTCCCGTGCTGGAAAAACACGGCGTGCTGCGATCCGGCCAGGTTCAGGCGCTGGTGGCCGAGCATATGAAGGGACATTCCAACCACGCCTACCTGCTGTGGAATATGTTGATACTGACCAGCTGGATCGAAACCTTTAAAGACATGATCAATTTATGAACCCAACCCTGTCGCGGAACACGCCATGAAAGTGCTGGTATTGGCCAGCCTGGCTGAATCGCTGTCGAATTTTCGCGGCAAGCTGTTATTGGCCCTCAAGCAAACCGGCGCAGAGGTGCACGCGGTCGCCCCCGAGCTGTCGGAGGACGCTGCCGCCAGCGCCGCCATGGCAGGCATGGGCGTCGTATGCCATAACGTGCCGCTGTTGCGCACCGGCCTCAATCCGTGGCAGGACAGCCGCACGCTGCTGGCCCTGGTCAGCCGTTTCCGGCAGGTCCGACCGACCCACTTCCTGGCCTACACCATCAAGCCGGTGATCTATGGCACCGTGGCGGCCTGGTTGGCCGGCGTGCCGCAGCGCACGGCACTGATCACCGGCCTAGGCTACGCCTTCAACGCCGAGGCGCGCGGCCTGCGCGGCCTGCTGCAACGCCTGCTGCGCCTGATGTACCGCTTCGCGCTGGCCCGCGCCACGCGGGTGGTCTTCCAGAACCCGGACGACCGCGCCCTGTTCATCGCACTGGGTTTGGTGGCGGCCGACAAGAGCGCCGTCGTCAACGGTTCCGGCATCCCGCTGGAGGATTTCGCGCAGCAGCCGCTGCCGCCGCAGGATCGTTGTCACTTCCTGCTGATCGCCCGCCTGCTCAGCGACAAAGGCATCCACGAATACGTCACCGCCGCGCGCCAAGTGCGGCAACGCCATCCCGATCAAGCGGTGTTTCATCTGGTCGGCTGGATCGACTCGAATCCGGCCGCCATCAAACAGAGCGATCTGGACGACTGGATCGCCGAGGGTTTGATCCAGTTCCACGGTAAGCTGAGTGATGTCCGACCATTGCTGGCGGGTTGCCATGTGTACGTGCTGCCATCGTACCGCGAGGGCACGCCGCGCACGGTACTGGAGGCCATGGCTACCGGCCGCGCCGTCATCACGACCGACGCGCCCGGTTGCCGCGAGACGGTGACCGACGGCGACAACGGCTATCTGGTGCCGGTGGCGGACGCCGATGCGCTGGCTGCGGCGATGGGGCGCTTCCTCGACCAGCCGACGCTGGTCGCGACCATGGGACAACGCGGCCGCGAGATCGCGGCCGACAAATATGACGTACACAAAGTGAACGCGCAAATGCTGAAGCATATGGGAGTCATCTGATGAAACGCTTATTCGACCTGCTCGCCTCCGGCATCGCTCTGCTGCTGCTGTCGCCGGTGATCCTGGTGACGGCTGTGCTGATTCAACTCAAGTTGGGCGGCCCGGTGCTGTTCCGCCAGATGCGTCCCGGCCTGCACGGCCGGCCGTTCCAGATGATGAAGTTCCGCAGCATGCGCGACGCCGTCGCCGCCGACGGCCAGCCACTGCCCGACGAGGAACGACTACCGCCGTTCGGCCACTTGCTGCGCTCGACCAGCCTGGACGAGTTGCCGGGACTGTGGAATGTGTTCATCGGCGACATGAGTCTGGTTGGCCCGCGTCCGCTGCTGATGGAATACCTGCCACTGTATAACCAGGAACAACAACGGCGGCACGAGGTACGGCCGGGCATCACCGGCTGGGCCCAGGTCAACGGGCGTAACGCGCTCTCCTGGGACGACAAATTCCGTCTGGATGTCTGGTATGTCGATCACCAGTCGTTCTGGTTCGACTTGGCGATCCTGGCTTGCACAGTGAAAAAAGTGTTAATACGAGACGGCATCTCGGCCGAGGGACAGGCCACGATGCAAAAGTTCAAAGGAAGCGGACAATGACGACAATATCACCCGTTTTGATCATCATCGGCGCCAGCGGTTTCGGGCTGGAAGCCCATTTCCTTGCCGAACGCCTCGGCCGCCCTATCAAAGGATTTCTGGATGATAACGACGACCTGGCCGGGACCACCGTGTTGGGTGCGCCTGTACTCGGCAAGATAGACTCTTGGACTGCCTATTCCGATTGCGAATTCGTGGTCGCCATCGGCAACCCGAGGATACGCCGCAAGGTTGTCGTTCAAATGTGCGCCCTGGGCCAGCCGGCGTTCGCCACGCTGGTCGACCCGGCGGCGGTACTCATGCCCCGCTTGGTGACCGTGGGCAGCGGCACCATCATTTGCGCTGGCGCGATGTTCACCACCCAAATCACCCTTGGCACGCACTGCATCGTTAATCTCAACGCGACCGTCGGTCATGAGACCACATTGGGCGACTTCGTCACAATCGCCCCGCTGGCGGCGATCTCCGGCCGCGTGACACTGTCCGACTTGGTCGAAGTGGGCACTAGCGCCTGCGTTCGGCAAGGCGTAGCCATGGGATCGGGCGCCATGCTCGGCATGGGCGGCGTACTGACGAAAGACGCAGACGAAAACACACTGTTGATAGGAAATCCCGCACGCGTATTACGCCAATTGCCGCACAATTAAACTGAAAAACACCTCATGCTCAACACCAAATTCGCCCCCTGGCCCAGCTTCACCGACGAAGAGGCCAACGCCGTCAAGAACGTTGTATTGTCCAACAAGGTCAACTACTGGACCGGCAACGAGTGCCGCGAATTCGAGAAGGAATTCGCGGCCTGGACCGGCACCGCCCACGCGGTCGCGCTGGCCAACGGCACGCTGGCGCTCGACGTCGCACTGAAGGCGCTGAACATCGGCCCCGGCGACGAGGTCATCGTCACGCCGCGCACCTTCATCGCCTCGATCAGCTGTGCGGTCACCTGCGGCGCGACGCCGGTGTTCGCTGATGTCGATCGCGACAGCCAAAACATCAGCGCCGCCACCATCGCCAAGGTGATCACGCCGAACACCAAAGCCATCGTCTGCGTCCATCTGGCCGGCCTGCCCTGCGACATGGACCCGATCATGGCGCTGGCCAGGGAGCGCGGCATCTACATCATCGAGGATTGCGCCCAGGCCCACGGCGCCCGCTACAAGGGCCGCATGGTCGGCAGCATCGGCGACATTGGTGCCTGGTCGTTCTGCCAGGACAAGATCATGACCACTGGCGGCGAAGGCGGCATGGTCACCACCAACAACGGCGATCTGTGGTCGGCCATGTGGTCGTACAAAGACCACGGCAAGTCGTGGGAAGCGGTGTACGAGCGCCAGCACGAGCCCGGCTTCCGCTGGCTGCATGAATCGTTCGGCACCAACTGGCGCATGCTGGAGATGCAGGCCGTGATCGGCCGCATCCAACTGCGCAAGATGACCCAGTGGACCGCCCAGCGCAGCGCCAACGCGGAAGCGATCGCCGCTGTCTGCCGGCGCTATCCGGTGCTGCGGGTGCCCGAGGTGGCGGCCGACATCGTACACGCGTACTACAAGCTTTATGCTTTCGTCGAACCGCAGCATCTGGCCGATGGCTGGACGCGCGACCGTATCGTGCACGAGATCTCGGCGCTGGGCGTGCCGTGCATGCAGGGCAGCTGCTCCGAGGTGTATCTAGAAAAGGCTTTCGACAACACGCCGTATCGCCCAGTCGAGCGCATGCCGGTGGCACGCGAACTGGGCGACACCAGCATCATGTTCCTGGTTCACCCGACGCTATCGCCGGACGAGATCGCGTTGACCGTCGCGGCGGCCGACCTAGTGCTGAAGCAGGCCGGCAAGACATGACGCGAGAGGAGTGAAGCAAGCATGGGCGCGTTTAGTTCGATCATTTACGTCGGCAACCCGACCGTCACGCTGCCGGCTTCGGCAGGGATCGCCGCATGCCTGCTCTATGGCCGCCGCTGGAAATTGGCAATCTGGTGGTGTGCCCTGTTTTGTGCCGGACTGGGCCTGGTGGTCGGTTCCAAGATCCTGTTTATCGGCTGGGGCGGCGAATGGCGGCCGCTGGCGTTCAAGGCCGTCAGCGGACACGCGATGCTAACCAGTTCGATAATTCCGACGGCGAGTTATCTACTGCTTCAACCCTTCAGTCGGGCGCTGCGAGTGATTGGAGTAGTATCAGCAATGCTGTTTAGCATGCTGGTCAGTGTCTTCTTGGTCGACCTCGACTTTCACACGACATCAGAGTCCATCGCGGGTTTTATGACCGGGGTGACGGTCAGCCTGACGTTCATCCGAAGGGCCTCCGCTGCGCCGGCGACGCTGTCGTATTTCCACGCATTGGGTGGTGGCACCTTGGCGTTCGCGGCGGCTCTCGCCGTTCAGCCAGCGACTTGCGACTACTTATTGACCGGTGCGGCGTTGGCTATTTCCGGTCATGAATGGCCGTATAGCTTCTCCACCGGAACACAGGTTCATTACATCCCGCAAGCATCAAAACGCTGATAGCGCGGTGTTGTTAGCGCAAGCCAGAACCACTAAAGAGGACTAACATGAATGCCACCAAACCCAATCAACGGCGACGCCTCACCTTGGCCGCCGTCGGCGGCGCATTGCTGGCACGGCACGGCTGGCTGGGCGCGAACACGGCTGGCAAGCCAGCCGTGAATGTCTTTGATTTCATGACGCAGGAACAAGTCTCCGATGTGCAGGCCGGTACAGCATTAATTGACGTGGCGGCCGCGTGCGAAGCGGCGACGATGGCTGTGTCCCGCTCGGGAGGCGGCACGCTGCAGTTCCCGACTGGCGTCTATTTGTTGGCCACAACCAGCAAGGACGAGCATTCCCATTACGCCTATATCGTGCCACGCGACAACGTCAGCTTTGCCGGCGCCGGCAAGGACGCCACTATCTTTAAGATTCAGGCCGGGGAAAACGCCAGATTCGCCGGCACCGGAGGTCCGAACGTTATCGGCACAAAACAAGCTACCCCTTTGCGCAATTGCCAATTCTCCGGTTTTACGGTCAACTGGAATGGCACGCACAATCTACTCGGGCCGACAGACTCGCCGCGAAACAACGCCGCGATCATCTCCGTCAACGGCGGCATTGATATTCTTTGCGATCAGATCAAAATCGTAACGAATCCGGGCAATCAGTGTATTTTCTTCCCTGCTAGCAAGGAGCAAGGACAGCGCAATATCATCCTGCGTAACTGCGAAGCGTACAATTGTGGCTCTGGGTTACTAGGCAATTTTAATAAGGATCATTCTTCATTTTATTGCAATGGAGAATTGATTAGATATGAAAACCTTCGGGGCGACGCGCAGCAACCGGTGCATGGCGCTCTATTTGAATTGCATGGCAGCAATGCCGAGGCAAAAAACTGCTATTCAAATAATTACGATCAGGGTTTCTGGATTGCATCGAATTACCAACCCATCGCGAAGATTGTCGTGAAAAACAGCATACACAAGAATGTGCTCTTGTCATTCTCCATTTCGGCACAAGACTACAGCGTGGACGACGTTGAAATTGCCTTCAGTGAATTTTACCAACGCGCTGGCCTGAACGTCCCAGTGTTTTTCATCAATGGCAACACGATCAAAAGCTGCGCTCTGCTGAACATTCATAACAGCAAATTTGTCGGTTTGAATTATAAAACTGGCAGGTTAATGCAACATTACAAGATCACGGATTTGCGCTTCGACTCCAACGTGGCCAGCGGCTTTGGTGCCTACGGCATCAATGGCGCGGGTTTCGACTTAGGCGATGGCAGCGCCGCCAACCTACTTTCAGTGACCAATAATATCTTCACCGACGTTAGCAATCCTATTTATTTTTCCAACCCCAAATTGACAATCAAAAACGTAGTTATCCACGGAAACACCTTCAACAGCTCTGGGACAGGCGAAAAAACGGCCATCACCATAAATGCCCGTCAAACCAAGGGCATCATCGAAAAAAATATTTATTCGAGCAACTATTATCAGAAACCCACCATGACCAGCAGTGGTCTGACAGTGAGGTAAGGGCAACGCTCGCTGTGCTGGCCACCGTCACCGCTGGCTTTACAACTTCTGCTCGCGCACCATCTTCTCCAGCAAATCCTTCCACAAGCGTACATTGGTCGCGGAACCCTTGCTGACTTTCCCCGTCGCCATCCACAAATCTTCGTCATTGAAACTGTACACCGGCAACAAATCAGTCCGCTCCGACGCCTTCTTGATGTCCCCAATAAGGTTGTCAAGTATCCACGGTTCGGCATCCGGCGTAGGATAATAGGCCAGCACCATGTGCGTGACGCCGAGCTTTATCGCGCGCACGTAGGTGATGCGCAGGCGCTCGATCGGCACGCCGGCGAACTTCAAGGTCATGTATTTGGCGATCGCATAGTCCTCGCAATCGCCGCCGAAAGAGGCGACAAACTCGATCGGGGTGGCCCAATAGTCCTCGACGTTCCAGTGCTCCTGGTCGGACGCATACGGCACCTGGTTATAGAACTCGTTGACCTTGCGCAGCAGCGGCATTTCCGCGCGCGCCTCGTTCGGGTGATCCACCGCCTGCTTGAAATCCACGGCGAAATTGGCCTTGATATTGCGCACCACCGTTTGCATGGTCTGCAGGCGCGTTGGCGCCTGCCAGCCGAAACGTTTCGCCGCATAATCCAGCAGGCCGGTGGAAAAATCGATCAGGCCGGTCCACGCGCCCGCCGGGGTGGCGGACAGCAGGAACAGGCACACGATCAGCCGGGCGGCGCGCGGGGATGCCATGTCACCGGCGGCCTTTTCCGCCGCCTCCTTGCGATGGCAGTTTGGCGGCCACCCACGCCAGCGCCAGGATGATGACGAAGGTCAGCGCGTTGGCGGGAATCTGCAGATTGAAATCGACGCTGCTGTGGATCGCCAGCGCGACGATGCTCATCATGGCGCCGAATGCGATGCCGCGCACCAGGCTGACGCGGCGCTTGATCATGATCTTGACCGACATGACCAAGGACGACAACACCAGCAGGGCCAGCAGCCCGGCAGCCAACAAACCATCGTTGCTGGCGATTTCGGCGTAGTCGTTGTGGGCGTGGTCGTAATAGCCGGCGATCTCCGGCGGCCGGTAACGGGTGAAGCTCGTGTAGAAACTGCCACCGCCGGTGCCGAATACGGGGAAGTCGGCGATCAGATGCAGCGCGTAGCGGGCTGGCAGCAGCCGCTCCTCGACCGAGTCCTCGACATATTTTCCATTGATCACCTTGCCGACGTTGCCGCCCCCGGCCGACAAGGTGGTCTCGTCGAGGCGGCTGACCACCTTGTCGAGGCCGACCCAGGTCCCCACCAGAACCACGTCGACGATCACCAGGCTGACGATCAGGGCGATGGTGGCCGGCGCGGCACGCCAGGATAGCGGCAGCGAGACCAGCCCCACGATCAGCATCGACGCGAAAAAGGCGGTGTTGCCCATGCGCGAGCGGGTCAGCACCAGCGCGATGACCATGATCACCAGCATGATACGCAAGCGCATCTTGGGACCGAGCAGGAAGGCCATGCCGGCCACCACGCGGTGCCGCCAGCCGCTGTACGACGGCTCGCTGTTGCCCAGGCGCGCCAGCATCAGGCCGATCCCGACCGCGAGCGTCATTTCCATGTAACCGGCGAAGTGGTTGCGGTTGACGAAGGTGCCAAGCACGTTGTCGTGCTGCAGCTCATAGAAAAACAAACGGTAGTGCGCGTCGACGGAAAACAGCAGCACCCCGGCCACCGCCTGCAACAGGCCGCTCCAGACCAACACTTGGGCCAGGCGGTCGAGCCGGCTCGTATCACGCACCAACAGCAGCACCAGCACGAAGGTAAAGAAATAGGCACAGCTCAGGCTGGCCATGATGCGGCTCTGGTAGACTTCCAGCGACAAATACATGGGAGCGCCAGCGGCGCCCAGGTCGGCAGCCTGCTGGACCTGGAAGCTGTTCGGCGACAGCAATGCCACCCAGGATGGCGGCAACGGCGTGATTTGCAAAAAAGAACAAGCGACGAAGGCACCCAGCAGTGCCACTGGCAGGCGGTATGGGCTTAGGGTGGCCAGCAGCACCGGCAGATCGCGGCGCCAGGTCAGCGCGATGGTGGCGCTCAGCAGCGCCACGATGGCGACCAGGATGCCGATTGCCCAACTGCGGTTGCTGGCCAACGGCAAGGGCAGCCAGACCACCAGACACAGCAGGCCATTGAAGGCCCAACGGTCCCGTCGATTATGTTCGGATACTCTATGCTTGGAGAAAGTCTCTGCCATGTTATTGTCAATTGGAGAGCACGGAGCTTCTCACTGTACTGTGCCCCACCAGGCATAAAAAAAGGCAGCTCAAGGCTGCCTCTCACACAACGTTGGCGAAATTAGCTGCCGCTGGCTGCGCCGGCACCGCCGCCGCCACCACCGCCGCTGAAGCCACTCCCACTGGTGCCACCGCTGGAACCACCGCTCGTGCTAGGCGCACCAGGGCTGGTCGCTGCACCTGCCGCTTGGGCCGGGCCGGCAGCGGTCGCAGGTGCGAAGGCTGCTGGATTGGCCAGCGCGGCCGCGACACTGCTTTGAACTTGAGCGACTGTAACATTGGGCAGTGCCGCCTCGATGCTCGCGAGTGGCACGCCAGCAACGGTGGCGATAGAGATCACGGTGTCCACATCGGCGCCGGCTGCCACCAGAGCTGCGATGGTTGCCTTGGGATCGGTGCTGTTGGCCAGGGCGTTGTACATGCCGGTCGTGGACTTGCTGGCGACTTCGACCGAAGCTGCGGTTTCAGCAAAAGCTTGCGTGACGGCCACACTGGTCATGAGAGCCACTGTGATGGCGGCGCATTTGAAGAATTTGTTCATCGTGGCTCCTAAGATTTGTAAATTTGATACTAACCGACAAGTAGCCTGCGAACAAGCAATAAGTACGCCTTTCCGGATTTATTTCTTGGCAACCCAAAACCAGCCATGTGATTCGAGTTTAAAGTTACATCCACGCCACAAATTTCAGTTGGAAAATCTTGAAAAATAGGAAAGTAAAGTCATGCATACATGATAATATATCTAACTTTATCACGGGGATATTTCCGTTGATCCAGCCGGCGCCAACCCTTCAGACCGCCGTTGGGCACTGCAAGGCCGTATTTCCCTACTGCACTTAGTGCATCCGATATGTCAAGAAATGCCATGCTGCCACAACAGGTAAATATGTCGTCGGCCACGCCGCAAGGCTTGCGGGCGCATGAACTGCCATCATTTAGCCTGAGGCCCCTATGACGCTGCGACGCCAGCTGTTCATCGTAATTTGCAGCATCTTCTTCATTATTTTCGCCGGCCTGCTGGTGTTGTCCATTTCCTCCACCAGGGATTACCTGGAGCAGCAACTGGCGTCGCACGCTCAGGACGCGGCGACCAGCCTGTCCTACCCGCTGGTCGAGGCTCTCGCTAAAAACGACCAAGTGCTGGCCGAGGTGCAGGTGGCGGCGATGTTCGACCGCGGCTACTTCCAGAAAATCGAGGTGCGCTCGGCCGATGGCAAGGTCATCGTCAGCAAGGAGATGCCCGAACGCGTCGAAGGCGTGCCGCTGTGGTTCACGCAGCTGCTGCCAATGACGACGCAGCCCGGCGAGGCCTTCATTTCCACCGGCTGGCGCCAGCTGGGCAAGGCTCTGGTGCTGAGCCAGCCAACCATCGCCTATACGCATCTGTGGCATTCGGTGCTGGCCATCAGTTGGTGGATGCTGGCCGCGTTCGTGACGGCGCTGTTGCTGACCAAGCTGCTGTTGCGCATCATTTTGAATCCGCTGCAGGATATCGAGAACGCGACGCTGGAGATCAGCAACAAGCGTTTCGTGCAAATTCCCGTGCTGCCCAAGGCGCGCGAATTGAAACGCGTCGTGACGGCCATGAATGAGATGTCGCGCCGCATCTCCGAGGCGATGAACGCCGAGGTCAGCCGCTCCGAAACCTACCGGCGCGAAGCCTACGTCGACAGTGTGACGGGACTGGACAACCGACGCAGCTTCGACTTGCGTTTCGCTCAGCTGCTCAATGATGCCACCGAGTTCCAGAACGGCCAGCTGATCACGCTGGAACTGGACAAAATCAAGGCCTTCAACACCGAGTTCGGCTACGACCAGGGCGACATTCTGCTGAGCAGCGTCGCGCAGTGCGCCAAGCAAGTACTGGACGCCTACGCCGCCATCCTGAGCCGCAGCGGCGGCACCTCGTTTGCCTTCCTGCTCCTGGACGCCGACGAGGACTTGAGTATCGCCTTGACCGGCGCGCTGCAGACCGGCGTCATGCAGCGTATCGCCCAGAACAAGGGCACCGACCGCGTGGCCTTCAGCGTCGGCTGCACGCTGTTCAGCGCCGGCGAGACCGTTGCCCATGTACTGGCGCGCGCCGACCTGGCCGTTGAGACGGCGCGCCAGGCGCGCCGCAACGGCCTGGCCTTCGTCAGAACCGATGAACTGGAGATCAACTCCATCGGCTCGCACGCCTGGCGCACGATGATCGAGGACGCGCTCGCGCAAAACCGCCTGGGCCTGCTGCTGCAACCGGTGGTGAGGCTGCGCGACGGCGTCGTGGTGCAGCAGGAAGTGATGAGCCGGCTAATCGATACGCAAGGCAGCCCGATCGCGGCCAGCATGTTCATGCCGATGGCGCTGCGCCACAATCTGATGCCCGATATCGACAAGGCGGTCATCTCGCAGACCTTGACTGCCATGGCGCTGGGCCGCATCACGCCGAACATCAGCGTCGCGCTCAACGTCACGTCGCAATCGATGTCCAGCAACGACTTCAAGCTCTGGCTGGAGGACATGCTGCGCTCCATCGGCGACGACGCACGGCGCCTGTCGTTCGAGGTCAGTGAGTTCGGCTATTCCAGGGACCCGGGCACCTGCGCCGCGTTCGCCGCGTTGGTGCGCAAATACCGCGCCAAGTTCGGCGTTGACCATTTCGGCCTGGATCCGGAAGCCCTGAACGCGGTGCGCACACTGGCACCCGATTTCATCAAGCTCAACGGCAACCTGGTGCGCGAGGCGGCCGACAGCGCCAGCAGTCGCGAGCACCTGCGCTCCATCATCCGACTGGCGGCATCGCTGGACGTGCCCGTCACGGCGCAGAATATCGAGACCGCGGCCATCGCCGCGATGCTACTGACGGACAATGTCGACAACGGCCAAGGCTATCATTTCGGCGCACCGGCAGCGCTGCTATAACCACGCTTCCACGCGACGAAACGAAGCCACCAGTACACCAAAGCCCGATCTTCACTGACCGGGCTTTTTATTGTCCAACGATGTACTGACGTCGCCGCCGCCACCGCACGGGCAATACCTGCCCAGCAACGTGGCTATTAATATACTGGCGCCCAATCTGGATTCGAAGCAGGGACCTGCGGATTAACAGGACGCGAGTCTGCTGCCTTTATCCAGTGCAACATCGGAGCACCCCACAGGCGGCGGGACGGCAGGGAGATGGAGGTGCTCACGATACACCCGCTAGCTCGGATTAAACAGTTGCGACAGTCGCGCTTGCAATTGCAAAAACACGGCGCTGAAACGCCCAACCCGCTGCCCCGCATCACCGATTAAAGTCATGCGAGTACAGCGGGTTCGGACCGCGCGGCTGCGCCGCACGGGAACTACTCAAACAACGCTTACGCGTCGCGCGATGCCTTCTTGCGCTCGTGCTCTTTCAGGAAGCGCTTGCGCAGACGGATCGATTTCGGCGTGATTTCGACCAGTTCGTCGTCGGCGATGAATTCGACGGCGTATTCCAGCGACATCTGAATCGGCGGCACCAGGCGCA
>Ga0209901_1000221_pt1 | contig 29175 bp, 28 predicted proteins | sample OrgsoiDNA_201058_FD_185806 | JGI IMG/M metagenome (GOLD analysis project Ga0209901, IMG submission 185806) | Permafrost soil microbial communities from the Arctic, to analyse light accelerated degradation of dissolved organic matter (DOM) -... | ecosystem: Environmental > Terrestrial > Soil >...
TGCTCAGTGACATCGGGCTCCCGGACATGGATGGCTACGCGCTCATACGGGCCTTGCGTGGCCTTGAGAGCCTCGCGAACACGACATTCGTCGCAATTACTGGCTATGCATCCGACTCGGACAAGATTGCCGCGATGGAGGCAGGCTTTGATGCTCACATGACGAAGCCCGTGGATGCCACGAGTCTGGAAGCGCTTTTGCAACGGGCTCGGGCCCTAAACAATCCGGAGCACTAGTCGGCATTTGATTTCGCTGGCGCGACCGCCAATGGGCCGTGCCAGCGCTGCGGACCGTGTTTCATCGATAAGCGCATTTAGAATCCGCCTGAGAGGCACGGTTTGTATTCACACCGGTTGGAACACCACGTAATACGCTCTGCCAGACAAGGGTATGCGGAATGCGCAGGTATAATTTCCTGATATGCACTTCGAAGTGGGAATTTTTTACTCGACGAAGCGTGCATCTCCTGCAGCCTACGCGCTAGTTCATAGCGACGATCCCGTGACCGACATCCGCCCGTTCCGACTGCTTGCCAATCATCTTCGACGAGAGAAAGAAAATGTCGTTGCGCGCTGGATGAAAATCGTTAGCGGCGATACCGACGTCGAGAAATCAGACACACTGAGCCGTATGCAACTGGCTGATCATCTCCCAGCCGTATTTGAAGAAATTTGCGCGGCGCTGGAACACCAGGACCTGGACGTCGCACAAGTTGCCGTTGAAGGAGACGCCAGGGAACACGGGCAATGGCGCTGGCGCCAGGGTTATCGCTTGGACGAGCTCGTGCGTGAGCTCGATTTGTTTCGACAGGTTCTCACGGATGCCGTTGAGGCGTACGCAGCGACTGACGACCAGTTCAAGGTTTCGGACCAGGGAAGGGCCCGATATGTTGTCGATGAAGTCATTAGCTACGTTACGCTCGGTTCGATCCGCGAGGTGCTCCGCGAGCGCGACAACAAAATCGACGAGTACACGGGTCAGTTGGAGCGAGCGAATGACGAACTGCGTCGCAGCAAACGCCGCATAGACAAACTTTACGAGATGCGTCTGCAAGTCACACGGCGTGTGACGCACGACCTACGAAATTTCCTCAACATTTTCTCGAACGCGCTTCAGCTCGCGGAGAAAGTCCCCTCGAAAATGTTGACTGCGCTTGCGCTTGCCAATCGACAGGTGTCGGACATGAAGTTGCTCACCGACGAGATGGTCGACTATGCCGGCGTTCTGAGTAGCCGTGACCTTGGAACGCTCGAGACGTTCGAGCTCCGGGAACTCTACAACGACCTCGTCGCAGCGATACAACCCGCGGTCGAGGAGAAAGGCCTGAAGTTCAATACCGCCTTTGAACCGCTCCTCAGTGTGACGACATCGAATCGCCTCAAAATCAAACAGATCGCTTTAAACCTGCTAGGCAACGCCGCCAAGTACACAGCGACCGGAGAGGTTGGTCTTTTCATGACAATTGTAGGCAAGCACCATTTTCGGATTCGGGTGACTGATACAGGCATCGGCATCGCTGAAGAAGACAAGGACCGCGTGTTCGAGGAATTTGAACGGGCCGCCGGCGACGATTTTCCTGGGACCGGGCTGGGTTTAGCGATAGTTCGAGAATTGGTCGAGTCGCTTGGGGGTGAAATAGGCTTCCGTTCGCAAGAAGGCAGTGGATGCGTGTTCGAGGTGATGTTGCCGCTCGTCGTTGAGAACGAAAGTTAGAACGCGACTTCCATTTATCGGCAAATTTTGTGCGTATTTTTTGCTTCTCTTCGGACTGTGTCATTCGAATGGGAACAGGTGTGCCCGCACAGCCAACCCCGCACACCTGTATGTGGGTTCGTGTTTAGGAGTCGGTCAGCAATGCGAATGAACACCGTAACGTGTTAGCCCCTCGGCAGCGGCGCGGGACATGGCAATGCTAATTCGCGGTAGCTTGCGACTCTCTCTTGGCCTGTTTGTGCTTGCCGGTAAGCAGTCGAGTCGATCCGCCGCAGCTCTTCTGAGGTAAGCGCGGATTTTCAATAGACGTACCCGGCATAAAAGGAGGCAGGAACGGAGCGGTTGACGCCCATATGGAGGGGGAAAAATTTTTCATCGCCGCCCCTTGAAAATTTTCGACGATCTCCTATTTTCAATTCCGTAAGCAGCCGCGGTGTTCGCGCTGCGTGTTTCGATTGGTTTGTCAGGGGCCTGGCAGACGGACTGGAGCGCGTATGCCGGTTCGTCTCCTGCCGCAATATGGGAGATAGCAGCCATGAGTGACCTTCTTTTCAATACCAGCCTGCTTGATGAGGTGGACCGTTTTCAGCGCCAGATGTCGTCGCTGTTTTCCGGCCTGCCATCGAGCATTCGCGCGTCGCGTCTTAGCACCTTTCCGCAAATTAACCTGGGAAGCACCGGCGACTCCGTGGAGATAGTCGCGTTCGCCCCGGGGATCGATCCGGCCAAACTCGAACTAACCGTGGACAAGGGCCTGCTGACTATCAGCGGCGAACGTGCGCGCGTCGAGTCCCAGCCCGAAGGACGCTGTTATGCGCAGGAGCGCTTCTTAGGCACGTTCCGTCGCGCGATCGAGTTACCCCGCGATGCCGATCCGGACAACGTCAAGGCGCGCTACGTGAATGGTTGCCTAACGATCAGCATCGGCAAGCGCGAAACCTCGCGTCCGCGCACTATCGCGATCCAATGACCAACTTGTCAAAACATTCGAGGAGAGCATCATGAATACCCAAACCCATCTTGCCGAACGCAATCCTGGCACGATCGCCCGTCACGGCGACGCGCAGGCGCAGGCGCAAAAGGGTCCCACGATCGTTCCAGCCGTCGATATTTACGAGGATACCCATGGCATCACCTTGTGGGCCGATCTCCCGGGCGTATCACGGGACCGGCTGAACGTTCATGTGCAGGACGGCAGCCTTTTTATCGAAGGCGAGGCTTCGATCGACACGCCAGATGGTCTGCGCCTGCATCACGCGGAGATTCGTGAGCCGCGCTTTGCCCGGGCATTTTCATTGAGCGCGGACTTCGATACATCGAAGATCGATGCCAACCTCAACGACGGCGTGCTCAAGCTGAGCATTCCGCGTCGCGAAGAAGCGCGGCCGCGCCGCATTGAAGTCAGTGTTGGCTGAATGCCAGAAGTCGCCCGCCGATTGAGGAACCCATGGCGGGCGCCGCATCGACCAAAAAGGCTAACGGGAGCCTTCTGTGGAATTCGAAACTGAGTGGAAGACCTTGGGAAGCACCGGATCCGTCTGCATGGGACTCGTGGTTTTCCGACCGGGACTATGCATACGATGGTCGATGTCGCGCGTCTGGCCATCGAAAACAACATGAGTGCACGGGCAAGACTCGTCGAAATGATTATCGCGACGCCTGACAAGGCGTATGACATATTCGTGGGAACGGGTAGTAAGCGGCCGTGGCTCAAAGCAGCCGCGAGCCAGGGTCAAGTGGAACGTTCCCTGAGAAGCATCGAACAGAATTGAGCTTTTCGTAGAGGCCAGATGGAGACGAGCGTTCGCTATCGCACCTTGCTTATCGCCCAATCGTAACGTTGGAAGCAGATGGCCGCTATGTGGCTTCCGCAGTTATAACGGACCCCACCAACGAGGAATTGACGGTAGGTGTTGATGGCAATTTCGCGAAGCATCAAGAGGCGCACGATCGGGCAATTGAGGTAGCAATGGCCAGCGTAGATACACCGCGCGTTGCATCGGACCGTCACATGAGCGGCTAAAACACCCTCAAGAAGCGCGGTGGCACCACCTTGCCTTTAGGCACGTTTCGAGGCCATCGGATGAGCCTTTGTTGGGGGTGCACACACTGCCCGGTTGGGAGTAAGCAATTTCCATAATTGCGCGACGAGCGGGATCCCGGTCGTCGCGCACGGCTTCTTGGTCTGTGGTCCGACCTTTGTGGTTTCTGCCGTCCTAGAGGTTTGGCACGAGGTGCTTCATAGCTGTCGGACCGTCTTCACGTATGATCGTGCAGCCTCAGCGAGTTGGGTCGCCGCCGCTTGTACGGATTCAGGCAGTTCGTTCAACGCCAGTTGCGTGTCTTGCCCTTCAAGTCGCCGGCGCAGCTCCATCACGACGTCCATCACGCTCGCTTCACCCAAACGCCGCCGGTTACTTTGCCGGGAGCTTGATGTCGAACAGTCCACCAATCGATCCACCTTGCGGAAGTACGCCTGAACCGCATCCTGATGCCTTGCGTGGAGCAACGTGAGGTTCGACTTTGACAGACAGTCCCTGACGATGTCGGGCGCCATGCCGAAATGGAGCTGAAGCGCATCGGAGGCATCTGCTCGATGGAAACATGCGACCTGGTCGAGCAGCGTTTCTCCGTCTGCATCGATCAAGTCGATCCATACCTCCCCATCTTCAAGGTCTTGTCCCACCTGGGTGATCGACCGTTCGTCCTCGTTGGCTTCGGCGAGCATTCGACGCCCCTCAATACCGCTCACTGGCATTTCGAATACTTCGACTAAGTCGCCGCCTACGGCAACCTGCATGACTAGTAACGGCATATGTGCTCCTTGTTTGCCCGGTGGGTGGGGCGAAGATTGATGAAAAGGGGCACTCTCTTCCTTTTGTAGCCGGTGCTACTGTCAGGCCCAAGCCTGGCCCTAATATGTGTGTAACGGGCCATATAATGGCAATTGACAGTATATCTATGCGACATATTCCGTACGCTCAGGCCGAGGTGGTCGAACGCGCACAAATGCGCCTCATCGTGATCGGTATCGACCAATGCAGCTGAGCGTTCCGACGGACATCAGTCACTTAATTGTCCTTTGCAGCGCAAGAGCCCGATGTCCGCAAGGGCCAACGTGCCGTCGAACACATTGGAAAATCGAATGGCCGCAGCGTCCCTCGATAGCGGTCATTGAATGTACTTCGGGGTGAGCGACTGAGATGGGTCAGACATCTGCCGATCGCGAGTAGGTGGAGAGCGGCAAGAGGCCTTGCCTCTTCACTTGCCGAATAAGCGAGAGACTAAGACGCTGCTGATTGCCAATTGAAGGGCTCGACGAGCGAACCATTTGCTACGTCTATTTCGACGAGAAGGGGGCCGCTCGCATTTGAACGGTAATTGGGGCGAGCCTACCGGTCACCATCAAGCGAGGGAGTGAGAATGTGGCTAAGCAGAAACCTAGGCTCGGCAACAGTCAGCAAGATTGCAATCCAAGATTTGCCCCGGCCCTCGGTGGATCATCGTTGTATCCCTTTCGGATACAACAGGATCGTCCTATCAGCGAAGCGGTGGAAGATACCAAAATCGTAGCCACTATCTGCGGATGGCGAAATCGCCGCTTTAGGTGAGCATTTCCGTCTTGACCGCAGTTACCTACCGAGAAGTGGCAACCAACGGCTATGAAATGCTAAGGATCGACGAAGTCACGGATAGCGAAGGTTTCTCCGAGCGATGCGATGTCGCGGTGATAGGCGGCGGCATCGTTGGCGTCAGCACCGCGTATGAACTGGCGCGACGCGGCGTCCAGGTGGCTCTGCTCGAAAAGGGCGTCATCGGCTGCGAGCAGTCGGGGCGCAATTGGGGCTGGGTGCGTCAGCAGAACCGCGACCTCTATGAGTTGCCGCTCGCGATGCAAAGCCTCAAGCGCTGGAGCGAACTAAGCGAAGAACTGGGAGAGGATATTGGGTTTCGTAAGGCGGGCATCCTGTACGGCACGGAGCATCAATCTGACGTCGCGCAATGGGAATCGTGGCTTGCCCGCGCCCGGGAAGTCGGCTTTAACAGCGAGATCCTCAGTGCGCGTGAACTGGCAGCGCGCATTCCGTCCGGACGCGCGAAGTGGGCTGGAGGTCTGTGGTCGGCCTCGGACGGCCGCGCCGAGCCGTCGAAAGCGGCGCCTGCGATTGCTCGCGGCGCGCAAGGTCTCGGCGCGAAGGTGTATCAGAACTGTGCGGTACGAAGTCTCGATACGAGTGCGGGGCGTGTCTCCGGCATCTGGACGGAGCGCGGCCGGCTCGCAGCCGACACCGTCGTTCTCGCGGGAGGCGCCTGGAGCGCGTTGTTCTGCCATCATCACGGTATCGATCTGCCCGCCATCAACGTGATGGGAACGGCGTTGCGAACCGCTGAGGCGCCGGGGGTCATCGAAGGCTGTTTCTCCGGGCCTAACTTCGCGCTGAGGCGACGGTTGGACGGCGGCTACACCATCGCTGTCCCCGGCTATGGACGCGTAGAACTCGCGCCGCAAAACCTACGGCACTCGGTGAAGTTCGGCGCGATGTTCCGCAGCAAGCTGAAGAAAAAACTGAAGATTCGTGTTGGTGCCAGCTTTTTCAACGGACCGGAGGCAAGCACGACCTGGCGCGACAATGACGTCTCGCCGTTCGAAGAAATACGGGTGCTGGATCCCCGGCCTGATACCGAATGGCTCGAACGTGCCCTGCAGAATGTGGCCAGCGTGTTTCCCGAGCTGTCGGGCCTGCGGATCGCTCACGCATGGGCGGGCGCGATCGACACGACGCCGGACCTCGTCCCGGTGATCTCGAAGGTTAATGCGAAACCCGGTCTTGTGATCGCATCCGGTTTCAGCGGACACGGCTTTGGACTCGGGCCAGGCGCAGGCGTGCTCGTGAGCCGGCTGGTAATGGACGAGGCGCCGCAGTTCGACATCAGTCCCTACAGACTGGCCCGCTTCTCCGACGGAACGAAACTGAGCAGCCCCGAAATGATGTGAGTCGAGGCTGCGGGTGAGCTATCGCGGAAGCCCACTTCGGGAGATTGAACCTCCAGTACGATTCAACTGCATTGATTAACGGCCGCTGCAATTCTAAAAGCGGCCGGAGATCTTGATTGACTTCGTATGACCTATAAAGGGTCGACTTCAGCCAACCGTCAGTAGTCGGTGACCGGTCCCTACAAATCGCTGCCAGTTCGTTCTCAGCCCGGATTCTGCTGCGTGATGTCGCTCACGTCGTCCGCATGCAAGTACTGACTCATGATTGAGTTCGATTCATGCATTAGTTATTCCGAACGTATCGCAGATCGACTTGGCCATCATGCAAGAGCCGTCGTGTGCCGCAGCCGTTCTGCTGCGTGCTCGTGCGCTTCGTCCTTAAACTCCGAGTGCCCGATCGCATTGTGGAGCACCTGTTTCATGATCAGGCGAAACCGAGATAACGCTGTCAGTTCGAAAACCGTGCCAATGCTGGCTGATCGGACTGTGCGGATCGATATCGCTATTAAAATTTGTAGTCCGGACGATATATGGACGTGAATTTCATTCGACCGATACGCTCGCAGCCCAGATCACCAGCACCAGCCCTAGCAATGGCAATGGCAATGGCAACGGCAATGGCAATGGCAATGGCAATGGCAATGGCAATGGCAATGGCAATAGCACAGGACTCCAGTCAAAATAAAAATTGACCCTTGACATATAGCAGTGCGCCAGCAAATGCACGGTTGATCTGCTCATTCGCTCGTGAAAGACTCGATGAATTTTGAGATATCGTCAGAAGCGCATGACGAGCGCAACACCACCGACCATCAGCACGGCGCCGAGCGCACGCAGCCAACTTAACGGATGCGCTGGCACGCCAACCAGTGCAAAGTGATCGATCGCAATCGAGGCCAGCAGATTCGCGCAGATCGTCAAGCCGTTCAGCGCTCCAACGCCCACCTTCTGCACTAGCGTCAACCCCGCAAACACCGCCACCGCACCGACCATTCCCCCGAGTGGCGCCCACCATCGCATCTCTTTCAGGTCATTCAAGGTGGGTAGCGGATGTGGCTGCAGGCAGAATAAAGCGACCGCAAGAAACGTCACCAGCATGAAGGACACCGCCGACGCGAGCCACGGATTCACGAGCGATGCCCTGAGTACCCCATTCATCGGCGCACCGGCGGCCTGAAGCACACCACCGGCAATAATGAACGGGTAAATCCATAGGCTGTTCATCGGCATCTCCTCGTCGTGTCAGATCAGAATTCGCGCACCAATGGCCAGAATCAGCGCGGGAAACATCACGAGTGCACCGACTCTCAAAAACTTGATGAAACTGACGTCTTCGCCCTCGCGGCGGATCGCATTCAGCCAGAGAATTGTCGCCAGCGATCCCGTGATCGACAAATTCGGTCCCAGATCCACGCCGATCAGCAACGCATCAATGACGCGCTCGGGACTGTGCGCCAGCATCACAGTGGAACTTGCGATCAGACCGGCCGGCAGGTTGTTCATGAAGTTGCTGGCCACGGCGATTACACCACCCGTTGTCGCGGCGCTCGCCACTTCATGGCGCTGGGCCGCCGCCTGCACATAGTGCGCAAGGTGCGCAATCACCCCTGTTTGCTGAAGCATTTCGACCATCACGAACAGACCGGCGACGAGCGGCAATATGCTCCAGGAGATATCTTTCACCAAAGCCAGCGGCGATGAACGTTCCTTGATCAGGACAATTGCCGCAGTCAACGCGCCTAGAATGGCGGTCGGAAGCCCGAGTTGAATATCGAAAGCAGATACGATCAGCAGGACAACTGCAGTGACACCAATACCGGCTAGGGCGACCCGCCCGCTTGCGGACAATGCCAAGACCTCAAGGTCAGACTTGCAGTGCCCCTGGAGGTCGCGTCGCTGCGACCAACGCAGCATGATGTAGGTTGCGACGATCGACAGCACCGACGGCACGATAAAGCGCGCCATCCACGGGCCCAGCGCAGGGGTATGGTTGCCGTAGAGAACGAGATTTGCGGGGTTCGATATCGGTAAAACGAAGCTTGCCGCGTTTGCGATGAACGCGCAGACAAAGAGCAACGGCAAGGGCTTCGAGCCAGCCTTCTTCGCTGCGGCAAAGACGGCAGGCGTGAGCACGACGGCGGCGGCATCGTTGGAGAGAAAAGTTGTAACCACTACGCCAACCAGATACACCAGCAGGAACAGGCGCTTGGGTGAGCCCTTGGCATGGTTCACTGCAAGCACGGCGACCCAGTCGAACAGGCCTTCGTGGCGGCCTACTTCCGACAGCACCATCATGCCGAACAGGAAAAGATAGACGTCGATCCCTTTGGCTACCGCCTGCAACGCCTGTGTGACAGGCAACAGTCCCAGCACGACGAGCAATATCGCACCGGTCACCGCCCACACAGCCTCCGGCCATTTGAACGGACGCGTGATGACACCTGCGGTCGCCAACGCAGCAATTCCCCACGACATAAAAATAGGATTCACAAAAACCACGTCTCAAAGAAGTAAAAGGGTTTGTTACGTTGTCGTCGTCAAGGGGTCTACGCCGTGCTCGGCGGTCTCGTGCGTTTGCGTGGCCTCACCTTCCGGAACACGGCATGCATGCCGGAGGCTCTTTCCAAATCCAAGCCAGAGCACAATCGAGCCTGTCGACACCGCTCCGAGCACGAGAAATGCTGGCGGATATCCGAACTTATGTGCGAGCACACCGCCTAACGCTGGGCTCAGCGCCGCCCCGACAGATTGAACCGTCATGACCACGCCTTGACCCACGTTCACTCGGCCGGTCCCGTCGAGTAGCTTCACCACGAGCGCCGGGACCGCCACACTCTGCAAACCGGCACCAATGCCGTCGAGCGCTTGAACCGGCCACACGCCCCACGCATGCATCACGCTCGCCGCGACCACCCCGCGCACCGGTAACGCGAGAAAGGTGATCAGAATCACCCACCAGTGACCGCGCCATCGGATCAGGCGGCTTGCAAACAGGGAGACGATGACCATGACAAACTGCGCGATGACAATCGTCGCCGCGGTGAAGGCGTTCGGATCTCCTTGCTTGGCCGCGACGATCGCAAGCCCGTACAACGGCAGCATGGCTGCGTTACCCAAGTGAAACATAGCGAGGGCAGCAGCAAGTACCAGCAACGGCCTCGACTGGAGCAAGACGCGAAGACCGCTGACCTCACCCCCGTCCTTTTCTCCCCGGACCTTCTCTTGGTCGCGAGGGCCGCTCTTTTCCAAGCCGCGCGCGTGATCATGATCGATAGAGTTCGCTGGAATCAACAATACGGCGATCACCGACAACACCCCGAACGCAGCGCTCAACGCGAAGATTGCGCCGAACCCGTAGCGCCGGCCAAGCCAGCCGGACAGTGCCGCAGCGGCTGTATTACCCGCGTGATTCGCTACCTGGTTACGGCCGAACTGTTTGTCAAAGCCTCGCTGGCGCACCATGCCGAGCGTGATCCCGGCGAGGGCAGGGCCGAGTGCTGCTCCCGTCACGGCGGTTGCCACTTGCGAAGCCGCGACCATCCAGAATCCATGCGATACCCAGAGCAGGAGCGACGCCAGCACCGTCATGATCCCTGCAACGATGATCACCCCGCGCTTGCGCCGGGTGGCATCGACCAGAGCACCGGCCGGTGAGGTCGCGAGCATCCCCGCGATTCCACCAATCGTCATCACCGTGCCTATCAGGTCGGTGCCCCATCCTCGTGCCTGCAAGAAGACGCCGAGAAATGGCCCGATCCCGGCCTGCACATCGGCCATGAAGAAATTCAGCGCTTCGAGCGGTCGAGTTGGTTTCACCACGCACGACCATTCTTGTTCGGCCCAAGCTGCGAGCCGAGCAGCCCGTGTTCACACCATTCGCCGATCGTGTGCGCATCGGTGCCAAGTGGGGCATCCAGCAGTGAACGCTTCGACGCGCCCAGCGCCGTCACCACCTGCAGCACGTCAGATGCCGCCTCGCCATCACTGCCGACAGCGGTTACGGTAAGCGTGTAACCCTCGACATCGACATCGACCGGGACCGGCAAGACGGCTTGCCACACAGCACGCTCACCCGTCACCGGCTGCATGGCCACGCTGTGCCCGTCAATCGATGCAACAACGTCGCCCGCTAAAGCACTCACCGAAACGCCAAATACTTTCGCCCGCACGATGCACTCGTGCATCGGCACTTGCCGCGGGTCGCGAGGATCGGTGACAAGGCGTTTATCGGCGGGCGTCGTGATCATCACCATCGGCCAGTTGTCTTCGAGACGCTGGAAGCGCCAGCTCACTATGCTGCCGTCTACCGTCACGAGCGCGAATCCTGTCTGGCCTTCGTCTTCCTCGATCTGACCGGTCGAGCGTGTCGCCGCGTAGATCACGGAGCCGTCGTTGAGCAACTCGTTGTAGTGGGTATGGCCGGTATCGACCACGGCCACGTGCGCGTTCGAGAATGACCGGGCCAGCGCTTCACCGCCCTCGGCAAAGTCGCCCGGATAAGCGTGCATAAACACGACAGGGCGCTCAGGGTCGCCGGAGGCCGCCTGCATCTGCTCGTCGAGCCATTCGGTCTGGTCGCGGCCGAGACGAAAATTCGGGCCTCCCTTGCCAGCCGACACGACATCAAGGAACAGACAGCGATGCCCATGAACCTGGATCATCCTGGGCAGCGCAGGGGTCTTCAGCTCACGATGAAAAGCCTGAAACGCCGTTAGCGTTCCCGGCTCGAAGTCGTGATCGCCAGGTATGGCGTGGGTCGGCAGGCGCAAGTCGCTTAGTGCGGCGCGAATTCGCGCGTATTGTTCGGGCGTCCCGTTGTTGGCGTTGTCGCCCGGAAGGTAGGCGAAATCGACGGCGTGGGCGACCTTCTCATTGACGACGTTCACCAGACGCTCGAGATGCGCAGCGCTCTCGTAGCCATCATCGCTCGTGACGTGCAGATCACCGAAATGAACCCAGCTCAGCATGATTGTTAAAACTCGCTCTTGACACCGAAGGATCGGCGGTACGACACCTTTTGCAAGGTGTATGCCATGCGCCGGACCCTTACTGGGAGGCTTTTGCACGGTCGCTCGCAGTGGCGGGATGCCCGGATGCTGGACAGGCGCCGTCCAATTAATGGACACAAGCGCCTGCCTCGCCAGAAACTTCGTTTTCAGGCAACGTCTGCATGACGAAGCAATGCGTCGAGATGCGGTGCTTTGGGCGAGAATATTGCTAGTGACACTACCTTTTCCCTTAACAATCGCCCATGCGCACAACATCTTGGCGTCCCTCGTTTGCCAGTCAGCTCGCCGTATTCTGGGCGCTGGTTGCCTTTATGTGCGCGGTGTTGATCAGCCTCGTCTGGTTCATGGCCGAGGCCAATGTGACGCGCCAGCTCGCCGTCGCGCGCCAATCGAGCCTGGCTGCCTGCGAAGCTGTCGCTTCGCGTTACGACCTGTCGACCGATCCGTCGCAGCCTGCATTGGCGCCCAACACGGAATTGATGCACGCGATCCTCGATGTTGTGTTCGCGCAAGTCAATGGCGTGGAGGGCGGATTCTGGCGCGCGGACGCGGCCAGTCCGTCATCTCGCGGCAGTTTTGAGGCCTACGCATTCCCGACCTATCAGGGCAGCGGAATCAAGCGCGATATCCCCGAAGCCGAGACGCCGCTGATCCTGCGGACCTTGCGCGATGCCAATGCGGCTAAAAGCTCGACGGCTGCTTCAGTCACCGCAAAGGCCGACGCAGTGGTGGTGGCCGCGTGTCCAGTCGCCCACCACGACGGCCTGTTCGCATGGACACTCACGCGCACGCACGCGCCGCTTGGCGCCGATGGCAAAACACTCGTCGCTGTCCTCGTCGCGATGCTGACGCTGATCGTGGCGATCGCGGTATGGCTAGGGTTTCTGCTGCGGCGCTGGCGTGCCAATCTCGCGCGCATCGAAGCGAGTCTCGTTGAGCGCGACGACCGCTTCGTCCCGATGGTTCCAACGGGCGAGCCCGATCTCGACAAAATCGTCGCGGCCTTCAACGCCTACGGTGAACGCACGACCGCGCTGCAGGTCCAGGCTGGCACACTGAACGAACGGCTCGTCGCGGCTGAACGTTTTTCCGCGCTTGGCCGGCTCGCGGCGCAGGTTGCGCACGAGATCCGCAATCCGATCGGCGCAATGCGGTTGAAGGCAGAGAATGCGCTGGCGGGCGATATCGATAGAAAAGACCGTGCGCTCAAATCGATACTCGAACAGATCCAGCGCGTGGAAACGCAGCTTGGCGCGTTGCTCGCGCTGACGCAGCCGGTGCGGGTGCATATTGGAGCGGTGCCGTTGGTAGCGTGGTTGCAGGGGCGGACGGAGTTGCACCGTGACGCAGCGCAGCGTGCGAACATTACGTTGAACCTGGAGCAGGAACTCTCCGGTCGAACCAGCTTCCCGATGGACGCCGATCAACTCGCGCGTGCCGTCGACAATCTTTTGATCAACGCGCTGCGTCACGCACCGTCGAACGGACACGTCACCCTTCGCGCGGTAGTTGCGCCGAACACGCTGCGCCTGGAGGTTTTAGATGATGGCCCGGGCGTGCCGCCTGAAGAACGAGAACGGGTATTCCAGCCGTTTGTCACGGGACACGCCGCTGGTTCGGGCCTTGGCTTGGCCGTCGTGCGCGAGATCGCGGCGGCTCACGGCGGCCGCGCCTTTTATGAAACGCGTCGTCAGGGCGCGTGTTTTGTCATTGAGATTCCATGTCAACCATCCTGATCGTCGACGATGACGATGCCTTTCGAGAAAGCCTCGCCGAGACCATCGCCGATCTCGGGCATTCAATCGTTCAGGCCACAAACGGCCGGGCCGCGCTCGCGCATCTGAGGGGCGATGAACCCCTCGATTGCCTGTTCCTGGATCTGCGCCTCGCCGATATGAACGGCATCGAGGTGCTCGAGCAAGTGCGCGCCATGAAGGGACGACAAAACCTCGCGGTTGTCGTACTGACCGGCTTTGCAACCAGCGACAACACCATCCAGGCGATGCGGCTCGGTGCGTTCGATCATCTAACCAAGCCGGTTGGACGCGATACGATCGCTAATCTGCTGCATAAGATCGGCGCGTCGGAGCAAACGGTGTCGACTGCTGCAGCTCCCACGGATTATGTCGATGACCGCATTCCTCGTCTTCTCGGAAACAGCGAAGCGTTGCGTGATGTGCAGAAGCAGATCGGGCGCGCCGCAACGAGCGATTCGACCGTGCTCATTACCGGCGAAACCGGCACCGGCAAGGAGGTCGCGGCGCGCGTACTGCACGACGTATCAAAGCGAAAGGACCGGCCCTTCGTCGCGATCAACTGCGCAGCCATTCCCGAGGATCTGCTGGAGAGCGAACTGTTCGGCCACGTGAAGGGCGCATTCACCGGCGCGGTATCGGACCGACCCGGCCGGTTTACCCAAGCGAACGGGGGCACACTTTTTCTCGACGAAATCGGCGACTTACCGCTGAGCATGCAGGCCAAACTGCTGCGCGCCATCCAGGAACGCGTGGTGACGCCAGTGGGCAGCGACAAGTCCTCGCCCATCGATGTCCGGATCGTCGCCGCCACGCATCGCGATCTCGCACAGGAAGTCGCGCAGCATACGTTTCGCGAGGACCTGTTTTATCGCCTGAACGTGATTCCAGTGATGTTGCCGCCATTGCGCGAGCGTTCGGCCGACATCATCCCGCTCGCTTCTCATTTTTTGGCAATGACGGCGGCGGACGGTGGTCCATTAAAGAGCCTCAGCGCGAGTGCCGAAGCGCGTTTGTTAAGCCACGCGTGGCCTGGAAACGTGAGGGAGCTACGCAACGCGATGGAGCGTGTGGCGGTGCTTGCACGGGGCACGCAAGTCACCGATGACGATCTCGCGTTCCTCGTGAACGCTACGCCTGCGCTGCTCGCATCGGATATATCGGTTGGCTTGCTCGACTTGCCGTTGCCCGAAGCCATCGAGCGGCTCGAGCGCGCCTCGATCCAGCGGGCGTTGACGCAAACGGCCGGCAACCGCGCAGAAGCGGCGCGCAAACTGGGGATCAGCCGTCAGTCGCTGTACACCAAGCTAGCGGCCTACAAGCTCGGCTAAGCGTCCAGTTCTTGGACAGCCTGCGTCCAGCGTATCGACAGTCCGGGTCAATGCCTTTTGCTCGAAGCCTTGCGCGGTAGACCACTCAAGCATGGCACGCGACTTGCACAATAGGGCTACGACCATTCGACTCGACGGAGCCACGCATGAAAGCCATTCACCTCGCCACGACCATTTGCGCGGCGCTGACATTGACTGCTGCATCCGCAGCCTACGCTCAGATTGGGCAACCGCCACCCCCTCCGGGTCCGCAAGCAGGCATGACACCGCCTCTCGTATCTCCTCCGCCTCCGCTAGTTGCGAATCCGAATTCCATGCAGGGCAACATCGCTGGTGTGGTGAAGCGTTATCTGATCAATCCCGAAGGTGATGTCGATGGAATGCTGCTCACCGATAAGACGCTCGTGATGTTCCCACCACATCTCGGTACACAGGTGACGGCGGCAGTGGCACCGGGCGCGCGGGTTCGAATCGTGGGCGACACAATGCCCGGCGGCACGGTGCGGGCGCAACAGATCATCAACGATAAAACCGGCCAGACGATCGCAGACCAGCCGCCGCCCCTGCGGTTGCCAAGGGACTTGCGTGGCACCGGACTCGTGAAGCTCGAAGTGAGCGGCAGCATCCTGCGCGTAACGACAGCGCCGCTCGGCGAGCCCGATGGCGTGCTGCTCGCCGACGGCACTGTTGTCAAACTGACGCCGCCGGTGGCGTCCCAATTCTCCAGCCTTCTCCGGCCCGGAACGGTCATCGCGGCGCAAGGCTATGGCACACGCAATCGCTACGGCGAGTCGCTCCAAGCCACTGCCTTTGGCACCCCCGGCAACCTGACGCCGCTCTACAATCCGCAGCCTCAATAATTGATATCGAAGGAGCAAACATGCATTGGATCGATCCCGCTTGCCTGCCCGAAACACGTGGCACAGTCACCCAATTCCTGCTGAACCCGCACGGCGAATTAGACGGCGCGATTCTCGATGGCACTCTTCAAGTCCACTTTCCGCCGCATTTGTCGAAGCAAGTGGCGAAACACATTGCGCTCGGCAATCGGCTCCGCGTTCGTGGCGTGAAGCCTCGCGGGGCCGACGTGATCGCAGCCGTCACCCTCAAGTCGCAGCAAGGGGTAGAAATCATCGACGAAGGCCCACAGCATCATGAGCACCCGTCGAAACCGGAAGGCAAGTCAATGGATGTTCAAGGTGAAGTTGTGCGATCGCTGTATGGTCCCAAGGGTGAATTGCGCGGTGCGTTGCTAGACGACGGCACATCGTTGCGCATGCCACCGCATGCTGCCGCTGAACTGGCGAATTATCTTGTGCCGGGCGCGCACGTTCAGGCTTGGGGACATGGCGTGAGGAACAAGTTTGGCCGCACCATCGACGTGCACGATATCGCAGAGCTTGTTTATAGCGATTGATTGGTTTGTTGGACACCGTCGACGACTGCACGGGCAAGATGTCTTTGCTCTGTGCTTATCGCTCCGGCAATGCCGTGTCTTGCGCAGCCGTCCGGACCTTTTCGTAACTTTTCATCATCGATGAGCTTTGCATAATCGGCCATAGCGACCTTTCGGCACACAACCTAATCAAGGTTCCGTGAATGTCCGCTCACTAGAAAATTGCATGAGTATTATCAACCAGCCTAAGACGTGCGCGCCGTGCGCGTGTTCGTGCGAAACGAAGCAATCGAGAGGTCAAGCGATGGCAGCACCGCCGCCCGTCGGTGACTCGAGGAGTTTTACGGAATTAACAAGCGCGTGACCGCTGCTTGGCAAGGAGGCTTGTGCCTGCATCCTGCCAGGCGTAGACTTTCAATTGACGTCGGAGATGGCATTCCTCCGTAACCGCCCGCAACGGGCTGATGATGCCTACAGGCCTGGGTATGGCACTGTGGGCGCGCGTCCAACGGCTCCGCTTGCCTTAAAACATGCGCCATCTTTAGCTCGGCGCACGATCCCGGTTTCCATCACTGTCCCTCCAGTCTCTGCACGATCCGCTTTGATCGGGCAGGCTGCTCGGCGAACAAGGAAGCATCATGGGTCAGCTATCTCTCTAAATATCGGCCTACAGGCCTCTCTTGACGACATTCCGCTCAGTCAGGGCGCGGCGATGCGCGCTGCTCAGAGTGTCCTCTTGCGCCGCGAGGTATCGCGTTAACAGGTTCAGTGCTAGCCCACTAGCGGCGCCGTTTGCCAGAATTAACGTGGAGAGGACATGCAGACAGGTTATCGGCCTCGATGATTGGCGGAGGTACGAGTGCGGACACAAAACAAGAAGGGGGTAGGAGTGGTCTTTCACAGCATACTGTTCGAAAAACCGGAAGATGGCCCAAGGCGCGACGATACGCCGGAGCCTGCGTTTTTCGGCGACCTCAATCTCGACCAGATCGTCTCGGCGGTCACGCTGGGGCGGGACGATTACACACTTAAGCCCTTCTTCCACACCGAGCTGGCGCGCGAGGAAGCGATCACCTACCGGCATGAGGTCATGCGGGACCTCGACAATGCCGCCGTGCTCGACAGCATCAACGCATTCGCCACGGGTATGCTCAAGATGCGCCAGCATCTGGCGCAGGCGGAGAAGCTCCACTACCAGCGCCAAAGTCAGTGGTGGTTTCTCGAAGCGATCGCGGTGTATTGCAAGACACTCGAGACTTTTGCCCATGATCTGCCGCTGGCCGCGCCGGGCTCGAAAGGTCTGCGTGAGTTTCATCGAACCCTGAGCGGGTATGTTGCATCAGCTCGCTTTCAGTCGCTCACGCATGACGCGATCCATATCAAGGAGAATCTGGCGGCGATTCGGTATTGCATTCGCATCAAGGGGAGCGCGGTCACAGTGCTTCACTATGATTCAGAAATCGATCAAAGTGCCGACGTGCTGAGGATCTTCGACAAATTCAAGCAAGGGGAGGTCAAGGATCACAGCGCAGAGCTGCGCGACTGGTTGGACATGAATCATGTCGAAGCTTGTGTACTAGATTTTGTCGCCCAGTTGCATCCTAAGGTGTTCGTCGAACTCGCTACCTATTGCGTGAACAACGTGGATTATCTCGACGCCACCATCCAGACGTTCGATCGTGAAGTTCAATTTTACCTGGCGTACCGAGACTACATCGGCATCTGCAAATCTGCGGGTTTGAGCTTTTGCTACCCCCGTATGTCGTCGACCAGCAAAGCGGCGCACTGCGACGAGACGTTTGATTTGGCGCTCGCGCACAAGCTCGCTATCGAAAAGTCACACGTGGTCTGTAACGATTGCCATCTCGATGGCGAGGAACGCCTGATTGTCGTATCGGGTCCCAACAACGGTGGGAAAACGACATTTGCCCGTACGTTCGGCCAACTGCATTACCTGGCGAAGATAGGCTGTCCGGTACCGGGCCGGAACGCGGCGCTTTTTCTGTGCGACCAGCTGTTCACGCACTTCGAGCGCGAAGAGAATACGAAAGACCTGCGCGGCAAGCTCCAGGACGACCTGATGCGTGTCCATCAAATCCTGGCGCACGCCACGTCACGAAGCGTCATCATCATGAACGAAATATTCAGTTCTACAACGCTGACCGACGCGCTGTTTCTGAGCAAGAAAATCATCGGCGAGATACTGGAACGCGATGCCTTGTGCGTTTGCGTGACCTTCATCGAAGAGCTCGCGCATCTCGACGATTGGGCTGTGAGCATGGTGAGCGAAGTCAAGCCCGAGGACCCGGCTTCTCGCACCTTCCGGGTGAGAAGAAGGTCGGCCGATGGCCGGGCGTATGCAGTGTCGGTCGCAGAGCTTTATGGCCTGACCTATGATCATCTGACGGAGCGGCTCGGACTATGAAGGCCTATCTTTTATACCGGGACCGGGACTTGGATATGTGCCAGGAGGCCGTGTGGAATGAGCCAGCACTCGTACAGGACCTGGGATTGAACACGCTCTACCAAGCGATGGCGCAGGGCGATGCGTTCGTCTACGACGTGACCAAACGGGTGGTCCCGGCGAGCTCTATCAACCTGGACGAAATTAGTTATCGTCAGGCAATCCTTAGCGACTGCATCATCGTCGAAGCGGTAGTGAGGCAGATATACGCTATCGCGATCGAGGGGATCGAAACCAAGCGAAAGTGCTACTACGGCGTGTTTTCGGGGTCACCCAGTTCGGTGCTGCACGGCGCACGTGACTTGATTCAGCAATTCGTGGGCGTATTGAAGAAGCTACGGGATGTTGCCGACACGCAGGCAGAGCAGTTTCAATCGGAAGGGTTTGCTCAATTCTTCTCGATGATCCAGCGAGAGTTGACGGACGAGTATTTCGTGATAATTCAGCGTTGCCTCAAGGAGCTCAGGTTCAACCACGGCGTGCTAATCAGTGCGGGGCTGGGCCAGGGCAACAAGGGAATCCACTACGTGCTTCGGAAACCTCACGAGAAGGATTCCAATCTTCTGAGGCGGTTATTCGCAAAACGGCCGCGCTCGTTGACGTTTCACATCGCGGACCGGGATGAGGCTGGCGCCAGAGCATTGTCGGACCTGGAGGCACGCGGCATCAATCTCGTCGCGAATGCACTTGCCCAGTCAGCGGAACACATACTCAGCTTTTTTACGATGCTGCGCACTGAACTGGCTTTCTACATCGGATGCGTCAATCTGCATCACCAACTGACGCGGCTGCGCCTGGCCGTGTGCGTTCCCGTGCCACGCGAACGTACTGAAAGGAGGCTCGCCTTTGATGGGCTGTACGACGCTAGTCTGGCACTACGCACCGCGCATGCCCCTGTCGGCAACGACGTAACTGGGGATGGCCGCGACCTCGTTGTCATCACCGGTGCAAATCAAGGTGGCAAGTCGACGTTCTTACGCTGCGTCGGGCAGGCGCAGGTCATGATGCAATGCGGAATGTTCGTTGCGGCGGCGTCGTTTTCAGCGAACGTGTGTGACGGGATCTTTACGCACTACAAGCGCGAAGAAGACGCGTCGATGAAGAGCGGCAAGCTCGATGAGGAACTCAAGCGGATGAGCGAAATCGTCGATCACATTCGCGAACACTCGCTGCTGCTGTGCAACGAGTCATTCGCGGCAACCAACGAGCGCGAGGGTTCCGAGATCGCGCGCCAGATCATCGCGGCGTTGTTGAGAAAACGCGTAAAAATCGTATTTGTGACGCATCTGTACGCGCTGGCTCACGGACTGTATGAGCAGAAGGCGCAGGGCATAATGTTCCTGAGAGCGGAGCGGCGCGCGGACGGCGAGCGCACATTCAAGTTGACTGAAGCGGAGCCCTTGCATACCAGCTATGGGGAAGATCTGTACAGGCGAATATTCCTCTCGAAAGACGAATCTGAAGAGCATGCTGAGCCCATATCCGTCAGCGTGTCGAAAGTTGAATAGTTGGACTCTTAAGGACGCATATCCCACGCGCAGTGGTCAATCACGAGTGTTACACTCGACTGACGGAGATGGCATTCCTCCCCGAACCGCCGGCCAGGCCGGCTGATGATGCCTACAAGTTCCTGGGTCAGGAAGCTGTAGGCGTGTGTTCGCGCAGTCCTGCTGCCCAGATTTGACATCGCTCGAATCGGGTTCATATGCATATCCCTATCGCCTCAGAAGTCCGCGCATCCACGGTGCGCCGCATCGGACTGCAACGCATTGTCCGACGCCAGCTGCGCACGGCTGGCTCGTCCGGGATGCAACCGGTGCGACTTTGCAACTGCCCACAAGCGGCGCGCGGGTACGCCTGGTCTTCGTTGCGGCCCAGCACATGGCGCGCTCTGTATGCAGCTCGCGAGACCCACCTGCCAATACCGCTGTCCCTGCGCATCTCGCTGCGGCGTGCTTGCACGCAACGGTGGTTCTTGTTCCTCCCTTGAGCCAATCGGAGTTACCCATGAAAGGCAGTCAGCTAACGGTGTTCGCAGCTAACCAGAGCCATCGCAAGAATCACATGACGGTAGTCGACTGGATCCTGGACGAAACGAAGAGGGCCGGTATTCATGGCGCGTCGGTGATCGAAGTGACAGAAGCTATTGGCGCACATGGCAAATATCATGCAGCGCGTTTCTTCGAACTGGTCGACCAGCCGGTCGCGGTCACTGTGGCGGCCGAGGATGCGAGCGTCGATGCGCTGCTCGACAGCCTCAAGCACGGCGGTGTTCCACTCTTCTATACGCGCTGCCCCATCGAGTACGAAGTGCTTGGTGCAAAGGGAGGCGCGTAATGGACTTCAATGCTATTCCGACTGGCGAGAACGTACCCCATGAGATCAACGCCATCATCGAGATCCCCGCGCAAAGCGAACCGGTGAAGTACGAAGCGGACAAGAAGCTCGGGCTTTTACGCATCGATCGCATCATGAGCGCGGGGATGCGTTATCCGCACAACTACGGCTTTATCCCGCGTACGCTTGCGCGCGATGGCGATCCGCTCGACGTCATCGTGCTTGCACCGTTCGCGCTTGAGCGCCTGTCGCTCATTGCCTGTCGTCCCGTTGGGCTGCTGAACATGACAGATCAGGCAGGACCTGACGAAAAGGTCATCGCAGTCCCAATCGATTCGGTGTGTCCGGCGACCATGAGCATCCACGGGTTAGATGACGTGGGTGACTACACTTTGAACCAGCTCCAGTTCTTTTTCGAAAACTACAAGGCGCTCGAGCCGGGGAAATGGGTCAAGTTCGAAGGCTGGGCGGGTGTCGACGAGGCTTATGACGCTATTCGCCAGGCGGTAACGGCATTTTTTTGAGGACGCGTGACGCACGTTTGATTCATGCGGACGGGCCGCCGACCGGACGGTGGTGTCTGAATCGTCCGTGCCCGGCGAAGTCACGAATCCTGTGACGCTTTTCTCTCATCCTTCAATGTCGGCTAGCAAACCGGCGAGGAGTACGACAATGGGCAACTCTGCAGCAATCGAGCGCATTACCGCGGACGAGGTGCTCGATTCCCGGGGCAACCCGACGATCGAAGTCACCGTCGAACTGTTGAGCGGCATTCAGGCAAGCGCCGCCGTTCCGTCCGGCGCGTCGACGGGTGAGTTCGAAGCGCGGGAACTGCGCGACGGGGACCGCACTCGCTACGGCGGCAAGGGCGTGCGCGACGCGGTGCACAATGTCAATGAGTCGATAGCCCTGGCAATACACGGTATGCGAGCCGACGACCAACGGCTCATTGATGCCACATTGATCGAGCTGGATGGCACGCAAGACAAGAGCCGCCTGGGTGCCAATGCAATTCTCGGAGTTTCGCTAGCGTGCGCGAAGGCCGCGGCGCAGGCGTACGGCATGCCGCTCTTTCGTTATCTCGGCGGCGCCAATGCGCACGTGTTGCCGGTACCCATGTTCAACGTGCTGAACGGTGGAAAGCATGCGGACAACGGACCCGATATACAGGAGTTCAAGCTGGTGCCACTTGGCGCCCCGACATTTCGCGAAGCGCTGCGATACGGTGCGGAGACCTATCACGCGTTGCGCGATGTGCTCGTGGAACTGGGTACGGCGACCAATGTAGGAGACGAGGGCGGATTCGTGCCGAAACTGCCGTCGAACGCGGCGGCGATGGACGCGATCATGCGGGCAATTGAGCGCGCGGGCTATCGTCCAGGAGACGATATTGCGATCGGTCTGGATCCAGCCGCGTCGTCGTTTTATCACGATGACCGCTATCACCTGACACGTGACGGCTTGACGTTGTCGACGGACGAGATGATTGGCTACTGGAAGGACTGGCTTACGCGCTACCCCCTTGTTTCGCTGGAAGATCCGCTCGCCGATAGTGATTGGACGGGGTTTGCGAAGTTGACCGCGCAGCTTGGCGAGCGCGTACAGATCGTCGGCGACGACCTGTTCGTCACTAACCGCACGTTCTTGAGTCGTGGCATTCGGGAGGGCTGCTGTAACAGCGTCCTGATCAAGCTCAATCAAATCGGTACGGTGACTGAAACGCTCGACACCGCGCGGCTTGCGCTGACCTCGGGGTACACGTGTCTGGTCTCGCATCGTTCTGGCGAAACGGAGGATACGAGCATCGCAGACCTTGCAGTCGCGCTTAACTGCGGACAAATCAAGTCCGGAGCGCCCGCACGCGGCGAACGGGTGGCAAAGTACAACCGCTTGCTAGCGATCGAGCGCGGGCTGGGGCAGGACGCCGAGTTCGCCGGCAAGGACGCATTCCGTTTGATTCGGTAAGTTCTGGAACACACGTGCGATACCTCTCGGTATTGCTCGCGCGGTATCGCTCGAGCGGTATTGCTCCATATCGCACTGCACAATCGTCTGTCGCCGGCCCCGTGAACTAGAATGAATATAGGTTGGGGTCCTTGGCAGTCTGCTAGCGTGTCGTAGCACGACACGGCGGACCTCTCCCGGCAGGACGCGTCTATTGCGCCAAGAGAGGTGCGTGATGAACGGCTATCAACTGACGTTCTATACCGAGCAGAACCGCAAACACGGCCACCAGACCGTATGCGAGTGGCTGTTACACGAGGTTCGCCAACTTGGGATTCATGGCGCCACCGTCATCAGCTGCGCCGAAGGCATCGGTCATGCGGGTGCGCATCATGCGGCGCATGTGCTGAAACTCACCGATCAGCCGCTGCAGATCATTCTTGCTGTTACCGAGGAGGAGGCCGATCACATTCTGGATGTCGTGCGTGCCGAAAACGTGCACGTGTTCTATACGCGCTTTTCCATCGAGTTCGGAATCATCGGCGATGATGTCCCGCCTAAGCCGCCGAAGCATTTTTCGCTCTACGGCCGCTCGCCAAGATAGTTTGACGCCGACCTTGCACACGTCAGCGCGTCACCTATACTCAAGTTTGAATCTGGCGGAGATGGCATTCCTCCCTAACCGCCGCTGGCAGTTCAGCGGCTAATGATGCCTACATGGTCCCCAGGCGCTTCGGGGCCGGTAGGCATTCTTACGCCGGCTCTTCTTGTTTGAGAATCCCGGGCAAATTGTTGCCTACAAGAACACAAGAATATGGGATGCATCAGCGAGTCGCCGTGCTGCGCTTGTTCCCTCTTTCGTCACCGCCTTCGTGATCGCATTTGGTTGCGTCATCGTCTAGCGATCCGCAGGTGCGTTGAGACGCGTTCACATCGCAGTGTAAGCGTGCCCTTCGTTTCAGCGGAGGGCGCATGAGCACGCGCGACATCGCTCTCCAGGTTGCTCAGGTGGTAACCGTCATTGCAGTGTCGCCGCTGCTGCAGGGCGTCATCCTGCAATGGGAAGAGCGTGTGCAACGCGCACGCGGCCCCGGCATCTTCCAACCGTATCGAGATCTGTGGAAACTCTTCCACAAGCAACTCGTGGTACCCGAAACCGCCTCGTGGATCTACTGGGCTGCGCCCGTCGTGGCGTTCACCTGCATGCTCACGGTCCCGATCCTCATCCCGGTTCTCACTGACTTTCCGCTCCCTCTGTCCGACATGGGCGACATCCTGGGCGGCGGCCTCATCTTGACGCTCGGGTCGTTCGCCGTCGTGCTCGCGGGGCTGGATTCGGGTAGCGCCTATGGCGGCATTGGTTCGAGCCGCTCCGTGATGCTTGGCATTCTCGCGGAGCCGACGCTGATCCTCGTGCTGGTCGGCATTACGCTGCTCGCCAAATCAATGCTGCCGTTCGTCGTGAACCATCTGCTCGTTGCGCAACCCTCCGTGTACTGGAGCCCGGCACACCTCTTTCTCGTGTTCGCCTTTTTCGTATTGCTGCTCGTGGAGACAGACCGTCTACCGATCCATTCGAGCACGCACATCGAGGTGTACATGATCGAAGAGGCGCGCATCCTCGAGTATTCAGGGTCGCTTCTCGCGCTGCTCAAATGGGCGTCGATGATGAAGCAGTTCATTCTCTACACCATCTTTTGCAATGTGCTGACGTTGCCGTGGGGACTTTCGCAACGGGGTACGGCCTTGGGCGTACTGGGTGCGGCGATCGGGCTTTTCCTGCGCATGCTGCTGGTTGCACTCGTCGTGGTGCTGGTCGAGACGGCGCAATCCCGCTTGCGCTTCTTCCGTTATCAGGAGCCGCTTGCTGCATCGTTCATGCTGGCGGTGCTTGCGATCGCCGCCAACCAGCTTAGGTAACCAACTTCGGTGACACATCATGCTGCTCGCCCATCTGAGTCCGCTTGCCGCATCCCTCTTCAGCTTGCTGGCGATCGGCAGCCTCCTGCTCGCGTTCGTGATGCTGGGTTCGCGCTGGTTGAAAGACTACCTGCTCGCGTTCATGGTCGAGTCGTGGCTGATCGCGGCGCTCTCCGGAGCCGTGGGCTACTACGGCAACTATCACGAGCTGTACCTGATTGCGATCCTGACTGCGCTCTTTCGGGGGCTAGTGCTGCCGTATCTGATCTGGCGAATCATCGTTCGACTGAAAGTCGAACGGGAGTTGCACGTCATCCTCCAGCCGAGTTCAAGCATCGTGCTCGGTGCGCTGCTGGTGCTCTTCGCGTTTGTTGTATCGAACCATCTGGGCAACGCGCTGGGTTTCGGCGGCACCGTGGTAGTGCTGGCGCTTACCGTGATGCTCTCCATGAAGCTGATTGGCTTCCTAATGCTTGCCGTGCGTCACGAGGCGATCAGCCAGGTGCTCGGCCTGCTGATCCTGGAGAACGGCATTTTCCTGGGATCGCAGATCCTCGTGCCCGGCATGCCGATGTTGATCGAACTGGTGTTGCTCTTCGATCTGCTCGTCATCGTCGTGAGCTTCGGCGTGTTGGTCCGTTATCTGGTCGAGCATGTCGGTAGCACGAGCAGCCGTGAACTTACACGGCTGGTGGGGTGACCATGATCGAAACGTTGAGCATCGTGATCGTCGGGTCACCCCTCGTTGCTGCAGCGCTTTGCGCCGCGTGCCGGCATGCGCGCGTCGCTGAGTATGCGAACCTGATCGCGTCGTTCGTCTGCGTGGTCGCGGCGCTTTCGCTCGCGTGCAACGTCAAGGACGGGTATCGCTTTCTGCACGACTACGTGGTGGTCGACGCGCTGGCCTCCTGGACGCTGGTTTGCACCGCGCTCGTGTATTGCCTCGCTTCGATCTATGCCGTTGGCTACATGCGCTTGCTGGCTGAGGAGCGCGAACGGCTGCCGAACTTCTACGCGCTCTTTGCCCTGTTCGCGGCAACGATGATCTTCGGACCGATCATGAACAATATCGGTGTCTACTGGATTGCGATCGAGCTGACCACGCTCGTCAGCACGTTCCTCGTCGGCTTCGAGCGCGGCCGGGAAGCGATCGAAGCAGCATGGAAATACATCATCGTGGTGTCCGCGGGCATCAGCCTCGCGCTGCTCGGGACCGTGCTCTTCTACTGGGCGGGAAGTCTCGTCATTGGCCCGACCTACGACATGACATGGGACACGCTGCGCCGTGCGGCCCCGCAGATGAATCCTGCGCTCACCCAGATGGCGTTCCTGCTCGTGCTGGTAGGCTATGGCACGAAAGCGGGTCTCGCGCCGATGCATACCTGGTTGCCCGACGCACACAGCGAGGGTCCTGCGCCGGTGTCGGCAATGCTCTCCGGTGCGCTTTTGAACACGGCGATGCTTGGCATCGCGCGGTTCCTCACGATCACCGATGCCGCGAATTCCTCGCTGCTGCCGCGCACAGTGCTCGTCGCGTTCGGCGCGTTTTCGCTGTTTGTCGCCGCGCTCTTCATCGTGAAGCAGCAGGGCATCAAGCGGCTGATGGCCTATTCCAGCGTCGAGCACATGGGCGTGCTGGCGCTCGGATTCGGATTCGGCGGCCCGCTCGCGATCGCCGCGGTGCTGTATCACATGCTCAACCATTCGCTGAACAAGTCGCTCATGTTCTTTGGCGCCGGCAACGTCATGCGCGTATTCGGCACCAAGGACATGGGCGAAATACGCAACGTGTGGACCCGTTTTCCTGTCACCGGGGCGCTATGGCTGGCTGGCGCCGTAGCGATTACGGGTGCACCACCGTTCGGCCTGTTCCTGAGCGAACTGACATTGATGCGCGCTGGCATGGCGAGCTCGAACGCCTGGGCAGTGATCGTGATGTTGCTGTTGCTGATTGTTATCTTCATTGGCTTTCTCAATCACTTCAGGGCCATGTACTTTGAAGCCCAGCCAGCGAGCGTGGCACAGGAGATTAATCGTAAGGTGAGCGTGAGCGCCTGGATGACGGTTCCGATGTGGCTCGCCTTGGTGCCGGTGTTGGTCCTTGGTGTGTGGTGGCCGCAAGACCTTTGGCGCTTCTTTGAAATGGTTGCCGCTGATCTGGGAGGAGTTGCGCGATGAACAACTGCACGCTCAAGACCGTAACGCCTGCCGAACTCAACGCGGCCGCTGCCGATCTTCTTGATCATGGAGGTTGCATGCAGGTTGCGTATGCGTGGTTTCCGCGACCGGACGCGCCGGAATTGCGGTACATCTCGACCACGCCCGGCCAGCGGGAATTTATGAGCTGGCGTGTAGACGCAAGCAAAGAGCCAGTCGCAAGTCTTGCGGCGAAGTCTCCACTGCTTGGCTGGCACGAGCGCGAGATCATGGAAATGAGCGGCATCGCGTTTGCCGGCCATCCGGAACCGGAGCGCCTAGTGAGCGCATTTCTGCCTCAGACGGCGCGTGGCCCGCTCGAGCCCGGCGGGGCGGTGCATGCGAGCGCAGCGGGCTCACTTGCAGCACCAACGCTGCCGCAGATGTCCGGCAAGCACGTTCAGTTATTGCCCTTCGGCCCGGTGCGAGCTGACGTCGTCGAGTCGGCCCAGTTCATTTTCTATTACGTCGGCGAAGGCATTCTCCACTATCACCCCAACCTGTTCCTCAAGCATCGCGGTATGGAGAAACAGTTTGAGGGGATCGACATCGAACGAGGCGTTCTGCTGGCCGAACGTGTCTCGGGCGTGGACACCGTCGCGCACGCGCTTGCGTATGCGCAGGCCGTCGAGGACGCCTCGGGGTGCATCGTACCTCCGCGTGCGCGGTGGCTTCGTGTCATCGCGGCGGAACTCGAACGCACCTACAACCACTTGCACTACCTCGGGCACTTGTGCCACACGACTACGCTGAAGGTTGGCGAGGCCCAGGGCAAGCTGCTGGAGGAGCGAGCGAAGCAAATGAATGCGCTTGCATCGGGTAGCCGGCTGTTGCGCAACATTGTCTGGCCGGGCGGCGTACGCCGGGATCTGGACGTGGTTGCGATTTCCCAGGGCGTCGCGCCACTTCAACGTGAACTGGAACGGTACGTCGATCTCATCGAGCGGACCACCAGTCATCTCGACCGTCTCATTTCCACCGCGCCGCTCAGTCAGCAGCTCGCCTTTGATCAAGGCGCTACCGGGCCTATCGAGCGGGCGTCAGGCATCGATCGTGATCTCAGGCGGGATCATCCGTACGCAGCGTACGGTGAACTGCAGCCCGCTGTCGCGACCCGCAGCGAGGGGGATGCGTATGCCCGGATGAAGGTGCGTATCGCGGAACTCCGGGCGAGCCTGGGACTGCTCGACGACGCCATCACGCGCGGAGTCCCTACCGGGCCGCTGCTTGAGCCTTGTAGTCGGGTGCCGAACGCCGAGGGGCTCGGATGGGCGGAATCCTCGCGTGGCAGCGTGCTGTACGCGCTGCACTTCGATGACCGGTCACGCATTGCGCGCGCGAAGATCAAGTCGCCATCGTTCTCAAACTGGCGGGTTTTCCCCTTCACCGTGCATGATAGCAACATGATGGACTATGCGATCAACGAGGCGAGTTTTGGTTTGACCATTTCGGGTTGCGCACGATAGGACGGAGCGGTTATGTCTCTATGGACCTGGTTCGGCTTGACGAGTGGCAGCGCCAGTACCGACTGGCCGCTCAAGGGCGACGTGCATGGTCAGCAAGGCGTGCTTGGCATGCCGCGATATGACGCGGCCAAATGCCAGGACGGCTGCGACGCGTGCGCGCAGTCTTGCGTGACGCACGCCATCACGTTTTCGCCGAAGCTTGGCGAGAATGCGCGTCCCGAGGTGGACTGGGGCCGCTGCATTGTCTGCCAGCTCTGTACCGAAGCGTGCCCGACGGGCGCTTTTACACAGTCTGAAGACTGGGCACTCGGTGTGAAGCAGCGCGACGATCTGGTGTGGGCCGAGGCGCTCGTGTCCGATGCAGCCAGCGATCTCCCCGAGCGAACGCGCCGACCGTTTCGGCGCAGTCTCCATATCCGTCACGTCGACGCAGGCTCGTGCAATGGCTGTGAATCGGAGTTGCAGGCGTTGAACAATCCGTTCTACAACCTGCATCGGCTGGGCATCTTTTTCACAGCGTCTCCGCGCTCGGCCGATGTCCTGCTCATCACCGGCCCCGTGACGCACGCGATGCGAGCGCCGCTGCTGCAGACCTATGAGGCGATGCCGGATCCGAAGTGGGTGATCGCAACAGGCACATGCGCAGTGT
>Ga0209901_1000228_pt1 | contig 27997 bp, 26 predicted proteins | sample OrgsoiDNA_201058_FD_185806 | JGI IMG/M metagenome (GOLD analysis project Ga0209901, IMG submission 185806) | Permafrost soil microbial communities from the Arctic, to analyse light accelerated degradation of dissolved organic matter (DOM) -... | ecosystem: Environmental > Terrestrial > Soil >...
AAATCGAAGCTCGGTGGATTGAGTCCTGTGGAGTTCAGGACTCAATCTGTGGGTATATGGCAATAAACTGTCCAACATTTTGGGGTCAGTTCAGATTGCCCTCAACCGTCGAATCTCCAACACGACACTCGCGGCCTCTCCCACATAAAAAAAGGCCGCCCGAAGGCAGCCTTAAAAATAAAAGGAAAGAGAGTTTTTTCTTACACAGCCGCTACTGGGCGCATGTAGGAGATCGGTGCGGTACTCGCATCTTCGAACGTCACGACTTCCCAAGCGTCTTTCTGGTCGATCAAGCGACGCAGCAGACGATTGTTCAGGGCATGTCCCGACTTGAAGCCACGGAACTCACCTATCAGGCTGTTGCCCAGCAGGTAGAGGTCGCCAATGGCGTCCAGGATCTTGTGTTTGACGAATTCGTCTTCATACCGCAAGCCGTCTTCGTTAAGCACGCCGTCCTTGTCGACCACGATGGCGTTTTCCACGCTACCGCCGAGTGCGAGGTTGTGCTTGCGCAGGTACTCGATATCACTCATGAAACCAAAGGTCCGGGCGCGGCTGACTTCCTTCACGAAGGAAGTACTAGAGAAGTCCACGCTCGCACTTTGTGTGCGATCCCGGAAAACCGGGTGATCGAAATCGATCTCGAAGCTGACCTTGAATCCTTCGAAAGGCACGAAAGTAGCGCGTTTACCGCCCTCTTCCACTGACACTTCCCGCAGGATACGGATGAACTTCTTGGGTGCGTCCTGTTCTTCCAGGCCGGCAGATTGAATCAGGAATACGAAGGGTCCCGCGCTACCATCCATGATTGGAACTTCGGAGGCAGAGAGTTCGACGTAGGCGTTATCGATGCCAAGGCCAGCCATGGCCGAGAGCAAGTGTTCTACCGTATCAACTTTGACATCACCGGCGACCAACGTGGTCGACAGGGTGGTATCACCGACATTTTCCGCACGTGCAGCAATTTGCACGACGGGGTCGAGGTCAGCGCGGACGAACACGATGCCGGTATTCACAGGTGCAGGCTTGAGGGTCAGGTAAACCTTTTCCCCGGAGTGCAGGCCGACACCTGTGGCACGGATAATATTTTTCAGGGTGCGTTGTTTAATCATGGCATGGGCCGCTTCAGCGCAAGTTGCGAACTGGTATCAACAAAGGCTGGCGATGATAGCAGACCACGCCTTTGCTGAACACCAATCACCCTAATACCCCTGATACATTCCATCAATCGGCCTGACGACGCAGGAAAGCCGGAATATCCAGGTAATCCAGATCGTCGTTAGGATTCATCTTCTGTGCTGCGGTCGCCCCGGCATGTGCCTGGTTGCGCATCACGGTCGGACGGTCCAGATCGCGGTAGTTAACAGACGGCAGTTCCTGACGGGCAGCAGGTTGAGACTGTTGAGGCTGCTGTGCCGACTGGGAGGTCTGCATGGTGTTGTCGATGACCTTCACAGGCTTCTCGATACGCGCGCCCAGGCCGGTGGCAACCACGGTCACGTGCAACTCGTCACGCATGTCCGGATCGATAACAGTACCGACCTTGACCATGGCGTGCTCGGAAGCGAACGCTTCGATGATGCTACCCACGTCCGAGTACTCACCCAGAGACAGGTCAGGACCGGCAGTGATGTTGACCAGAATGCCGCGAGCACCCTGCAGGTTGACGTCTTCGAGCAGCGGGTTGCGAATGGCTGCCTCGGTCGCTTCACGTGCACGGTTAGGACCGCTGGCGCAGCCAGTGCCCATCATCGCCATGCCCATTTCGCTCATCACGGTACGTACGTCGGCGAAGTCGACGTTGATCATGCCCGGACGCTTGATGATGTCGGAGATACCGCGAACGGCACCGGCCAGTACATCGTCAGCCTTGGCGAAAGCCGACAGCAGGCTGGCATCTTTACCCAGGATGGTCAGCAGCTTCTCGTTAGGGATGGTGATCAACGAGTCGACGCTCTCGGACAGCATGCGGATGCCTTCATCGGCGATCTGCATACGCTTGCGGCCTTCGAACGGGAACGGACGCGTCACGACCGCAACGGTCAGAATGCCCATTTCCTTTGCCACTTCAGCAATGATCGGAGCTGCACCGGTACCGGTACCGCCGCCCATGCCCGTGGTGATGAAGACCATGTTGGTGCCCTGCAGAACTTCTGCAATGCGCTCACGATCTTCCAGTGCAGCCTGACGGCCCACTTCAGGGTTGGCACCTGCGCCCAGACCTTTGGTTACGCCAGTACCCAGTTGCAGAATGGTACGCGCGCCGATGTTTTTCAGCGCTTGAGCATCAGTGTTGGCGCAGATGAACTCAACGCCTTCGATGTTGCTCTTGACCATATGATTGACGGCGTTGCCGCCACCGCCACCGACACCGATAACTTTGATTACCGGGCTTTGCGGGACATTGTCTACGAGTTCGAACATTTTCCCTCTCCTTTCATTTCTCTAGTTTTTTCGCCTACTGCCACTGCCTACTGCCTACTGCCTACCGCTTTGAAACTTAGAAGTTGCCCTGCACCCAGCGCTTGAGGCGCTCGAATACCGGTGCATTAGGTTCATCGCCATAGCTGCTGCTACTGATGCCGGACAAGGAAATACCGTCGGACTGCTTTTGCAGGCCGTACAGCAACAAGCCAACGCCAGTGGAATAGATCGGGTTGCGGATGACATCCGAAAGCCCTTTGACGCTATGCGGCACGCCCAGGCGCACCGGCATGTGGAAGATCTCTTCGGCCAGTTCGACCGCGCCTTCCATTTTCGAGGTACCACCGGTCAGCACGATGCCGGCCGGGATCAAATCTTCGTAACCGCTGCGGCGCAGTTCAGCCTGGATCAGGGTGAACAGCTCGTCGTAACGCGGCTCGACCACTTCGGCCAGGGCCTGACGCGACAGTTCGCGCGGTGGACGGTCGCCCACGCTCGGCACCTTGATGGTTTCGCCGGCACCGGCCAGCTTGGCCAGGGCGCAGGCGTAACGGATCTTGATCTCTTCGGCGTACTGGGTCGGCGTGCGCAAGGCCATGGCGATGTCGTTGGTGACCTGATCGCCCGCAATCGGGATCACGGCCGTATGACGAATGGCGCCTTCGGTGAAGATCGCGATGTCCGTGGTGCCGCCACCGATGTCCACCAGGCACACGCCCAGCTCTTTCTCGTCGTCGGTCAGCACCGAATAGGCCGAGGCCAGTTGTTCGAGAATGATGTCGTCGATTTCCAGGCCGCAGCGGCGCACGCACTTTTCAATGTTCTGCGCAGCGTTGACGGCACAGGTCACCACATGAACCTTGGCTTCCAGGCGCACGCCCGACATACCCAGGGGCTCACGCACACCTTCCTGGTTGTCGATCACGTAGTCCTGCGGCAGGGTGTGCAGCACGCGCTGGTCAGCCGGGATCGCCACCGCTTGCGCCGCATCGAGCACGCGCTCAAGGTCGGCAGCACTGACTTCGCGATCACGGATCGCCACGATGCCGTGGGAGTTCAGGCTGCGGATATGGTTGCCCGCCACGCCGACGAATGCCGAGTGGATGCGGCAGCCAGCCATCAGCTGAGCCTCTTCCACAGCGCGCTGAATCGACTGCACGGTGGACTCGATGTTCACCACCACGCCCTTCTTCAGGCCGCGGGATGGATGGGTGCCGATACCGACGATTTCCAGGGTGCCATCGGCCGCGACTTCGCCTACCAGCGCCACCACCTTGGAGGTACCGATATCCAGTCCGACGATCATTTTGCCGCTTTGCACGTTTGCCATGGTCCTGCCTCTTGTCAATTCTTCGCGACGGCGGGTTTGTCCGTCGTAGGCGCCGGGTCACGCCACCCCACGGCAAGGCCGTTGGAGTAACGCAAATCGATGCGCGCAATATTCGTGATCTGTTCTTTAAGCGTTTTGTCGTAAATGGCGATAAAGCGGCGCATTTTTTCCACAAGGTGGTCGCGTCCCAGCAACAGCTCGATGCCTGGGCCCGCACTACTTGCACCCGTGGTCAAAAACCAGCTGCCACGCTCACGCAATTCAAGGCGCACGATGGAGAACCCCAGGGGGCGCAACATCTGACTCAACACCTGATACTGCTGCATCACCTGCTGTTGGGCCCGCTGAGGGCCGAACAACTGCGGAAGGTGTTCGTAATTGGCCAGCTCACGTGGAGTGAATGCCTGACCCTGGTTGTTCAGCAGGGCTTCATCGCCCCAGCGCGCAACCGGTAATTGCTCTTCCAGACGGATCACCACCTGGTCCGGCCAGACGCGGCGAACCTCGGCGTGGGCGATCCATGGCATCTGTTCCAGCTCGCTGCGCATCCCCGCCAGATCGATGGTGAAGAAGCTCGCGGCGACGTAAGGTGCGATCCGTTGCTGCACCGCTTGCTGGCTGATGTAGCTCAGGTCGCCCTGCACGTTGATCTTGGTGATCGGGCGGTCGGCATACGGCAACAGGCGCTGCGCGGCTTGGTACGTACCAAAGCCAAGGACCACCAGCAGCACAGGCCAGAAAAGCATCTTCAGGAAACCGAAGTTGGCTTTTGGCAAGCGCACCGACAGTGGCTCCTTGGCCACCATGCGGCTGGCACCACGCGGCACCGGCTTGCGGCCGGGAGCGGGTTGCTGATGACGTAACGAAGCGCCTTGCATGGCCTTAACCTCGCGCCTGGACGCTGTCGGCCAGAATCGCCAACACCAGTTGCTGAAAATCCAGGCCCGCGGCGCGTGCCGCCATCGGGACCAGACTGTGATCGGTCATGCCGGGGACTGTGTTTACTTCCAGGAGCCAGAACTTGCCGTGGGCATCCTGCATGACGTCCGTGCGCGCCCAGCCTGCAATGCCAACGGCTTCGCACGCACGCGCTGTGAGCTCTTTGAGTTCCTGTTCCTTGACCTGATCGAGCCCGCTCGGAATCCGATATTGGGTATCGGAAGCCAGGTACTTGGCGTCGTAGTCGTAGAAACTGTGGGGAGTGCCCAGGCCGATGGGCGGCAATGTCTGGCCACGCAGAGAGGCGACGGTGAACTCCGGACCTTGAATCCATTGTTCGACCAACACTTGCGAATCGTAGGTACTGGCAGCTTTCCATGCGGCGATCAATTCATCGACGCTGGTCACCTTTGCCATACCGATACTGGAACCTTCATGAGCCGGTTTGACGATTAAAGGCAGGCCCAGTTCCGTCACCGCAGAAATACAATCGGCTTCGCTACCCAGCACGGCGTGCAAGGGCGTCGGCAGGCCCAGACTCTGCCAGACCTGTTTGGTCCGCAGCTTGTCCATCGCCAGTGCCGAAGCCAGTACGCCGCTGCCGGTGTAAGGGATTTCCAGGCACTCCAGCAGGCCCTGCATGGTGCCGTCTTCGCCGCCACGCCCGTGCAGGACAATGAAGGCACGATCAATTTTTTCGCTGACCAGACGTTGCAGGAAGTCATCGCCCACATCGATGCCGAACGCATCGACACCAGCGCTTTGCAAAGCTTCCAGCACCGCCTGCCCTGATTTCAGGGACACCGGCCGCTCTGAACTCTTGCCGCCGAACAGGACGGCAACACGGCCGAATGCCTGAGGCTCGACCGTGGAGAACAGTGAGGTTTGCGCGGCGGCTGTCATTTCAGCTTCCCTTCGGTGGAGGCGACGAGCGCGCCAGCGAACAACGGGCTTTTCAACAGTTTCGGGGCAAGCCCGCCAATGTCACCGGCGCCCTGGCACAGCAAGATGTCGCCAGCACGCAGCAGTGGCTTGACCAGCGGCGCCAACTCGGCACCGCGCTCGATGTAGATCGGGTCCAGTTGACCGCGCTGACGAATGCTGTGGCACAGGTTACGGCTGTCCGCCCCCGGAATCGGCTCTTCGCCCGCCGGGTAGACTTCCATCAGCAACAGCACATTGGCCTCGGTCAGCACCTGCACGAAATCGTCGTACAGGTCGCGGGTACGGCTGAAGCGGTGCGGCTGGTAGACCATGACCAGACGGCGATCCGGCCAGCCACCACGCACAGCGTTGATCACGGCAGCGACTTCACGGGGGTGGTGACCGTAGTCGTCCACCAGCATTACGTGACCGTCATCGACCGGCAGCTCGCCGTAGATCTGGAAGCGGCGCCCCACACCCTGGAAGCCCGACAGGCCCTGAACGATGGCCTCGTCGCTGACACCCTCGTCCGTAGCGATGGCGATGGTGGCCAGGGAGTTGAGCACGTTGTGGTTACCCGGCATGTTCACCGACACGTCCAGCGGCTCGCGGTCGCGGCGCAGCACGGTGAAGAATGTCTGCATGCCTTGCTGGCGCACGTTGATCGCACGCACGTCGGCCTCTTCGTTGAAGCCATAGGTCACAGCCGGACGTTTGACCTGGGGCAGAATTTCACGCACCACCGGATCATCGATGCACACCACCGCCAGACCGTAGAACGGCAGGTTGTGCAGGAATTCGACGAAGGTTTTCTTCAATTTGTTGAAGTCGCCTTCGTAGGTCGCCATGTGGTCGGCGTCTATGTTGGTGACCACGGCCACCAGCGGCTGCAGGTGCAGGAAGCTGGCGTCGCTTTCATCGGCTTCTGCGATCAGGTAACGGCTGGTGCCCAGCTGCGCGTTGGTCCCGGCAGCGTTCAAGCGGCCACCGATCACGAACGTCGGGTCCAGGCCACCGGCGGCGAACACCGACGCGATCAGGCTGGTGGTAGTGGTTTTGCCATGGGTGCCCGCTACTGCGATGCCGTGGCGATAACGCATCAGCTCGGCCAGCATCTCGGCGCGGGGTACTACCGGAATACGACGTTCAAGCGCAGTCGCCACTTCCGGGTTGGAGGTGTTGACGGCACTGGAGACCACCAGCACATCGGCGCTGGCGGTGTTCTCGGCTCGATGGCCGATAAAGATATGTGCCCCGAACGATTCCAGACGCTCGGTCACGGGCGAAGCCTTCAGGTCCGAACCCGACACTTCGTAACCCAGGTTCAGCAACACCTCGGCGATACCGCACATGCCCACGCCGCCGATACCGACGAAGTGGATACGACGGATACGGCGCATTTCCGGCTGGGGCATGGCGCGTTGATTCTCAACCATTGACCACCTCCAGACAGATGTCGACGACGTTGCTGGTAGCGTTCGGTTTGGCCAGGCTGCGCGCGGTGCTGCCCATGCTCTTCAATTGTTCGGGTTGCATCAAAACCTCTTTCAGGCGAGCAGCCATTTCGGCTGAGCCAGTTGTCGCTTGTGGCATGACGAAGGCAGCGCCTTCGCCAACCAGATAGTCGGCATTACGTGACTGGTGGTCGTCGATTGCATGGGGCAAGGGCACCAGCAATGACGGCAGACCTGCCGCAGCCAATTCGCTGACGGTCAGCGCGCCTGCGCGGCAAACCACCAGATCCGCCCAGCCATATGCCTGGGCCATGTCTTTGATGAACGGGGCGACCTGCGCCTCTACACCGGCAGTCTTGTAACGCTCGGTGGTGATTGCATCGTGTTGCTTGCCGGTCTGGTGGAACACTTCAGGCCGCAGTTGCTCGGGCAGCCTGGACAGCGCCTCGGGCAGTAATTTGTTCAACGGTTCGGCACCCAGGCTGCCGCCAAGAATCAACAGACGCGCCTTGCGTCCGGTCAATGGCTGACGCGGGGTTTCGAAAAACAGCTCGGTACGGACCGGGTTACCGGTGGTACGGCGCTTCGACGATTTGGCGAATGTGTTCGGGAAGGCTTCGCACACGCGACTGGCGAATGACGCCAGGCTGCGGTTGGCCGTTCCGGCGATGGCGTTCTGTTCATGAATGATCAGCGGTACGCCAGCAAGCTTCGCCGCCAGACCACCAGGGCCTGTCACATAGCCGCCAAAGCCCAGCACGCAGACCGGGTTCAATTCACGCATCACCTTGCGTGCCTGCAGTAACGCCCGCAGCAGCATGAACGGTGCCTTGAGCAAGGACAGCTTGCCCTTGCCCCGTAAACCGGCGGCATTGATGGTATGCAATGGCAGGCCCGCTTGCGGGACCAGATCGTTTTCGATGCCCCGTGGCGTGCCTAGCCAGTGCACGGTATAGCCACGGGTCTGGAACTCACGCGCGCACGCCAGCGCCGGGAACACATGCCCACCGGTGCCGCCTGCCATGATCAGCACGTTAGCGCCCATGATGTGAGTCCTCGGCGAAATCGCTTTCGTTGAATTCCGCTTCTTCGCTGCCCATGTTGTTACGCGACTCCCATTCAATGCGCAGTAACAAACCCAGGCTTGCACAGCAGATCACCAACGAACTGCCGCCATAACTGAGGAACGGCAAGGTCAGGCCCTTGGTCGGCAACAGGCCGACGTTCACCCCGATGTTGATCAGGAACTGACCAATCCACAGGAACGACAGGCCGTAGGCCACGTAGGCACCAAAGAACTGCTTGGCGCGCTCGGCCCACATGCCGATGTACATGCCACGAATACTGACGAACACGAACAGCCCGACAGTGATCAGCGAACCCACGACACCCAGCTCTTCGGCCAGTACCGAGAACACGAAGTCGGTGTGAGCTTCAGGCAGGTAGAACTGCTTCTGCACGCTGTTGCCCAGGCCGACGCCAAACCACTCGCCACGACCAAAGGCGATCAGGGCCTGGGTCAGCTGGTAGCCGGAGCCGAACTGATCGGACCAGGGATCGGTAAAGGTGATCAGACGCGCCATCCGGTAAGGCTGCGCCTGAACCAGCACGAACACCGCCGCCACCGCCAGCACCACCATCAGGGTGAAGCGGAACAGGCCGACGCCGCCCAGGAACAGCATGGCCGCTGCGGCACCCATCATTACAACGGTGGCACCGAAGTCAGGCTCCATCAGCAGCAGCCCCGCCATCGGCAACAACACGATGAACGGCTTGAAGAAGCCCATCCAGCTTTCACGTACTTCCGTTTGCCGACGGATCAGGTAGCCCGCGAGGAACAATACGACAAAGACCTTGGCGATCTCCGATGGCTGAACGTTGAACGCACCGAAGCCGATCCAGCGCATCGAGCCGTTTACCTCCCGCCCAAGCCCCGGCACAAGCACCATCATCAGCAAGCCAAAGGCCCCGAGCAGCAAGACCCAGCCCAGACGCTGCCAGGTGGCGACCGGGATCATCATGGTCACGCCACAGGCGCCGAGGCCGAGCACCAGGTAAATCAGGTGACGGGTCATCATGTACAGCGAATTGCCGGACTGCACGGCGGCCACTTCTGACGACGCGGAAGTGATCATCACCAGGCCCAGGCCCAGCAGTGCCAGACAGCCGGCCAGCATCGGGAAGTCCACATCGATGCCACGACCGCTGATCAGCGGTGACGGGTAAGGCTTGATCACGCCAAAGATCATGACAAGCCCTCCACTGCCTGGGCGAACAGATGGCCGCGGTTCTCGTAGTTCTTGAACATATCGAAGCTGGCGCAAGCCGGGGACAGCAGCACGGCGTCCCCGTCTTGAGCCGTTTGGGCAGCACGTTGCACGGCTTCTTCCAGGGTTTTGACGCGAATTAAAGGTACGGCATCGCCGAGCGCCTGAGCGATCAGCTCAGCGTCGCGGCCCATCAGCACCACGGCGCGGCAATGCGCGGCGACCGGAGCGCGCAACCCGGTGAAGTCGGCACCCTTGCCGTCGCCACCGGCGATCAGCACCAGCTTGCCGCTGATATCGGCTCCCAGGCCTTCGATGGCAGCCAGCGCGGCGCCTACGTTGGTGGCCTTGGAGTCGTTGTAATAACCCACGCCGTCACGCTCACGCAGCCACTGGCAGCGGTGCTCCAGGCCAGTGAAGGTGCGCAGGCTGGAAAGCATGGCATCGAACGGCAGGCCGACGGCATGGCCCAGGGCCAGAGCTGCAAGGGCATTGGCCTGATTGTGGGCGCCACGCACTTTCAGCTCGCGGACCGACATGAGGTTTTCGAACTGGAAGGCCAGGTACTTTTCGCCGTTCTCTTCGAGTAGACCGAAGCCATGGAAATCCGGCTTGTTCAGGCCGAAGGTCCAGCATGGCAGGCCCTCGCCGATCAACGGACGCGACAGGGCATCCTGACGGTTGACCACCACTTGCCGCGCCCCACGGAAAATCCGGTGCTTGGCCAGGTGATACGCCGGCAGGCCGCTGTAGCGGTCCATGTGGTCTTCGCTGATGTTCAGCACGGTCGCGACTTCGGCATTGAGTTGATCGGTGGTCTCGAGCTGGAAGCTGGATAGCTCCATCACGTACAGCTCCACGTCGTCGCTGAGCAGGTCCAGCGCCGGGGTGCCGAGGTTGCCGCCAACCGCAACACGCTTGCCCGCCGCAGCGGCCATGTCGCCGACCAGGGTGGTGACGGTGCTTTTCGCGTTCGAGCCGGTGATTGCAATGATCGGCGCCTTCGCGTAACGCGCGAACAGCTCGATATCGCCGGCCATTTTCACGCCACGGGCGGCCGCCTGCTGCAGCGCAGGGGTCGCCAGGGCCAGGCCCGGGCTCACGTAGAGCTCGTCGGCGCGGCACAGGAACTCGACGTCCAGTTCGCCACAACGCACTTCGACCTGCGGATAATCGCGACGCAAGGTCGCCAGTTCCGGTGGACTCTCCCGCGTATCGGCCACAGCAAACGACACGCCCCGGTTCGCCAGGAAGCGAACCAGGGACATGCCGCTCTTGCCGAGCCCGACAATGATGCGGAAGTGGTCTGAAGCGATCAGGGACACTCGTTCTACCTCAGTTTCAGTGTGGCAAGGCCGATCAGCACGAGAATCACGGTGATGATCCAGAAACGGACAATCACGCGCGGCTCGGGCCAGCCCTTGAGTTCAAAGTGGTGGTGAATCGGTGCCATGCGGAACACGCGGCGACCGGTCAGCTTGAAAGATGCAACCTGAATGACGACTGAAAGCGTCTCCATCACGAAGATGCCGCCCATGATGAACAGGACGATTTCCTGACGGACGATGACCGCGATGGTGCCCAGCGCCGCACCCAGGGCCAGCGCACCGACGTCGCCCATGAATACCTGGGCTGGATAAGTGTTGAACCAGAGGAACCCGAGGCCTGCACCGATCAGCGCGCCGCAGAACACAATCAGCTCGCCTGCGCCCGGTACATAAGGGATCAGCAGGTATTCAGCGAATTTCACGTTACCGGACAGGTAGCAGAAGATACCCAGGCCACCGCCGACCATCACGGTAGGCAGGATCGCCAGACCATCGAGGCCGTCAGTCAGGTTGACCGCGTTGCTCGAACCGACGATCACGAAGTAGGTCAGGACCACGAAGCCGATACCCAACGCAAAGCTTGCGTCCTTTAACATCGGGATGATCAGCGTGGTTTCCACTGCGCTCGGCGCAGTCATGTACAGGAAGATCGCCGCGCCCAGGCCAAACACCGATTGCCAGAAATACTTCCAGCGACTTGGCAGACCCTTGGAGTTCTTTTCAATGACCTTGCGGTAATCATCGACCCAGCCAATGCCGCCAAACAGCAGCGTCACAGCCAGCACGACCCACACGTAGCGGTTGGTCAGGTCAGCCCACAGCAGGGTACTGATGGCGATAGCCGACAGAATCAATGCGCCGCCCATGGTAGGCGTGCCGGATTTGGACAGGTGCGATTGCGGGCCATCGTTGCGTACGGATTGACCAATCTGACGGTTCTGCAAAGTGCGGATCATCCATGGGCCCAGCCACAGCGAAAGCGACAATGCAGTAAGCACGCCGAGAATCCCGCGCAGGGTCAGGTACTGGAAGACCGCGAAGCCTTTGTAGAACTGTTGCAGATACTCGGCCAGCAGCAGCAGCATTAATGTTTCTCCGCTTTCAAGGGGTCAGTCTGGGAACCGCATAAAGCCGCAACGACGTTTTCCATCGCTGCGCTGCGCGAACCTTTGATCAAAATAGTGGTGTTGGTGTCCCGCTCGTCGGCAGCCAGCGCGGCGATCAGGTCAGTCTGATTGGCGAAATGGCGCGCATCTTGCCCGAAAGCGGCGACTGAGTAAGCAGTCAGCGGCCCAACGGCATAAAGCGCGGAAATCTTGCCTGCGGCATAAGCGCCGACATCGCGATGCCCCTGCTCGGCCCAGTCACCCAGCTCCCCGATGTCGCCCAGTACCAGTACGGTGCGCCCGGTGAAACCGGTCAGGATATCGACGGCGGCATTCACCGAGGTCGGATTGGCGTTGTAGGTGTCATCAATGACCCGCACGCCGTTGGTCGCCAGCTGTGCAACAGTGCGGCCCTTGACCGGCTTGACCGTGTTCAGGCCCGTGACGATGCCTTCCAGGGTCACGCCCAGTGCGTGGGCAGCCGCCGCAGCAGCCAGTGCGTTGGCGACGTTGTGCGCACCCAGCAGATTCAACTGGACCAGACCGACGCCAGCCGGGCTGCGCAAGGTGAAACCCGGGCAGCCTCGTGCATCCAGGGTGACGTGGTGCGCGTGGAAATCGGCCTTTGTATCGCTGACGGCAAAGCTCAGGACCTGACGGCTGCCGGCACGGGCCTTCCAAAGGGCAAACGCCTTATCGTCGCGATTGAGTACCGCAACGCCAGTGGCTGACAGCCCTTCGAGGATTTCACCCTTGGCCTCGACGATCTTGTCCGGGCCGCCGAACTCACCCACATGGGCGGTTCCGGCATTGGTAATAATTGCGACATGAGGCTTGGTCAAACTCACGGTGTAGGCAATTTCGCCGATCCGCGAAGCGCCCAGTTCGATCACCGCAGCGGCATGCTCGGGTGCCAGTTCAAGCAGTGTCAGGGGCACGCCCAGCTCGTTGTTCAGGTTGCCGCGAGTCGCGAGCACCGTACCGCGCGTGCGCAGGATGCTGGCGAGCATTTCCTTGACCGTGGTCTTGCCACTGGAGCCAGTCATGGCCGCAACCGGCTTGTCGACAAATGCGTTGCGATTCAGCGCGCCCAGTTGCCCCAGGGCCTTGCGGGTATCGCTGACCACCAGTTGTGGCAGCGGCGCGCCTTCAACTTCACGATCAACCAATGCCCCGACCGCACCTTTGGCAGCGACCTGGGCCAGGTAGTCGTGCCCATCGAAATTCGGACCGGTCAGCGCGATAAACAACTGCCCCGGCACGATAGAGCGGCTGTCGATACTGACACCGGTAAAGCTGCAATCGGCCCCCACATGACGACCATCGAGCACCAGCGCCAATTCACTGAAAGACAGCGGCTTAAACATGCGCCACCTCCCATGCAGCCAGGGCTTTGCCCGCTTCTTCCAGGTCGGAGAAGGCGTGGCGCTTGCCGTTGATTTCCTGATAGTCCTCGTGGCCTTTACCCGCCAGCACGACCACATCGTTGGCCTGGGCACTGGCAATCAGTTGAGCGATGGCCTGACCGCGACCAGCGACGAACGTCACCTTGTCAGCCGCCACGAAGCCCACACGAATGTCATCGAAAATGACGGACGGGGCTTCTGTACGCGGGTTGTCATCGGTGACCAGTACGCCATCGGCCAGACGCTCGACCACTTCGGCCATCAGCGGACGCTTGCCGCGATCCCGATCACCGCCGCAACCGAACAGGCACAACAAACGGCCCTTGGCGTGGGGGCGCAGGGCCTCGAGAACTTTTTCCAGCGCATCCGGGGTGTGGGCGTAATCGACCACCACCAATGGCTGCGCACCGCCGCCCAGACGCTGCATGCGACCCACCGGTCCCTCCAGGTCTGGCAGCACTTTGAGGATTTCGTCCAGGGCGTAATCCAGGCCCAGCAAGGCGCCGACCGCAGCCAGCACATTGCTCAGGTTGAAGCGACCCAGCAACGCACTGCGCAACACGTGTTCGCCTTGTGGCGTTACCAGCGTTGCGCAAACGCCATCATCGTCGAAATGCGCATCGCGGCAATAAAGGTAGGCGTCGTGGTTTTCCAGGCTGTAGGTAATCAGGCGCGATTCAAGTTTCTGCGCGGCCAACTCGCGACCGAATGCGTCATCCAGGTTGATGACCCGGCAGCTCAGATCCGTCCAGGCAAACAACTTGGCCTTGGCTGCGCCGTAGGCCTCCATGGTGCCGTGGTAATCCAGATGGTCACGGGACAGATTGGTGAACACCGCAACGTCGAATGCCAGGGCGGTTGCACGCCCCTGATCCAGACCATGTGAAGACACTTCCATCGCCACGGCACGCGCGCCCGCCTTTTTCAGGTTCGTCAGCGTCGCTTGTACGGCGATAGGATCAGGCGTGGTGTGCAGCCCGCTTTGCAGGGCGCCATAGAAACCGGTACCCAGGGTGCCCACGATGCCGCAATGCTGGCCCAGCAGGTCCAGTGCCTGGGCAACCAGTTGCGTAACGCTGGTCTTGCCGTTGGTGCCGGTCACGCCCACCAGATTCAGATTGCGACTCGGGTCGCCATAGAAGCGACCAGCGATATCGGACAACTGCGCAGCCAGGCCCTTGACCGGGATCAGCGGCACATCGGTGATAGGCAGAACAGTGGCACCTTCGACTTCATAGGCCACGGCCGCCGCGCCACGGGCAATGGCGTCGGCAATGTGATCACGGCCGTCGAGCTTACCGCCCGGAATCGCCAGGAACAGATCGCCAGCCCGCACATTGCGGCTGTCGAGGGTCAACTCACGGATCAACAGATCATGCTCGATATGGGCAAAAATCTTTTTCAGGTTAAGAGACATTAACCACGCCCTCCTTTGGCGGGGACAGCAGCATTGGCCTGTCCTTGCGGCGTCGGCGCCAGGTTGTCAGGTGTGATGTTCATCAGCCGCAACGTGCCGGACATCACCTTGCTGAACACAGGTGCCGAAACCAGACCACCGAAGTAGCCGCCTTTGCTGGGTTGGTCGATCACGACCACGATTGCGTAACGCGGGTTGCTCATCGGGCCGAAACCTGCGAACAACGAGCGATAGGCGTTCTCTTCGTAACCCTTGGTCCCCACCGACGTCTTACGGGCTGTACCACTCTTGCCTGCGACGTGATAGGACGGAACCCGCGCGCGGTATACGCCGCGAGAGTCTTCGATCACTTGCTGCATCATGCCTTGCAAGGTCTTGGCGGTGGCTTCCGGGATCGCTTGCACGGCCGGCGGCGGGGTGTCGGTTTTCAGAATGGTCAGCGGCACGATGCGACCATTATTGGCGAGCGCCGAGTAGGCGTGCACCAGTTGCAATGCGGTCACCGACAAACCGTAGCCGTAGGACAAGGTCGCTGTTTCAGCCTTGCGCCACTCCCGGTAGTTCGGCAGGTTGCCAACACGCTCGCCCGGGAAACCCAGACCCGTGTACTGGCCCAGGCCCACACGCTGCATGACCTTGAAAATGGCTTCGCCGCCGATATCGAAGGCGACCTTGCTCATGCCCACGTTACTGGAGTTGATCAGGATGCCGGTCAGGTCGAGGATCGGGCCTTCGGTCTTGGTTACGTCACGGATGGTGTATTTACCGATCTGCAAGGTGCCCGGATAAACCTCGACCTTGTCGGTCGGCTTCCAGCGGCCGCTGTCCAGCGCAGCCGTCATGGAGATCGGCTTCATGGTCGAGCCCGGCTCGAACACGTCGATGATCGCGCGGTTACGCATGGCCGCCGGGACCATGGTGCGGCGGTTGTTCGGGTTGTACGTCGGGAAGTTGACCATCGCCAGTACTTCGCCGGTCTTGACGTCGAGGATCACCAGGCTGCCTGCCTTGGCTTCGCTTTCAACGATGGCGTTACGCAGCTCACGGGTGGCCAGGTATTGCAGACGCAGGTCGATGGACAAGGCCACGGTCTTGCCGGCCTTGGCGTTCTTGGTGACCTGCAGGTCCTTGATCAACCGACCACGACGGTCCTTGATCACCTGACGCTTGCCCGGCACGCCCGCCAACCAGTCGTCGTACGCAAGCTCGACCCCTTCACGACCGTGGTCGTCGAGGTCGGTGAAGCCCACCATGTGCGCGGTCACGTCACCGGCCGGGTAGAACCGACGAAACTCTTCGATGCCGTAGACGCCAGGCACTTTCAGATCAAGCACGGCCTGGCCCTGCTCCGGTGTCAGGCCACGAACCAGATAGATGAATTCCTTGTTTGCCTGGGAGTCCAGCCGCTCGGTCAGCGCCTTGGGATCCTGCCCCAGTGCGGCCGCCAGTGCAGGCCACTTTTCCTTGTCGAGCTGCATTTCCTTGGGGTTGGCCCAAAGCGTGGTCACAGGCGTACTGACCGCCAGCGGTTCGCCGTTGCGGTCGGTGATCAGGCCGCGGTGCGCAGGAATAGGAATGTTACGCAGACTGCGTGCATCACCCTGTTCTTTCAGGAAAGTGTGGTCGATGACCTGCAGGTCGATGATACGCCAGCAAATTGCGCCCACCATCAAGGCGAGCAAACCGACAACCACGCGAAAACGCCAGGGATAGAGGGCGCCTTCAAGCTTCATCATGGCGCCACCATCCGCACTTCGGCAGCGCTGGGGATGCGCATCTTCAGTTGTTCGGTGGCCAGGGCTTCAATTCGGCTATGGGCGGTCCAGGTGCTCTGCTCGAGAATCAAACGCCCCCACTCGGCCTGGGCCTTGTCGCGCACGCTGAGTTCGGAATAAAGCGAGTTCAATAACTGGCGGTTCCAGTGCGCGCTGTACGCCACACCGATCGCCGAAATCAGGACGGCAATGAACAGCAGCAGCATGATGAAGCTGCCGGTCGGCAAAGGCTTGAGGAACAGGCGGCTCACCGAAGCTTCTCCGCAACACGCATGACCGCGCTGCGCGAACGTGGATTGGCTTTGGTTTCGGTTTCCGAGGCGAATTGCGCCTTGCCGTGGATTTTGATTTTTGGCTCGAAGGCCTTGAAGCGAACAGGCAGGTCGCGCGGCATGTTGTCAGCCTCGCCCTTGGCCAGCTTGCGCATGAACAGCTTGACGATGCGATCTTCCAGGGAGTGGAAGCTGATCACCACCAGACGGCCACCCACTTCGAGGGTGTCCAAAGCCGCCTGAAGGCCTGCTTCCAGATCGCCCAGCTCGTTGTTGACGTGAATCCGCAGCCCCTGGAACGCACGGGTAGCCGGGTTCTTGCCCTTTTCCCAGGCTGGATTGGCAACCTTGAGCACTTCGGCCAGATCAGCGGTGCGCTCGAAAGGCTGGACTTCACGGCGCTGCACGACCGCATTGGCCATGCGTTTGGCAAAACGTTCTTCGCCGTATTCCTTGAACACGCGGGCAATTTCTTCTGCCGACGCGGTGGCGATGAAATCCGCCGCGCTGACGCCACGGCTCGGGTCCATGCGCATGTCCAGCGGGCCATCATTCATGAAACTGAAGCCGCGTTCCGGGTCATCCAGCTGCGGGGACGACACACCCAGGTCCAGCAAAACACCATTGACCTTGCCCGCCAGACCGCGACTTTGCACTTCGTCGGCAAGCTCGGCAAAGCTGCGTTGCACAATGACAAAGCGGCCGTCTTCGGCCGCTAGCGCTTGCCCGGTGGCAATCGCTTGAGGATCTTTGTCGAATCCCAGTAAATGCCCGTCCGGGCCCAGGTTCTTTAATATCAAACGGCTATGACCGCCGCGACCAAAGGTGCCATCGAGATAGCAGCCATCGGCGCGCACCGCGAGAGCCTCGACGGCTTCTTCGAGCAATACGGTGATGTGGGTAAAGCCGCTATTCATAGTCACAAGATCAAATCACGCAGTTCATCAGGCATCGCGCCCGGTTTTTGAATGGCCGCAAGGTCCGCATCAGCAAGAGCGTTCCAGGCGTCCTCATCCCACAATTGAAACTTATTGAGCTGGCCAACCAACATCACGCGCTTATCCAACTTGGCATATTCGCGGAGACGTGGAGGCACTAGAAAACGCCCACTGCCATCGAGTTCGAGATCGACGGCATTACCAATCAAAAGTCGCTGTAAACGGCGGTTTTCTTCGCGAAAAGTGGCGAGATCACGCAATTTAGCTTCTATCAGTTCCCACTCGGACAGCGGATAGAGACACAAGCAGGGGTCAACGGCGTCAATTGTCACAATTAACTGGCCGGCGCTACGCGAATCCAACTCGTCACGGTACCGGCTCGGCATAGCGAGACGACCCTTTGCATCGAGATTGATTGCGTTGGCACCACGAAACACAGGCGCATTCTCCAAATACTAACTTTTTGCGCTGAAAAAACCCACTTCATGCCACTTTCTGCCACTTGCGCACACTATAGGAATGCGCCCACCACACCGTCAAGGCGCGGTCCTAAGGAAAACCCTTACACAACGGAGATTTACGATGAGTGTCGAAGCAAGAAAGGCAAAAATAGGAGAGATCTGACAGACAAAGCCGTTTCAGCTCAAAACGCTGACGCACGAACTTAATGTGATTTATCACCTGTAAGATTTTTTCGGTATTACGAGAGGGGTTGTCGCAAGCAAAAAACGAGGAGATGAAAAAGGTGGAGAGTCGATCTGTAAGCCGGGTTCTGTCGAGGACAGTCATTCCTCTACGACGGCCATCACTGGACGTCTTTAGCAACCTACCCGGTTCCAGCGCGGGCCACGCCTAGGAACCCTATTTGGTCTTGCTCCGAGTGGGGTTTACCTTGCCACGCACTGTTGCCAGACGTGCGGTGCGCTCTTACCGCACCTTTTCACCCTTACCGGCACCGAAGTGCTTAGGCGGTTATTTTCTGTGGCACTTTCCGTAGGCTCACGCCTCCCAGGCGTTACCTGGCACTCCGCCCTATGGAGCCCGGACTTTCCTCCCCCCCTTATTGCGGAACAATAAGAGGCAGCGACTGTCCAATCGACTCTCCGCCGCCAAGGTTAGCGGTACGAGGGCTCAAGAACAAGCTTTAATACGCCCCGTACTTTTTTGCCGACCGGCTCAAGAGCAGATCTTATGCGCCTTTCTGCTTATCCAGTGCAACCTGATAAAGCAGATTTTTGCGCACACCGGTTATTTCCGCAGCCAATGCTGCTGCACGCTTGAGCGGCATTTCCTCGAGCAGCAAATCCAGAATGCGACGCGCCTCGGCGCCGATCACATCCTCACCTTCAGGCTCCGACCAACCTGCCACCAACACCACGCACTCGCCGCGCTGCTGATTGCTGTCGCTTTCGACAAACGCGCGCAATTCGGCGAGCGGCAGCCCTTTAAGTGTTTCAAATGTTTTAGTCAGCTCACGGGCCAGCAACGCCGGACGCTCGGCACCAAACACCGACTCCAGGTCCTGAAGACATTCAAGAATGCGATGCGGCGCCTCATAAAAGATCAGCGTGCGCGGCTCCTCCTTGAGCAACTCCAGGCGAGCGCGACGCCCTACTGCCTTGGCGGGCAGGAAACCTTCAAAAATGAACCGGTCAGACGGCAAACCCGCTGCCGACAACGCCGCAATAAGGGCGCACGCCCCCGGCACCGGCACCACGGCAATGCCCGCAGCCCTGGCCTGGCGCACCAGGTGATAGCCCGGGTCGGAGATCAGCGGCGTACCGGCATCGGAGATCAGGGCGACGTCATCACCCGCGAGCAGACGCGTGATAAAACGACTACCCTCGTCCCGCTCATTGTGTTCATGGCAGGCCGCCAAAGGCGTGGAGATACCGAAATGCTGCATCAGGCGCATCGAATGACGGGTGTCTTCGGCAGCGATCAACGCCACCTCGCGCAACACCTTCAAGGCCCGCACGCTCATGTCATCCAGATTACCGATAGGCGTGGCCACCACATAAAGCGAGCCCGCAGCGGAATTCAAAGGACCTGGAGCAGTCAAAGCGCACACCTCATGTTAATACCGTTTTTTAAAACGAAGGTTTTTACAAAAAACCGCATTGTACAGACTACGGTCGTCGCGAAAGGGTAACCAGCCCGGGCAAGACTGTAAAAAAGGAAGTAAGCACCCGGCTGCGCTAGCGCGAAACCCGTACAAATGTTCGAAATCGAGCCTTGTCACGACCAATATCGCTGCTTTCACGCCACTAACATCGCGCCCCGGCCAGTGCTTGGGTACAATTCCCCGCTAATTTGCTCGAGTATCAGGAACATACACATGATCGCTTGCCTGCGGCTGTTCTCTGCCCTCTGCCTGGCTGCCCTGTTGGCGGCTTGCGCCAGCTCGCCCTCGTCCAGCCTTGGCGAACTACCACGCACCCCTGACGCCAGCATCGAGCAGTTGCTCGAACAGGCTTCGGCGGCCAAATCACCGGAGCAGGCTGCCGTGCTTCGCCTGAGCGCAGCCAACCAGGCCAGCCTGCAGGGAGACGCCGGTCGTGCCGCGCATATCCTTGAACAAGTGCAACTGGACCAGCTCAAGCCTGCACAACAGGTTTTTGCCAGCACCTTGTCCGCCGAACTCGCACTGGGCCGCAACCAGCCCAAGGCCGCACTGGCCGCGCTGAATCATCCAAGCCTGCAGCGTCTGGGTGAATTGCCTGTCGAGCAACAGATTCGCACCCACATGGTCCGTGCCCGCGCATTGGAGGCCGACGGCCAGATCCTGCCAGCCGCCAGCGAACGCGTGTTCGTCGGCCCGCTGCTGCAAGGCGCTGATGCCAACGCCAACAATGACGCCATCTGGGCATTGGTCGCCTCGCTTCCTCCAGAGCAGTTGCAAAGCACCGGCAACGATGACCTGGCTGGCTGGCTGAGCCTGGCACGCGCCGTCAAGACCGCAGGCACGCTGGAGCAGCAACAGGCAGCCATCGACACCTGGAAAGCACAGAACCCGAAACACCCGGCCGCCCTGCAACTGCCGGACGCCCTGGTCAAACTCAAGGCCCTGGCCAGCGAGCCCCTGAACAAGATTGCCCTGTGGCTGCCTCAGGAAGGCCCCCTGGCATCGGTTGCCAAGGCGTTGCGTGACGGCTTCATGGCCGCTCACTACCAAGCTCAACAAGCCGGTCAGAACCCGCCGAGCATTGTCGTGTTCGACAGCTCTCGCGTGACCTCGGTAGACGACCTGTATCGCCAGGCCAAGGCCGCAGGCGTGCAATTGGTGGTAGGCCCACTGGAAAAACCACTGGTCAAGCAACTTAACGGCCGTCCGCAGCTGCCGATCCCGACACTGGCGCTGAACTACAGCGACACCAACCAGGCGGGCCCGGCCCAACTGTATCAATTTGGTCTCGCAGCTGAAGACGAAGCCCGTGAAGTCGCGCGTCGTGCGTGGGCCGATGGCAAGCGCAGCGCTGTGGCCATGGTGCCAAGAGGCGAATGGGGCGACCGCGTACTGGACGCCTTCCGTCAAAGCTGGCAAGCCAAGGGCGGCAAGCTCTTGGGCGCCGAGCATGTTGACCAGCCTGTCGCCCTCGCCGGGCAAGTGGCTGAGTTGTTCCAGCTGCGCAATAGCGAAGGTCGTGCACAGCGCCTGCAAAGCACCACCGGTGCTTCGGTAGCTGCCCAGCCGAGCCGTCGTCAGGACGTGGACTTCATGTTCCTGGCAGCCACGCCTCAACAGGCACAGCAGATCAAACCGACCATGGTGTTCCAGTACGCCGGTGACGTTCCGGTCTACGCCACTTCGCACCTGTTCACTAACAGCGGTGACCTGGCGCAGTACAAGGACCTGGACGGCGTGATGTTCTGCGAAACCCCATGGCTGCTCAACGCCAACGACCCGTTGCGCCAACAAGTGACCGCTCAATGGCCGCAAGCCGGCAGCAGCCTGGGCCGCCTTTACGCCATGGGCATCGACGCCTATCGCCTGGCGCCGCGCCTGGGTCAACTCAAGGCACTGCCTGACACCCGTATCGATGGTTTGTCCGGCAGCCTGAGCATGAGCCAGACCCAGCGCATAGAACGCCAACTGCCTTGGGCCAAATTCGTCGATGGCAAGGTCGAGCGCCTGCCGGACACCGCACCTTGATGCAAGGCTCTACCCGGCAGCAATCAGGGCGCGAGGCTGAGGCCTGCGCCCTGAATCACTTGCAGCAGCACGGACTGCGCCTGATTACGCAAAACTGGTCATGCAAACGCGGCGAGCTCGATCTGGTCATGCTCGACGGCGATACAGTAGTATTCGTCGAAGTTCGCTATCGACGTCACGCCGGTTGGGGTGGCGCGCTGGAAAGCGTCGATTATCGCAAGCAGGAAAAACTCGTTCTTACCGCGCAATTGTTTCTGCAAAAGGAATCCCGCTGGGCCAACGCACCGTGTCGCTTCGATGTCGTCGCGATCGAGGGCGACCCCGGCAACGCACCACCGCTGAACTGGCTCAAGAATGCGTTCGACAGCTGATTCGACGGGGCGTATCGCACACGACCACCGCTCGACACCGATTTTGCTCTTTGCTTTGCGGGCCGCTCACTTTTGTGCCCGGAGCAACCGCCTCACTTAAGGTCACGTAGATGGACATGCAATCCCGAATTCGCCAGCTTTTCCAGGCCAGCATCGATACAAAGCAACAGGCGATGGAAGTGCTTGCCCCCTACATCGAGCAAGCCAGCCAGGTCATGGTCAATGCCCTGCTCAACGAAGGCAAAATGCTTTCGTGTGGCAATGGCGGCTCGGCCGGTGATGCGCAGCACTTCTCCTCGGAACTGCTCAATCGCTTCGAACGTGAACGCCCCAGCCTTCCCGCGATTGCATTGACCACCGACAGCTCGACCATTACCTCGATTGCCAACGACTACAGTTACAACGAGATCTTCTCCAAACAGATCCGCGCTCTGGGCCAGCCCGGCGACGTTCTGCTGGCGATCTCCACCAGCGGCAACTCGGCCAATATCATTCAGGCCATCCAGGCTGCACATGATCGTGAAATGATTGTCGTAGCCTTGACCGGCCGCGATGGTGGCGACATGGCTTCGCTGCTGCTGCCTGAAGATGTGGAGATTCGTGTGCCAGCCAAAGTCACCGCACGTATCCAGGAAGTCCATCTGCTGGCGATCCACTGCCTCTGTGACCTTATTGATAGCCAACTGTTCGGGAGTGAAGAATGACCCCTAATCGCCTAAGCCTACTGGCGCTGACCCTGTGCCTGGGTATCAGTGGCTGCAGCTCGGTTCTGACTGCAACCCGCGACACCCCCATCCAGGATGATCGTGGTACTCGCACCTTCGGCAGCAAGATCGACGACTCACTGATCGAAACCAAGGTCGCCGTTAACGTCGCCAAGGCGAGCCCGGACCTGGACGATGGCTCGCACATCGTCGTGACCAGCTTCAACGGCATCGTGCTGCTGGCTGGCCAGACCCCACGCGCCGACCTCAAGGCCCTGGCCGAACAGGCCGCTGCGTCGGTTCAACGGGTCAAGAAGGTCAACAACGAACTGCAGGTGCTGCCGCCGTCGTCGATCCTGGCACGCAACAACGATGCCTGGCTGACCACCAAGATCAAGACACAAATGCTGACGGATAACACCATCCCAAGCTCGCGCATCAAGGTCGTGACCGAGAACGGTATCGTCTACCTGCTGGGCCTGCTGACACAGGATGAGGCAACCCGCGCCGCCAATCTGGTACAAGGCGTATCGGGCGTGCAGAAGATCGTGAAGCTGTTCGAGTACATCGACTGATCCAGGCTGGCATTTGATTCATAGCGCGCCAGACATGAAAAAGGCGACCCGAAGGGGTCGCCTTTTTTATTTCACTACCTTCAGGCTCGGCCTGCCGCTAGGTCGCGGCGGCTCGCTGTCCGGAGGCGTATCGTCGTCTTCAGGCTCAATCTCGTCATCGTCCTCCATGGGAGGCTCCAGATCGAAGACCATGCCCTGGCCGTTCTCCCGCGCGTAAATGCCCAGGATCGCGCCAACAGGCACGTACAACGTGTGTGGCACACCGCCGAAGCGACCTTCGAAGCTGACCGCTTCGTTGTCCATGTGCAAATGCCGTACGGCACTGGGTGATACGTTCAGGACAATCTGTCCATCGTTGGCAAAGCCCTGTGGGACCTGTACCGACGGGTATTCCGCATTGACCAGCATATGCGGGGTGCAATCGTTATCGACGATCCACTCATACAGAGCACGAATCAGATAAGGGCGACTGGAGTTCATCAACGGCTCCTTAAGCCTTAGCGCATGTCACGTTCGACACCAGACAGGCTTGCCTGGAATGCCTCGCGCGCAAATTGGCGCTCCATATAATCAAGCAGCGGCTTGGCGGGCCGCGGCAACTCGATGCCCAGGATGGGCAAACGCCAGAGTATGGGCAATAGACAGCAATCGACCAGACTTTGCTCGTCACTGAGGAAAAAAGGTTTTTCCGCAAACAGTGGAGAAACGCCGGTGAGACTTTCGCGCAACTCTTTGCGCGCCTGCACACGAGCGGGCTCCTTGGTGCGTGAATCGAGAATCAGATCCACAAGGCCAACCCAGTCACGCTGGATCCGGTGGATCAGCAGACGGCTATTGGCACGCGCCACCGGGTATACCGGCAGCAAGGGTGGATGCGGGTAACGCTCATCCAGATATTCCATCACCACCGTCGACTCGTACAACGCCAGATCGCGATCGACCAGGGTTGGCACGCTGCCGTACGGATTCACCTCGATCAATTTAGGCGGATGACGACCCGCGACTACATCAATGATCTCGGCGCTGACACCTTTCTCTGCGAGCACAATGCGCACGCGATGGGAATAGTGGTCGGCGGGGTCGGAGTAACAGGCCAACCGGTTGGTCACGCCCATGGCGGTCCTCCTCGCTTGTTAAAGTGTTCAAAAGCAGAAAAACGAACGCGCCCGAAGGCGCCTCCAATAACGACCGCATGACAGCCAGCAGTCGTCGCGGGCGACAAGATAGCTCATTTACGCGAGGTAAATTCTGCAATCTTGCCGCCGCCACTCAACCGACCCTGCATTCGCTACCTGAAAGAGGCGCCCCAGAGCGCGTATTGTCTATAACAGGCGAGAAAAAACTCAGTGAACGTCTTTCCAGTATTCGCGCTTGAGCAAGTAGGCGAACACGAACAAGACAGCCAGATAAAGCAAAACGTATGTGCCGATGCGCTGATGCTGCAGCTTCACCGGGTTCGCCGAGTAAGCGAGGAAGGTCACCAGATTCTTCACTTTCTCGTCGAATTGCTCTTCGTTCAGCGTGCCGGTTTTCGGCAGGATGGTCAGTTGGTCACACGCCTCATGGGTCAGGGGCGAACCAGTCAGCGGGTCGTATTGCTTCTTGCCATCCTCGACCACCTGCACCTGCTTGCAACCGATCACCTGACGACCTTGCAGGCCCGCCAGCACGTTCGGCATGCCGACGTTCGGATAGACCTTATTGTTGACGCCCCACGGGCGAGTCGGGTCTTCGTAGAAGGCATGCAGGTAGCTGTAGAGCCAGTCGGTGCCACGCACCCTGGCAACCAGGGTCAGGTCCGGCGGCGCCGCACCGAACCAGGCCTTCGCATCGGCTGGCTGCATGCCGATATTCATGTGGTCACCAATCTTCGCGCCGGTGAACACCAGTTTCTCCAGCATCAGGTCATGGGGGATACCCAGGTCATCGGCGACACGCTCATAGCGCTGGAACTTTGCGCTGTGACAGCCCATGCAGTAGTTCACGAACGTGCGGGCACCGTCCTGCATGGCAGCCTTGTCGGAGACATCGATGTCAACAGACTGCAGCTCAGGGCCGTGTTCGGCCGCAAAGGACAGGGCTGGCAACGCAGCGAGAATCAACACAGCAAATAGCTTTTTCATCAGCCAGTCACCCTTTCTGGTACCGGTTTGGTCTTCTCAAGCCGCGTATAGAACGGCATCAGAATGAAGTAGGCGAAGTACAGGAAGGTACACACCTGCGACAGCAACGCGCGCCCGGGGCTTGGTGGCAGAACGCCCAGCACACCCAGGATCACGAAGGACACACAGAACACCAGCAACCAGATTTTGCTCAACCAGCCCTTGTACCGCATGGACTTGACCGGACTTCGGTCGAGCCAGGGCAGCACGAACAGCACGGCAATCGCCGCGCCCATGGCCATGACGCCCATGAGTTTGTCAGGTATCGCCCGCAAGATCGCGTAGAACGGCGTGAAGTACCAGACCGGGGCGATATGCTCGGGGGTCTTGAACGCGTTCGCCACTTCAAAGTTCGGTTTTTCGAGGAAGTAACCGCCCATTTCCGGGAAGAAGAACACAACCGAACAGAAGATGAACAGGAACACCACCACGCCGACGATATCTTTCACGGTGTAGTACGGATGGAAGGCGATGCCGTCCAGCGGCACACCGTTTTCATCCTTGTGCTTCTTGATGTCGACGCCGTCGGGGTTGTTCGAGCCGACTTCGTGCAGCGCCAGGATGTGCAGCACCACAAGGCCCAGAATCACGATCGGCAATGCCACTACATGCAGGGCAAAGAAGCGGTTCAGGGTGATCCCGGAGATGAGGTAATCGCCGCGAATCCATTGGGTCAGGTCATTGCCGATGACCGGGATAGCACCGAACAGGGAAATGATCACCTGCGCCCCCCAGTACGACATCTGGCCCCATGGCAGCAAGTAGCCCATGAAGGCTTCGGCCATCAAGGCCAGGTAGATCAGCATGCCGAAGATCCACACCAGCTCGCGGGGCTTCTGGTACGAACCATAGAGCAGGCCGCGAAACATGTGCAGGTAAACGACGATGAAGAACGCGGACGCGCCGGTTGAATGCAACAGACGCAGGATCGAGCCGTACTCGACATCGCGCATGATGTATTCGACAGAAGCGAACGCCTCCTCGGCAGACGGCGTATAGCTCATCGTCAGCCAGACGCCGGTGACGATCTGGTTGACCAGCACCAACAGCGCCAGCGAGCCGAAGAAATAGAAGAAGTTGAAGTTTTTGGGCGCGTAATACTTGCTGAGATGGTCTTCCCACATTTTGGTCGCGGGGAAACGGGCATCAATCCAATCCATGAATTTGCTCATCACGCTTTCTCCTGATCGACGCCAATGACGATGAGAGTGTCCGACTCGTAGGAATGCGGCGGCACTGGCAGGTTCAGAGGCGCAGGTTGCGACTTGTAGACGCGACCCGCCAGGTCGTAATGAGAGCCATGACAAGGGCAGAAATAACCACCCAGCCAATCCTTGCCCAAGTCGGCAGGTGCTACTTCAGGACGGAAGGTGGGGGAACAGCCCAGATGGGTGCAAATGCCGATAAGCAGCAGGATTTCGGGCTTGATGGAGCGAACGACAGGATCAACATAGGCAGGCTGAACCGAATCCTTGGATTCCGGGTCGGACAGCTGGCTGGTGAGCTTGCCGAGGTTGGTGAGGATTTCTGGTGTGCGACGCACAATGAATACGGGCTGACCTCGCCACTCGGCAATCATCTGCTGGCCCGCTTCGATCTTGCTGATGTTCACCTTCACTGGTGCGCCTGCGGCTTTAGCCTTGGCACTCGGTGACCAAGACCCGACGAACGGGACCGCAGCCCCCACCACTCCTGCTGCACCAACCACAGATGTGGCCGCCACGAGGAAGCGCCGCCGGCCTGTATTCACGCCGTCCTTGCTCATTCCATCCTCTCCCATCAGCTAAGGGGCCTGTTTTAACAGGCGTCTACTTAAAATCTTGTTGTTATAAATCCTGCAGGATGGTAAAGAAAAGCCCTGCTAGTGACAAGGGAATTACCTTTTCCGGATACCGCAAAGCCTTGTAAATCGTGGTTTGCGCGGATGTGGCACGTTGTCACACCTCATAATAGCCGCCCACAAAAAAACGCCCAGCTCCGTGAGGAGTCTGGGCGTTTTTTGAACGAAAGCGAATTAACGCTTCGAGTACTGCGGACGCTTACGCGCTTTACGCAGACCAACTTTCTTACGTTCAACTTCACGAGCGTCGCGAGTAACGAAGCCAGCTTTGCGCAGAGCGCCACGCAGGGTTTCGTCGTACTGCATCAGAGCGCGGGTGATACCGTGGCGGATTGCGCCAGCTTGACCACTCACACCACCACCGATGACGGTGACGTAGATGTCGAACTTCTCGACAGTCTCGGTCAGTTCCAGCGGCTGGCGAACTACCATGCGGGCAGTTTCGCGACCGAAGAACGAGTCCAGGGTGCGGTTGTTGATGGAGATGTTACCAGTACCCGGACGCAGGAAAACGCGTGCGGTTGCGGTCTTGCGACGGCCAGTGCCGTAATTTTGAGTCGCCGACATAATGAACTATTCCGTTAAATCTTCAGTTCTTGGGGCTGCTGAGCA
>Ga0209901_1000229_pt1 | contig 27992 bp, 30 predicted proteins | sample OrgsoiDNA_201058_FD_185806 | JGI IMG/M metagenome (GOLD analysis project Ga0209901, IMG submission 185806) | Permafrost soil microbial communities from the Arctic, to analyse light accelerated degradation of dissolved organic matter (DOM) -... | ecosystem: Environmental > Terrestrial > Soil >...
GTCATGTCGTAAAAGTCCTGCTCTTGCAGCAGCACGCTGGCGCCGGCGTAGTAAATGTCGAGGAACGATTGCAGGTCGGTGAAGGCGTAAGCGGCGCGCAGCTGTTCGACCGAGCCGTAGGCCAGCTGGACGCCGTTGCGCTCAGCCAGCGCGAAGATCAGTTCCGGCTCCAGCGAGCCTTCGATGTGGATGTGCAGTTCGGCCTTCGGCATCTGTTGCACGATGGCGCGCAGTTGGTCGTTCATCATGGAGTGAGTCCTGTGGTGGATTGGAAGTCGGCGCGATGGACGCCATCTTAGCGCATCATGGTCGGGGCTTGCTGGCGGTGAGCTGCGTGTTTTCCCGCCGACAAAAAATAAACGGATTTGCGTGCGCCCCGGCACGCGCAAGACAGGCATGATACTGTGGCATAAATGAGCGAGAAAAATGCCATAAAATCCATGGCAAAGATGGAAAATTATTTGGTTTTCTCTTTATAAATCAATGAATTACATTGAAGTATTAACGATATTACGAACTATCTTTTGACTTCCTGAACCAATAGAGCAATAATAAATTTCAACAACGTAAGAAGCGTTACGAACGACACATAAAAAGGCCCGCCCATTCGAGCGCGCGGCCATGTGGCTCAGTTCCAGGGTCCGGGCAATCCGGACCGACACGGGAAGCTGGCAGGACCATCAAACACCATAAAAATAATAAGGCTTCCAGCAATTTGCACAGATCAGGCCAGGCAGTAGCCAGAGAACCGACTGCCGACGATACAGTGACTAGCAGGTTTACATTAAAGGACATTCAAATGACCATTTTTGACAACTACGCCGCGCGGTACGAACGCACCAAGGAAGAAGAGATGTCGATGAGCGAGTATCTGGCGCTCTGCAAAAAAGACAAGCTCACCTATGCCAGCGCGCCCGAACGCATGCTGGCCGCGATCGGCGAGCCGACGCTGGTCGACACGCGCAACGACACCCGGCTGTCACGCATCTTCGCCAACAAGATCATCAAGATTTATCCGGCCTTCCGCGAGTTCTACGGCACCGAGGAAGTCATCGAGCAGGTGGTGTCCTACTTCCGCCACGCCGCGCAGGGACTGGAGGAACGCAAGCAGATCCTGTATCTGCTCGGTCCGGTCGGCGGCGGCAAGTCGTCGATCGCCGAAAAGCTCAAGTCGCTGATGGAGCATGTGCCCTTCTATTGCCTGAAAGGCTCGCCGGTCAACGAGTCGCCGCTCGGCCTGTTCAACGAGGAGGAGGACGGCGTGCTGCTGGAAGAGGATTACGGCATCCCGCGGCGCTACCTGCGCAATATCCCCAGTCCGTGGGCGGTCAAGCGGCTGCACGAATTCAATGGCGACATCAACCAGTTCCGCGTCGTCAAGCGCTATCCGTCGGTGCTCAAGCAAATCGCCATTTCGAAAACCGAACCGGGCGATGAAAACAACCAGGATATTTCTTCGCTGGTCGGCAAGGTCGACATCCGCAAGCTGGAAGATTATTCGCAGGACGATCCGGACGCCTACAGCTATTCGGGCGGCCTGTGCCTGGCCAACCAGGGCTTGATGGAGTTCGTCGAGATGTTCAAGGCGCCGATCAAGGTGCTGCACCCTTTGCTGACGGCCACGCAGGAGGGCAACTACAAGGGCACCGAGGGCTTCGGCGCGATCCCCTTCGACGGCATCATCCTGGCCCACTCGAACGAGTCGGAGTGGAAGACCTTTAAAAACAACCGCAACAACGAGGCCTTCCTCGACCGTATCTACATCGTCAAGGTGCCGTACTGCCTGCGCGTGACCGACGAGATCAAGATCTACGACAAGCTGGTCGCCAACTCCTCGCTGTACCAGGCGCCGTGCGCGCCCGGCACGCTGAAGATGATGGCGCAGTTCGCGATCCTGTCGCGCCTGAAGGACCCGGAGAACTCCAGCATCTTCAGCAAGATGCTGGTCTACGACGGCGAGAACCTGAAGGACACCGATCCCAAGGCCAAGTCGATGCACGAGTATGTCGACTATGCCGGCGTGGACGAGGGCATGAACGGGCTGTCGACGCGCTTCGCGTTCAAGATCTTGTCCAAGGTGTTCAACTTCGACACGACCGAAGTGGCCGCCAATCCGGTGCACCTGTTATATGTGCTGGAGCAGCAGGTCGAGCGCGAGCAGTTCCCGCCGGAGACCGAGCAGAAATACTTCTCCTATATTAAGGAACACCTGGCGCAGAAATACGTCGAATTCATAGGCAAGGAAATCCAGACCGCCTATCTGGAGAGCTATTCGGAATACGGCCAGAATATTTTCGACCGCTATGTGACGTTTGCCGACTTCTGGATCCAGGATCAGGAGTATCGTGACCCGGATACGGGCGAGAGTTTCGACCGCGAGTCGCTCAACAACGAACTGGAGAAGATCGAAAAACCGGCCGGCATCTCGAATCCCAAGGACTTCCGCAACGAGATCGTCAACTTCGGTTTGCGGGCGCGGGCCAACAACGGCGGCAAGAATCCGGCGTGGACCAGTTATGAAAAGTTCCGCACCGTGATCGAGAAGAAGATGTTCTCCAACACGGAGGAGCTGCTGCCGGTGATTTCCTTCAACGCCAAGGCCAGCGCCGAGGACGCCAACAAGCACGCCGACTTCGTCGCGCGCATGGTGGAAAAAGGGTATACGGCGAAACAGGTGCGGCTGTTGTGCGAATGGTATCTGCGCGTGAGGAAGTCGTCTTGACGACAGCGGGCGCGCCGCGCTGAGCAGGCGGCGCGCGCCCCGATGGCGGCCGGGATCGCATGGCAGCGGAACCGGCCGCCGCACCACCAGCAGCAGGAGGCATCTTTTGACTTACCTCATCGACCGTCGTTTACAAGGCAAGAACAAGTCCGCGGTCAATCGCGAACGGTTTTTGCGCCGCTACAAGAGTCAAATCAAGGACGCGGTCGGGCGCGCCATCAAGGGCCGCTCGATCACCGATATCGAAAATGGCGAGAAGGTCTCGATCCCCGTCAAGGACGTCGGCGAGCCCTCGTTCGGCCACGCCCACGGCGGCGTGTGGGAGACCATCAACCCCGGCAACCAGGAGTATTTGAAAGGCGACCAGATCGCGCGGCCCAAGGGCGGCGGCGGCGCCGGTCGCGGCAAGGCCGGCAATAGCGACCAGATGACCGAGGACGATTTCATCTTCGAGCTGTCGCGCGAAGAGTTCATGAACTACTTCTTCGAGGACCTGGAACTGCCGCACATGATCAAGACGCAGTTGACGGCCACCACGGAATTCAAGAACCAGCGGGCCGGCTACAATATGTCGGGCACGCCATCCAACATCCACGTGCTGCGTTCGCTGCGCGGCGCGCTGGGCCGGCGCATCGCCGTCGGCGGCAGTTCGCGCAAGCGCCTGAGCGAGGCCGAGCTGGAGCTGGAAACGCTGCTGCTGGACGGCGCGCCGCTGGACGATGCCCACGTCGTCGAGCTGCGCAAGCTGATCCACCATCTGCACACGCGGCTGCTGGCCATCCCCTTCATCGACCCCTTCGACCTGCGCTATTCGAACCGCATCAAGGTGCCCAAGCCGATGACGCAGGCGGTGATGTTTTGCATCATGGACGTCTCCGGCTCGATGGACGAGAGCCGCAAGGACACGGCCAAGCGCTTCTTCATCCTGCTGTACCTGTTCCTCAAGCGCGCCTACGACAAGATCGACGTGGTCTTCATCCGCCACCACACGGCGGCGGCCGAGGTCGACGAAAACGAGTTCTTCCACTCGCGCGAGTCGGGCGGCACGGTGGTGTCGTCGGCGCTGCACCTGCTCGACAAGATCATCGAAGAGCGCTACGGCGCCGGCCAGTGGAACAGCTACGTGGCGCAGGCCTCCGACGGCGACAACTGGGACAACGATTCGGTGCTGTGCCGGCAGTTGCTCATTAATACGATCATGCCCAAGGTGCAGTATTACACCTACGTCGAGATCACCGACGGCCCGCCGCAAAACCTGTGGGAGCAGTACTCGCAGGTGCTGGACCACCATCCGCACTTCGCGATGCAAAAAATCGTCACGCCGGCCGACATCTATCCGGTGTTCCGCGAACTGTTCAAGAAGCAGCCGAAATAAGCGAGCCCGTATGAACGACATGACCAAGAAGCCGCGCCACCCGCGCGCCCTGCCGGAACAGTCGGAATGGACTTTCGAACTGATCGAGCAGGCCCACGAGGAAATCCGCCGCGTCGCCGAGGGTTTCGGCCTGGACACCTATCCGAACCAGCTGGAAATCATCACCGCCGAGCAGATGATGGACGCCTACACCTCGGTCGGCATGCCGGTGTCGTACAACCACTGGTCCTTCGGCAAGCACTTCCTGTCGACCGAAAAGGGCTACAAGCGCGGGCAGATGGGATTGGCCTATGAAATCGTCATCAACTCCAATCCCTGCATCGCCTACTTAATGGAGGAGAACAGCCTGACCATGCAGGCGCTGGTGATCGCCCACGCCGCCTACGGCCACAACTCCTTCTTCAAGGGCAACTACCTGTTCCGCACCTGGACCGACGCCGACGCCATCGTCGACTATATGGTGTTCGCCAAAAACTTCATCGCCGAATGCGAGCAGCGCCACGGCATCGACGCCGTCGAAATGCTGCTCGATTCCTGCCACGCCATCCAGAACTACGGCGTGGACCGCTACAAGCGCCCGGCCAAGCTGTCGATGGCGCAGGAGCGCGCGCGGCAGAAGGAACGCGAAGCCTATGTGCAGTCGCAGATCAACGAACTGTGGCGCACGCTGCCGCGCCGCGAGGAGGAGGAGCCCGACCTCAAGCAACCGCGCTTCCCGCCCGAGCCGGAAGAGAATTTGCTGTACTTCATAGAAAAATATGCGCCGCTGCTGGAACCGTGGCAGCGCGAGATGGTGCGCATCGTGCGCAAGATTTCGCAATACTTCTATCCGCAGCGCCAGACCCAGGTGATGAACGAGGGCTGGGCCACGTTCTGGCACTACACCATCCTGAACCAGTTGTATGACGAGGGCATCGTCGCCGACGGCTTCATGATGGAATTCTTGAAGAGCCACACCAACGTGGTCTACCAGCCGCCCGTCAACAGCCCTTATTACAGCGGCATCAACCCCTACGCGCTGGGCTTCGCGATGATGACCGACATCCGCCGCATCTGCGAGCATCCGACGCCGGAGGACCGCGAATGGTTCCCCGACATCGCCGGCAGCGACTGGCGCAAGACGCTGGATTTCGCCATGCGCAACTTCAAGGACGAGAGCTTTATCGCCCAATACCTGTCGCCCAAGCTGATACGCGAGTTCCATTTCTTCGCCGTGCTCGACGACGACCACAATGAAAAGCTGGCGATCTCGGCCATCCACGACGACCTCGGCTATAAATATGTGCGCCAGCAGCTGGCCGAGCAGTACAACCTGGGCAACCGCGAGCCGAATATCCAGGTCTGGTCGGTCAACACCCGCGACGACCGGGCGCTGACGCTGCGCCACACGCAGTTCCAGCGCCGTCCGCTGAACCCGCAATCGAACGAAGTGCTCAAGCACGTCGCGCGGCTGTGGGGCTTCGATGTGCACCTGGAAACGGTGGCGCCGAATGGCGACGTGGTCGGACTGCTGGAAGTCAAGCGCGAAAAACGCGCCCGCAATAGCTGAATCCCTCCCACCTCCCTACGCCAGATGAGCGATCGGGCCGGCGCCGCGAGGCCCCGGCCCGATTCTTGCTCATATCCGGTGGCATTGCGCTGGTCCTGTGTTTGGGACAGAAGTTACCCAAAAGCAATGAATAGCACCAAATTTTCCATCGAAAACGCAGAATTATTGCTGACAATATTCCGTTTTCTACGAAATAGGGCAACATAAATACCTGGTCCGTCAACGGTGCGCCAAAAGCGTGCCAGAGTGGCTTATATTCTGTACCAGAACGGTGCAAGCGGGTCCGGCCCCTCTTGCTTTTACACGGGCTAAATGCATGAAATTTAACCGGTTTTAGGGATTAAAATTCTATGTAAAATCAAGAATTCGTATGTATAATTCGCCGACGTCCCGGATGCGGCTGCCGTTTTGTGTCGCCATTTTGGGGTTTAGTAGCAACAAAAAGAGTTGGTATTGGAGAAAGCAGGCATGAATTTTACGCACAACGAGAAAAACGCCGGGAAGAACTTTACTGGCATTACCATTGTCGTTTTGTTGCATATCCTGGTCGCTTATGGGATCGTGACGGGCTTGGGGAAGCGCTTAATCAGCAAGATGGCCGAACCGGTTGAGACCAAGATTATCGAGGAAGTGAAACCTCCTCCACCGAAGGAGCTGCCGCCACCGCCGCCGCCGCCGGAAATGAAGGCGCCACCGCCGCCATTCATCCCGCCGGTCGAGGTCAACGTGCAGCAGCCGCCACCGGTGCAAAACGTGATCGCCGCCGCGACCAACGTCAAGCCGCAATCGAACGAACTGCAGAAGCAACCTCCTGCGGCTCCGCCGGCTCCGCCGTCGCATGCAACTGGCGTCCACATCAACGCCGTGGCCGACATGAGCACCTGTGCGAAGCCGGAGTACCCGAAGAGCTCCTTGCGTAATGAAGAGACCGGTACTTCGACGCTGAAGTTCCTGATTGGCTTGGATGGTCACGTTGTTGAGGCGCAGATCGTCAAATCCAGTGGTTTCCGCGACTTGGACAAGGCAGCAATCGGTGCACTGAGCAAGTGCAAATTCAAACCGGGCACGACCGACGGCAAACCGGAACAATCGTGGGCACCAGTGGCATACGTTTGGACGCTGGATTAAAACCGGGACGGCAGCAACGTCTCAACTTGTAGTTTCGTTGTCCTTAGGTTCAGCGATCTGATTATTTTATTAATTTGGAGGAAGCATGTTTAAGAATACCCGTTTGTCCGCTGTACTGGCCGCTGTGCTGTTTTCGGTAACCGCAGCCACCGCCATGGTCAGCGCACCAGCCTTCGCTGATGCGCCAGCCTCGGCAGCCGCTTCGGCACCAGCAGCCGCTCCAGCAGCGGATGCGGCGGCCGCACCAGCAGCAGCCCCGGCTGCCGCTCCTGCAGCCAAGACCGACGAAGTCGAAAATCCATTCGGTTTCTCGGCAGTGTGGAATGGCGGCTTCGTGTCGCGCGGCACCCTGATCATCCTGTCGATCATGTCGATGGGTTCGTGGTACATCATGGTCACCAAGCTGATCGACCAGATGAAGATCTTCAAACAGTCGAAAGAAACCTCGGCCAAGTTCTGGAAAGCCTCGTCGATCGCAGCTGGCTCGGCCACGCTGAAAGACGGCTCGCCATTCCGCTTCATCGCTGAAACCGGCACCAAGGCCACCGCCCACCACGACGGCGCCCTGCTGGAACAAATCGATCTGTCGACCTGGGTGACGATGTCGATCCAGCGCGCCGTGGACAAAGTCCAGTCGCGTCTGCAAGACGGCCTGTCCTTCCTGGCCACCGTCGGTTCGACCGCACCGTTCATCGGTCTGTTCGGTACCGTTTGGGGTATTTACAACGCGCTGACCAACATCGGTATGACCGGTAACGCGTCGATCGACAAAGTCGCTGGTCCAGTCGGCGAAGCGCTGATCATGACCGCTTTCGGTCTGTTCGTCGCCGTTCCTGCCGTGCTGGGTTACAACTGGCTGGTGCGTCGTAACAAGTCCGCCATGGAAGATGTCCGCTCGTTCAGCGCCGATGTACACTCGGTCCTGATCTCCGGCGCGATGTCGACCAGCGAAGCTGGCCGTGCCGCCGGCGCTAAAAAGATCGGATAATTACCATGTCGATGTCCGTAGGCTCCGATAGCGGAGAAGAAGATGCAGTCATGTCAGAAATCAACACGACGCCGCTCGTCGACATCATGTTGGTTCTGCTGATCATCTTCCTGATCACGAGCCCGGTCGTCCTCAAGCTGCAGAAAATCAATCTGCCGCAAGAGACCAACCAGGTGATTCAGACCAAGCCGGAAGATGTCAACATCGTTGTCAACAAGGACGGCGACATCTACTGGAATCAGAAGAAAATGAAGGACACGAATGAGTTGTTCGATTTTCTGAAGGTTGAGGCAGTGAAATTACCGCAGCCGGAAGTCCATGTCCGCGGCGACCAGGAAACTCGTTACGAGTTCATCGGTAAAGTAATTTACACCACCCAGCGCGCTGGTATCCAAAAGGTCGGTTTCATTACCGAACCACCAGATAAGGGTTAATCCCCTCCTAGCCGTCGCGGCAACGCGGCGGCCGGGACCAGTCCCTGATCAACGGGGCGGCGGCGACGGCGCCCTACGTTGAACTTCTTAGAAGGAAACACCATGAGTATGAATGTCGGTTCTTCCGGAGGCGCCAAAAACGCTGATCCAGAACCAATGATGGAAATGAACATGACGCCCCTCATCGATGTGATGTTGGTGCTGATTATCATGTTGATCATCACGATTCCTAAAGCAAACCACTCGGTGAACTTGAACATGCCGGTCGGCACCCCGCCACCGCCACTCAAGGACCCGGTCGTGGTGACGATCGACGTCGACTTCGACGGGACCATTCTGTGGGACAACGTCATCGTGCCGGATCGTCCATCGCTGGAAGCGAAATTGGTTGAAGTAGCGGCCCAAGCGGACCAGCCGGAGGTGCATTTGCGTCCGAACAAGCTGGTATCGTATAAAGTCGTCGCTGGCGTGATGGCTTCGGCCCAGCGCCTGGGCGTGACCAAGATTGGTCTGGTCGGCAACGAGCAGTTCCAATAAGCAATACGTTCCCTTTATTTGAACGATAGGCAGGATAGTCCTGCCTATTTCGCATTTATGATGAAAGATATCCTCCCCATGTCCAAGTTTCGTCTCGCTCATCTCGGCCTGGTAATGGCCGCCATCGGCTTCACCGCCGCCGCTCCCATGGTCGGCCTGAGCTCGGTCGCTTACGCCGCCGATACCGTGCGCGCTGAAGTCGGCAAACCACTGCAGGAAGCACAGAAACTGGCATCGGCAGGCAAGAACAAAGAAGCCCTGGCCAAGCTGAAAGAAGCCGACGCCGTCGGCGGCAAGACCCCGAATGAAACCTATCTGATCGAACGCGTGCGCGCCTCGGCCGCCGCCGCCGCCGGCGACAACGACGCCGCCGCCCACGCCTTCGAATACCTGATCAACTCCGGCAAGCTGTCGCCTGCCGAAGCGCCGAAGTTCACCGAAGCGCTGGCCGGCATCTACTACCGCGCCAAGGACTATCCCAAGGCCATCACCTGGATCGAGCGTTCGCTGAAGGACAATCCGAACAACAGCCAGATGCACGACCTGCTGACCCAGACCTATTACATCAGCGGCAAATACGCTGAAGCGGCCAAGGACATCGCGTCGATCAAGAACCCGAACGAAGGCCAGCTGCAAATGCTCGCCAACATCCAGCTGAAACAGAACGACAAGGCCGGCTACGTGCAGACCCTGGAAAAACTGGCCGGCAGCTATCCGAAGACCAGCTACTGGGCCGACCTGCTGAACCGCGTGTCGGGCAAGCCGGGCTTCGCCAGCTCGCTGTCGCTGGACGTGCTGCGCCTGCGCATGGCCAACGGCCTGCTGACCAAGCCGAGCGAATACATGGAAATGGGCCAGCTGTCGCTGCAAGCCGGCAATCCTGCTGAAGCCGTCAAGATCGTCGACCAGGGCTACAAAAAATCCATCCTCGGCGTCGGTGCCGATGCCGCCCGTCAACAGCGCCTGAAAGACCTGGCCGCCAAGACGCTGGCCGACAACGAGAAATCGGAAGCCGCCCAGGAAGCCGATCTGATCAAGAACAAGGACGCCGATGGCTTGGGCAACCTGGGCTTCGGCCTGGTCACCGCCGGCAAGGCCGACAAGGGCCTGGACTTGATGGCGCAAGCGATCAAGATGGACAGCGCCAAGCGCCCTGACGAGCTGAAACTGCACCTCGGTATCGCCCAGATGCAAGCCGGCAAGAAGGCCGCCGCCCTGGCCACGCTGAAAACGGTCAAGGGCACGGACGGCGCCGCCGATCTGGCGCGCTACTGGACGCTGCAAATCAACCACCCGATGTAATCGCCGGCACCCCAGCGGCCTCAAAAAGCGCGGTTTGCTACGGCAAATCGCGCTTTTTGCCTTTTTGACAGCTAAAAAACGCCTGCTAAAGCGGCCCCACGCCCCATTCCGGGTGTGCATCCGTGAAACAGTCCGTATAATCCCCTGTTTAGCGATAGATTTCCCCCAAGATTCCCATGAAGGTATTTCGCGGTCTTCCCAATGCAGCGGCGCGCGCGCCCTGCGCGCTCACGATCGGCAACTTCGACGGCGTCCACCTCGGCCACCAGGCCTTGCTGGGCCGCGTGCGCGCCGCCGCCAGCGGCCTCGGCCTGGAAGCGGCCGTGATGACGTTCGAGCCGCACCCGCGCGAATTCTTCGCCCAGCGCGCCGGCGATCTGTCGAGCGCGCCGCCGCGCATCGCCAACCTGCGCGACAAGCTGCAATCGCTGTCCGACAACGGCATCGACCGGGTCATCGTCGAACACTTCTCGGCGCCGTTCGCCGCGCTGTCGCCGCAGGAATTCACCGAAAAAGTGCTGGTCGAAGGCTTGCACGTCAAATGGCTGATGGTCGGCGACGACTTTTGCTACGGCGCCAGGCGCGCCGGCAACGTCGCCATGCTGCAAGAGGCCGGCCAGCGCTACGGCTTCCACGTCGAGACACTGCCGACGGTGATGAACGGCAGCACCCGCATCTCCTCGTCGGCAGTGCGCCAGGCGCTGGCCGAGGGCGACTTCGGCCACGCCGAACAGCTGCTCGGCCATCCATATGCGATCTCCGGCCACGTCGTCCACGGCCAGAAACTCGGCCGCACGCTCGGCTTCCCGACGCTGAACCTGCGCGTGCCGCACCGCCCGGCCCTGTCCGGCGTGTTCATCGTCCAGGTCCACGGCCTGGGCGACGGGCCGCTGCCGGCCGTCGCCAGCCTGGGCGTGCGCCCCACCGTCGACGACAGCGGCCGCGTGCTGCTGGAAGTGCACATCTTCGATTTCAGCCAGCAGTGCTACGGCAAGCAGGTGCGCGTCGAATTCCTGTGCAAGATCCGCGACGAAGAAAAATACGTCGACCTGCCGACGCTGACGGCCGCCATCCAGAACGACGCCGACATCGCCCGCGACTACTTCGCACAGCGCATCAGCGCCGTCACGGCCACCGACCGAATTTAAGGCGTCGCCTAGAAAACACGCGCAACGCCAAACGCGCCGGCACCATAAGCATCCCCAGATAAGTCACCTAGAAGAAAACCATGTCCGATACGAACAAACCAGCCGCTCCGCAAAATCCGCCCAAGCAGGGCAAGAAAGCCGAAAGCAAATACCCGGTCAACATGACCGAAACCCCCTTCCCGATGCGCGGCGACATGGCCAAGCGCGAGCCGCAATGGGTCAAGGAATGGCAAGAGAAAAAAATCTACGAGCGCGTGCGCAAGGCCGCCGCCGGCCGTCCTAAATTCATCCTGCACGACGGCCCGCCGTACGCCAACGGCGACATCCACATCGGCCACGCCGTCAACAAAATCTTGAAGGACATGGTCGTCAAGGCACGCGGCATGGCCGGCTTCGACGCGCCCTATGTACCGGGCTGGGATTGCCACGGCATGCCGATCGAAATCCAGATCGAAAAACAGTACGGCAAAAACCTGCCGACCGCCGAAGTGCTGACCAAGGCCCGCGCCTACGCGCTTGAGCAGGTCGACCGCCAGCGCAAGGACTTCATCCGCCTCGGCGTGCTGGGCGAGTGGGACAACCCTTACCTGACGATGAACTACTCGAACGAGGCCGACGAACTGCGCGCCCTCGGCAAGCTGCTGGAAAAAGGCTACGTCTATCGCGGCCTGAAGCCGGTCAACTGGTGCTTCAACTGCGAATCGGCGCTGGCCGAAGCGGAAGTCGAATACCAGGACAAGCGCGACCCGGCCATCGACGTCGGCTTCAAGTTCGCCGAATTCGACCAGCTGGCCACCGCCTTCGGCCTAGCCAAGCTGCCGACCGAGAACGGCTATATCGTCATCTGGACCACCACGCCGTGGACCATCCCGTCGAACCAGGCGCTCAACGTCAACCCGGAAGTCAAATACGCGCTGGTCGAAACCACCCGCGACGGCCAGCCGCTGCTGCTGATCCTCGCGCAGGACCTGGCCGTGTCCTGCCTGGCGCGCTACAAGCTCGAAGGCACCACCATCGCCACCTGCGACGGCGCCGCGCTGGCCGGCATCAATTTCAAGCACCCGCTGGCCGCGCGCGACGCGTTCTACGACCGCCTGTCGCCGATGTACCTGGCCGACTACGTCACCACCGAAAGCGGCACCGGCGTGGTCCACTCGGCGCCGGCGTATGGCCTCGACGACTTTATCTCCTGCCGCGCGCACGGCATGAAGGACGACGACATCCTCACGCCGGTGATGGGCGACGGTAAATTCGTGCCATCGCTGCCGCTGTTCGGCGGCATGACGATCTGGGAAGCATCCAAGCCGATCTGCGCCGCGCTGACCGACGCCGGCGCGCTGTTCGAAGTGAAGATGTTCGACCACAGCTACATGCACTGCTGGCGCCATAAAACGCCGATCATCTACCGCGCCACGTCGCAGTGGTTCGCCGGCATGGACACGCACCCGAAAGACGGCGGCCCGACGCTGCGCCAGACCGCGCTGCAAGGCATCGCCGACACCAAGTTCTTCCCGGACTGGGGCCAGGCGCGCCTGCACGGCATGATCGCCAACCGTCCCGACTGGACGCTGTCGCGCCAACGCCAGTGGGGCGTGCCGATGGCCTTCGTCATCCACAAGGAAACCGGCGAGCTGCACCCGCGCACGCCGGAGCTGCTGGAACAGGTCGCGAAGCTGATCGAGAAGAGCGGCATCGACGCCTGGCTGGCGCTCGACCTGAAGGATTTGATCGGCGACGAAGCCTCGTCGTATGTGAAGAACAAGGACACGCTCGACGTCTGGTTCGACTCCGGCACCACCCATCAAACAGTATTGCGCGGCTCGCACAAAGAGCAGCTGGCCTTCCCGGCCGACCTGTATCTGGAAGGCTCGGACCAGCACCGCGGCTGGTTCCACTCGTCGCTGCTGACCTCCTCGATGTTGAACGGCGCCCCGCCGTACAAGGCTTTGCTGACGCACGGCTTCGTCGTCGACGGCGAAGGCAAGAAGATGTCCAAGTCGATCGGCAACACCGTCTCGCCGCAGGACGTGTCCAACAAACTGGGCGCCGACATCCTGCGCCTGTGGGTCGCCACCACCGACTACACCGGCGAGCTGTCGATCTCCGACGAGATCCTCAAGCGCGTCACCGAATCGTATCGCCGCATCCGCAACACGCTGCGCTTCCTGCTGGCGAACACCTCGGACTTCGATCCGGCCAAGGACGCCGTGCCGATGGACCAGCTGCTGGAAATCGACCGCTACGCCATCGCCAACATGGCGGCGCTGCAGGCCGAAATCGCCGCGCACTACGAGCAGTATGAATTCCAGCCGGTGTACTCGAAGCTGCAAAACTACTGCTCCGAAGACTTGGGTGGCTTCTACCTCGACATCCTCAAGGACCGCCTGTACACGTCGGCGCTGACATCGACCGCGCGCCGCTCGGCGCAGACCGCGCTGTGGCACATCACGCAAAGCCTGCTGCGCGTGATGGCACCGGCGCTGTCATTCACGGCCGAAGAAGCGTGGACCATCTTCGCCGGCGAGGAAGCCTACCAAGCCAGTGACGAAACCATCTTCACGCAGACCTACTGGCAGCTGCCGGAACTGGCCGACGCCGAAGCGCTGCTGGCCAAGTACAACGCGCTGCGCGCCGTGCGCACCGTCGTCACGAAAGAGCTGGAAGACCTGCGCACCTCGGGCGCGATCGGCTCCTCGCTGCAGGCGGAGCTGAGCATCAAGGCCTCCGGCGACAAGTACAAGCTGCTGGCCGGCCTGGACGACGACCTGAAATTCGTCTTCATCACCTCGCAGGCGCAAGCCGTCGAAGTGGCCAGCGAAGCGGAGGAAGCCGTCGTCGTCGCCGCGTCGAGCGCCGAGAAGTGCGAACGCTGCTGGCACTATCGCGCCGACGTCGGCTCGCACGCCGACCATCCGACGCTGTGCGGCCGCTGCCACAGCAATCTGTTTGGCGCCGGAGAAAAGCGCAAGTACGCATAATCCATCCGTACCTCGATTCCGCCGCCGCGCTTCGTCGCGGCGGCGGCCACGAAACTATCAGACTCGCCCATGGCCACTAAAAACCGCTTCTCCGCAAAACCTAAAACCAGTCTGACTCCCTGGCTCGGCATCGCCGCCATCGTCATCCTGTTCGACCAGCTCAGTAAAATCACCGTCAACAAGATGCTGCACCTGGGCGAAGAGCGCATCGTCACGTCCTTCTTCAATCTGACGCTGGCCTACAACCGCGGCGCCGCCTTCAGCTTCCTCGGCAGCGAAAGCGGCTGGCAGCGTTATCTGTTCACCGCCATCGGCATCGGCGCGGCCTGCTACATCATCTTCCTGCTCAAGAAGCACGCCGGCCAACGCCTGTTCTGCTGGGCGCTGGCGCTGATTTTGGGCGGCGCCATCGGCAACGTCATCGACCGCCTGATCTACGGCCACGTCATCGACTTCCTCGATTTCCACCACGACGCCTTCGGCCACTTCCCGGCGTTCAACCTCGCCGATTCGGCCATCACGCTGGGCGCCGCACTGTTCATCCTCGATGAACTGCGCCGCGTGAACCGCTGATCGTTTAGCCAAGTATCACTGGAGTTAGCATCATGGAATTGACCGGTAAAAGAATCGTCCTCGGTTTGTCGGGCGGCGTGGCCTGCTACAAGGCGGCCGAATTGTGCCGCGCGCTGACCAAGGCCGGCGCCGAAGTGCAGGTCGTGATGACCGACGCGGCGACCCACTTCATCACCGCCGTGACGATGCAGGCGCTGTCGGGCCAGAAGGTCTACAGCAGCCAGTGGGACCCGCGCGTCGAGAACAATATGGCGCATATCGACGTCACCCGCAATGCCGACGCGATTTTGATCGCGCCCTGCTCGGCCGACTTTATGGTTAAATTGGCGCACGGCGTCTGCGACGATTTGCTGTCGACCATGTGCCTGGCGCGTCCACGCGGCGTGCCGCTGCTGGTGGCGCCGGCGATGAACGTCGAGATGTGGCAGAACCCGGCCACGCAGCGCAACACGCAGCAGCTGCGCGACGATGGCATCACCATCTTCGGCCCGGCCGCCGGCGAACAGGCTTGCGGCGAAGTGGGACTGGGCCGCATGCTGGAACCGCAGCAGCTGCTGGAAGAATTGATCGCCGCGTTCCAGCCGAAAGTCCTGGCCGGCAAACGCATTTTGATCACGGCCGGTCCGACGTTCGAAGCGATCGACCCGGTGCGCGGCATCACCAATCTGTCGTCCGGCAAAATGGGTTACGCGGTGGCGCGCGCCGCGCGCGAAGCCGGCGCCGAGGTGATCCTCGTCTCCGGTCCGACCGCGCTGGCCACGCCGCACGGCGTCCAGCGCATCAACGTGCAGAGCGCGCAGCAGATGCACGACGCGGTGATGGAATCGGTCGGCGGCCAGCACGTCTTCATCGCCGTCGCGGCGGTGGCCGACTGGCGCGTGGCCAACGCCAGCGAACAGAAAATGAAAAAGGCCGCCGACGGTTCGGTGCCGGAATTGAAGTTCGTCGAGAACCCCGACATCCTGGCCAAGGTCGCCGCCCGCACCAGCCTCGCCGGACATCCATATTGCGTGGGCTTCGCCGCCGAATCGGAAAACCTGCTGGCCTTCGGCGCGGCCAAGCGCGAGAAGAAAGGCATCCCGCTTTTGGTCGGCAACATCGGCCACCACACCTTCGGCCAGGACGACAACACCATCATCCTGTTCGACGAAAACGGCCACACCATTCTGCCGCGCGCCGACAAGCTCACGCTGGCGCGCCAGCTGATTTCCGAAATCTCCAAGCGGATCGACGCGCACTCGCTGTTTCAGTAAGCTGGAACATGCGCGCGTATAGATTCCATCTCCCTCCGCTACTTAGAATAACGATTCAATGAAAAATATCGACGTCAAAATTCTCGACCCGCGCATGAAGGACCAGTTGCCGGCCTACGCAACGCCAGGCAGCGCCGGTCTGGACCTGCGCGCCTGCATCGATGCGCCGATGGTGATCGAGGCCGGCCAGACCGTGCTGATTCCAACCGGCCTGGCGATCCACGTCTCCGATCCGGGCTACGCCGCGATGATTTTGCCGCGCAGCGGCATGGGCCACAAAAACGGCATCGTGCTGGGGAATCTGGTAGGCTTGATCGACTCCGATTATCAGGGTCAGTTGATGATCTCGACCTGGAACCGCGGCCACAGCGCCTTCACGCTGAACCCGATGGAACGCCTGGCGCAGTTGATCATCGTCCCGGTAATGCAAGTCGGTTTCAATATCGTCGACGAATTCGACAGCAGCGAACGCGGTGCCGGCGGTTTCGGCAGCACCGGCAAACACTGAGCGACTCAGCTAAACCATACAGCTAAACCAATAACAAGAAAGGCACGCCACGGATGCGCCAACAGCTTGCAGCGAATATCAAGACAGGTGCCGCGCTGACCGCGGCGCTGATGTTGTCCGCCTGTTCGGTCTTCCAGTCGGCGCCCGTGGTCGCGCCGCCCGCGCCCAAACCCGCGCCGCCGCCGGTCGAGGAGCCGCCGGCGCTGACCGCGAAAATGGCCGCCGCCCAAAACGATCTGACGCGCATGGTCGCCATCCAGGACCGTCTGTATCACGTCGCCGCGCCGCTGCTGATCGATAACGCGGACCTGTGCAAGGCGCAGGCGCGCAACCTGCTCGGCTTCACCGCCAAGAACAAATATTCGTATCCGGGCGACTTCAGCGAGGCCGCGCAAGCGGTGCTCGGCTACGGCGAACGCCTGCAGGTATCGGGCGTGCTGCCCGGCAGCGGCGCCGCGCACGCGGGATTGCGCAAGGGCGACGCGCTGATCGCGGTCGAAGGCAAGCCGCTGCCGACCGGGCCGAATGCCGAGACCAGCGCCGCCGCCGTCTTCGGCGCGCTGGCCGGCGATCACGCGCTGCTGGCCATGTCGGTCTCGCGCGGCCGCGCCGTCGAAGAATTGAAGGTGCCGTTCACGCGCGCCTGCGCCTTCAAGGTCGACCTGGGCAACTCGGACAATATCAATTCCTACGCCGACGGCACGCGCGTGATGATCACGCGCGGCATGGTCAACTTCGCGCAGAGCGACGAGGCCATCGCCTTCGTGCTGGCGACCGACATGGCGCACAACATGCTGGGCCACGCCGCCACGATGCGCATGACGAACACCATCGGCAGCATGATCGACAACCTGGTCGCGGTGCGGCCCGACCTGTCGATGTTGATCGGCAGCGCCGGCGTCAAGCCGACACCGGCCGATCTCGACGTCGCCGCCGACCATGTGGCGCTGTACATGCTGGCGCGCGCCGGCTACAACGTCGAGCACGCGCACGCATTCTGGCAGCGCCTGTCGACGCAATATCCGGCCAGCGTCTTGAATGGTTATACGGCCATGCATCCCGGCGTGGTCGCGCGCCTGGCCGGCATCGACCACACCGTGGCCGAGATCAAGGCCAAACAGGCCGCGAAAAAACCGCTGCTGCCGTAAGCAGAAACTGAGAGACGTGATGAAAAAAATCTGTGCGCTGCTGTTGCTGGTGTTGAGTGCCGCCGTGAGTATCGACGCCTGTGCGGCGCAGTGGGCGCGTGTGAGCAATAGCGCCAGCAGCAGCTTCTATATCGACAAGGGCAGCATCATCAAGGTCGACCGGGCACGCAAGGTGTGGTCGCTGCACACCTTCAGCCAGGAGCAGACCACGCCGGAGGGCAAGCCGTATCGCTCGGTGAAGGCGCTGCATCTGTATTCGTGCGACGAGCGCACCACGACGCTGCTGTCGCAGGTGTTCTATCCCGAGGCCATGGGCAAGGGCGAGCCGGTCGAGAACTACAAGTACGAAAAATTCAGCCCCGAAGACATCGTGCCCGACAGCCCCTACGACAACGCGCTGACGACCATCTGCAAGATGCCTTGATGCGGCGGCCTCCCCTTCCTAGCCGAAGTTGGGGAAGTCGGGGAAGACCTCGGCCATCATCCAGGTCATGAAGACGCAGAACAGCACGCACAACACCAGCACGACCAGCAAGCGTCCGAACTTGGGCGTGCCGTCGTCTGCCTTCTTCACTGTCTTGATTTCCTTGCTCATGTCCGCTTCCTGCAAGCTTTGAGGAGCCATAGTATATTCCATAGCTCGACACCCCACGCGGCATTTCGCCGCGGACGCACGGAACAGCACAGCATGGACAGCATAGACCTCGAAGTATTGAAAACCAGCGCCGACTGGATCACCGCCGGCCACCGCTGCGAGCTGGTCACCGTCATCAAGACCTGGGGTTCCAGCCCGCGCCCGATCGGCGCCACGCTGGCCATCTGCGACGACGGCCGCGTCGTCGGTTCCGTCTCGGGCGGCTGCATCGAGGACGACCTGATCGCCCACGTGCGCACGCACGGCATCGAGCGCAGCGTGCCGGAAATCGTCAGCTACGGCATCAGCGCCGACGAGGCGCACCGCTTCGGCCTGCCCTGCGGCGGCACCATCGAACTGGCCATCGAACCGCTGACAGCGCACAGCCGCATCGCCGAACTGCTGGAACGGCTGGAGCGCCATGAGCTGGTGCAGCGCACGCTGGACCTGCACAGCGGCGCGGTCGAACTGACGCAGGCGCCCAACGGCGCCGTGATGCAGGTGAATGAACGGCAGATGGTGACGCTGCATGGACCGCGCTGGCGCCTGCTGATCATAGGCGCCGGCCAGCTGTCGCGCTTCCTGGCGCAGATCGCCATCGCGATGGACTACCACGTCATCGTCTGCGACCCGCGCGAAGAATACCGCGCCGGCTGGCATGTCGACGGCGTGCAGCTGGTGCACGCGATGCCGGACGATCTGGTGCTGGAGCTGAAGCTGGATCACCGCAGCGCCGTCGTCGCGCTGACCCACGACCCCAAGCTCGACGACCTGGCGTTGATGGAGGCCTTGAAGTCCGACGCGTTCTACGTCGGCGCCATCGGCTCGCGCGTCAACAACAGCAAGCGGCGCGAACGCCTGCTGCAATTCGACGTGACGCCGGAACAGCTGGCGCGCCTGCACGGGCCGATCGGCCTGTACATCGGCAGCAAGACGCCGGCCGAAATCGCGATCTCGATCCTGGCCGAACTGACGGCCGTGAAGAACGCCGTGCCGGCCGCGCTGCAGATCCAGCACGCCGCCGCGCTGACGCCGCCCGGCAGCAACGCCTGCCTGGTCGACGTCTCCTGACCATTTAAAATCCATGTCATAGCAAGAAGCGGCGTGCGACGACGCCGGCGTTGAGCGACAATGGCATTTTCACATTGAGGCCATGGCATGAGCGCGTCCAACTTACTTCGATTATTTATCCTCGCTTCGATCTGGGGCAGCTCCTTCCTCTTCATGCGCATCGCCGCGCCGTCGCTGGGACCGGCCGTGATGATTGAATACCGCTTGCTGTTCGCGGCCGTGTTCCTGGCCATCGTCGGCGCGCTGCTGAAAAAACCGCTGCACTGGCGCGAGCACTGGAAGCACTACCTGATCCTCGGCTTCTTCAATTCCGGCCTGCCCTTCCTGCTGTTCGCCTACGCCGCCGGCACCTTGTCGGCGTCGCTGCTGTCGGTGCTCAACGCCACCGCGCCGATCTGGGGCGCCTTGATCAGCGCCGCGTGGTCGCGCCAGATGGTCAGCGGCCGCGTGCTGCTCGGCCTCGCGCTGGGCACCTGCGGCGTGGCGCTGCTGGTCGGCTTCGACCATGTCAGCGCGCGCCCCGGCGCGGCATTGGCGATTGCGGCGGCGCTGCTGGCGTCCTTCAACTACGGCGTCGCCAGCACCTACGCCAAATCGGCCAAGAAGGTCGACCCGTTCGCCAACGCGCACGGCAGCATGTGGGGCGCGGCGCTGCTGGTGCTGCCGGCGCTGCTGTTCTTCCCGTCGCACGCCGCGCCGACCATCGGCATCATGGGCGCGGTGATCGCGCTGGGCGTGTTGTGCAGCGGCGTGGCCTACCTGATGTACTTCCGCCTGATCGCCGACGTCGGCCCGACGTCGGCGCTGACCGTCACCTTCCTCACGCCGCTGTTCGGCATCCTGTGGGGCACGTTGTTCCTCGGCGAGACCGTCGGCTGGTACACGGTCGTCGGCGCCGCCATCGTCATCGTCGGCACGGCGCTGGTGACGGGCTTCCGGCCGAACTTCGCCGCGCTGCGCCGGGCGCCGGCGGCATGAGCGCACGCTGGGACATCGCGCTGCCGGCCGGTTATCGGCTGCACGACGTGCTGGCCTTCCACAGCCGCGACGCCGAAAGCGTGGCCGAGCAAGTCGGCGCGCGGCGCCTGCGCAAAGGGCTGCTGCTCGATGGCGTGGCGCTGGAACTGGACATCGTCTTCGACGACGCGCTCACCAGCGCCAGCTGCGCCGCGCTGGCCGACGGCGCGCTGACGCCGTCGCTGCAAGCGCAGGTGCGCGAGGCCGCCCTCAACGTCCTCGGACTGCGCATCGATCCGCAGCCCTTCCTCGATTTCGCGGCCGGCGATGCGCTGCTTGGCGCGCTCACCCAACGCCAGCCCGGCCTGCGCATCGTGCAGTCGGCCAGCGTATTCGAGGCGCTGACCTGGGCCATCATCGGCCAGCAAATCAACCTGCCGTTCGCGATCGCGCTGCGGCGCAGCTTCGTGCTGCAAGCGGGGCGGCAGCATAGCGGCGGCTTGTGGTGCTATCCGGCGGTGGCCGACGCGGCACGGCTGAACATCGACGATCTCACCAGCCGAAAATTTTCGCGCGCGAAGGCGGAGACCTTGCTGCGCCTGGCGCGCCTGGTCGACGACGGCGAACTGGCGCTGGAGCTGACGCCGTCGCGCGGCGTGGACGAGGTATCGGCGGCGCTGCTGGCCGTCAAAGGCATCGGCCCGTGGACTGTCAACTACGGCCTGCTGCGCGGCTACGGCTACGCCGACTGCTCGCTGCACGGCGACGTGGCGATCCGCACCGCGCTGCACAATTTGATCGGCGGCGACGCGCGCCCCGACATCGCGCAGACCGAAAAAATCCTCTGCCAATACCGGCCGCACCGCACCATGGCGGCGGCGCATTTGTGGGCCAGCCTGCATCCGCGCGACGATGCAAATTCCGCTTGACCCTCACGTAGCGTCAGGCCCCAATCTGGCCGCACGCCTGAAGACGAGGAGCACATGATGATGTTGAAAGTGGGAGAACTGGCAAAGCGCAGCGGCCTGACCGTACGCACCTTGCATCACTACGACAGCATCGGCCTGCTCACGCCGACGGCGCGCTCCGACACCGGCTATCGACTCTATCAACGCGCCGACATCGCACGCCTGCATCGGATCCAGGCATTGCGGCGCTTTGGCATGTCGCTGTCCGAGATCGGAGCCTTCCTGGCCCATCCCGATACTCCCTTGTCCGGCATACTGGCGCAGCAGGTCGCCGCGCTCGATCGGCAAATCGAGCAGGCCACGCGGCTGCGCGGCCTGCTGACGCAATTGCAGCGGCAGCTGGCGCAAGGCGAGGAACCGGAGTTGGCCGACTGGCTAAGCACATTGGAGTTGATGACCATGTACGATCAATATTTTTCGAAGGAAGAGTTAAGCCGCCTGCCCTTGTTCCAGCCGGATGGAGCGCGCCAAAGCGAATGGCAAACGCTGGTCGCGCAGGTGAGCGCGCTGAAGGAGCAAGGCGTGCCGCCATCGGACCCGCGCGCGCAGCAGTTGTCGCGCGACTGGATGACGATGCTGGAACGCGACACGGCCGGCGACGCCGGCGTGGCGCAGCGGCTCAATGACATGCTGCGCAAGGAGCCGGCGATGCAGCAGCAATCGGGCATCACGCCGGACCTCACGCACTATGTGACCGCCGCATTCGGTGCCGTCAGGCAGGCGATCTATGCCAAGTATCTCGACGCCGACGAGATGCGCCACATGCGCGACAACGCGGGCAAGGACGTCGAACAGTGGCCGGCGTTAATCGCCGCCGTGCAGCGCGAGATGGATGCCGGCTCCGCGCCCGCCGATCCCGCCGTGCAGGCGCTGGCACGGCAGTGGTTCGCGCTGTTCCGCAACTTCGCCGGCGACCGGCCCGGGACGCGCGACAAAATCCGCCTGGCGCATGAACAGGAACCGTTGCTGATGACCGGCACCTGGATGAACGAAGCGATGCTGGCCTTCGTCCGCGCGTCGGCGGTATCGCTGCGGACCGCCTAAGCATCAAAAAATGCCGACAGCTTGATGCTGTCGGCATTTTTCGCTCATTCAGTTTGATGATCCAAACGCTGCGCTATACGCTGAGGAATGATCAAGACATTCCGCCATAAAGGCTTGCAAGCGTTCTTTGAAACAGGAAGCAAGGCAGGAATACAGCCTGGCCATGCCGCTAAACTGGCGCGGCAATTGGCGCGATTGGATGATGCCAGGATGGTCGACGACATGAATGTCTACGGCTGGAAATTGCATGCGCTTGCCGGAAAACTGATACACCATCATGCAGTCACCGTCAGCGGAAACTGGCGTTTGACGTTTAGGTTTGAAAAAGAACATGCGGTCCTGGTCGATTATCAGGACTATCATTAGAGGCATGAAGACCATGCACAATCCTCCGCATCCGGGCGCGACACTGCGTGAAGACGTGCTGCCGGCACTAGCGATCAGCATCACCGGCGCAGCCGAGCAACTCGGCGTATCGCGTAGCACTTTGTCGCGCGTATTGAACGAGCTGACCCCCATCTCGCCGCATATGGCGCTGCGTCTGGAGGCATGGCTGGGCGTAGAACATGGCGGCCGCGCCGAGATGTGGCTGGCGCAGCAACTGGCGTATGACTTATGGCAAGCCAGAAAATCCGGTATCCCGAAAATCAAATCGCCGCATCGCCGACTGGCCGCCTGAGTCATTCGATACTTGTCGCTGCGCAATACATACTGCCCCGTCCGCGCCCACACTGCTTGCTTGTCGGCTGGAGGGGGATGGCGATGAGACTACACGATCTGGCGCGCGCGGCGGCCGCTTTTACCTTGGCCTGGGCGGCGTTCGCGCAGCTGCCCGGCAAGTCGCACGAGGCGATACGCGACGGCGATCCAACGCTCGCCTGGCCGATCTCGCGGCCGCGCATCCACCGTCCGTTCCTGCCGGCGCGACCGCTGGTGGCGCCCGCCCATCCGTCCGCCGACGCGCGGGCCTCAGCAAACTACGCCGATCGCGAGTAACATAGACGTTCTCTGATGGATGGCCGCACACAAGGCCGCCATCCAGCTCGAACTTGTTAAAGGAAATTCCATGACTACAGAACGTGCCATACTCGCCGGCGGCTGCTTTTGGGGCGTGCAGGATCTGGTCCGCAAACGGCCCGGCGTCATCTCCAGCCGCGTCGGCTACACCGGCGGCGACGTCAAGAACGCCACCTACCGCAACCACGGCAGCCACGCCGAAGCGCTGGAAATCGTCTTCGACCCGGCCGTGACCAGCTTCCGCGAACTGCTGGAATTCTTCTTCCAGATCCACGATCCGAGCACCAAGGACCGCCAGGGCAACGACCTCGGCAGCAGCTACCGCTCGGCGATTTTCTACACCTCCGACGAGCAGAAGCGCGTCGCCATCGACACCATCGCCGACGTCGACGCCTCCGGCCTGTGGCCGGCCAAGGTCGTCACCGAGGTGACGGCCGCCGGCGACTTCTGGGAAGCGGAACCGGAGCATCAGGATTATCTGGAACGCCTGCCGAACGGCTACACCTGCCACTTCGTGCGCCCTGACTGGAAGCTGCCGCGCCGCGCCAACGCCGCGTAAGCAGCGTCGTCACCCGGCGGCCGCCGCGATATCCAAGGTGATATCGACGGCGCCGCTTCAGGGCCGCCTCAGTGCGGCCCTTTTAATTCCCGCACCGTCCAGCCCTCGTCGCGCTGGCGCACAAACGCCATGATCGATTCCACCGTCACCACGTTGATGCGGTCGGAAAAACGCAGCGCAGTGGGGTGGTCATCAAAAGCGACATTGGCCTTGAACATGCGTCCCCCCAGCCGTGTCAGCGGGCCGATGTGCATTTCCGTCGGCTGGTAGCCGACCATCTTCAGCCACGCCTGCGCCTGTTCACGGTCGCGCACGCGTACGTCGCTGGCCTCGGCCGACGCCAGCAATTCCAGCAGCCATTGATTCGAGTTCTGGTACTTGGTCGAGAATGGATAGGCGACCATATTGTATTTGAGCTCGTGGAAGCGGTGCAGCGTGGCCGGGTCGCGCAAGGCCTCGGCCAGCCGGGCCGCCACTTTCGGCGGCGGCACCATCATGACCGCATCGAGCGTGTACGGATCGTCGAGGAAGAAATTGGCCAGGCCATCGACCCACAGCTCGGAATCGGCCGTGCCGCACTGGTTGAGCAATTCGTAGACGCGCCAAGGCTGGTCCGGCGCGGCGCGGAAGGCCAGGCCGGCGTGGGTGTATTTCAAGTCGTATTTGGACATGTCCTGTCCCTGCCGGCCGACGATGGCGACATCGCCGCCGGCCGCGTCGAGCTGCTGTTGCAGCGCCAGGCCGGTGGCCAGCGCACCGTCCAGTGCGACGCGCGTCAGCGGATGCTCTTCGCAGGTCTGGCCGGCGTGCGCCTGGGGCGCGGCCAGTGCGGCGCATAGTACGATGGAGCGTCCGACACAGCGTGCGCCAACAGTCAGCGCCCGCGCCATCCTCGGGCGCGCTTTCATTGCGCCGGCAAGCGTTTTTGCGACAACAGCGCCTCGCCCAGCGCGTTGGGTATGAAGGCGACCACCTTGCCCGAAGCCAGCAGCAGCGTGCCGGTCGTTTCCGACACCACCTGCACCGTCGTGCCCACCGACATGCCGATCGCATCGACGGCCTTGCCGCTCAGTTTGACGGACAGCTTGGCCGCCGAGCCGACCGAGGACAGGATCACTTCCACGCCCTCGGCCGCGCCCTGCACCACGCCGCTGACGACATAGGCGCCGCCGGCGACGACGGCCACCGATCCCGCCGCGACGCCGCTCGCATCGCCATGCGCCGAGCCGCCCACGCTGACCACCGGCGCGGCGATGACGGACATGGTGCCGATCGAGATCTTGTCGGACGCCGACGATGCGCTGGAACCGTCGTTAGCGGCCAGCGCGGCCGTGACAGCCAGCGCCAGCACGGCACCGACGACGGTGCCGCGTAACTGCGTTGCGATCTTCATGGTGCTTCCTCGAAGTGGTGGAGACCTCTTTATAGAGCAGCCTTCCCAAGCGAGCAACGTTTTCCATGGAGGGAGTCTTCCAAAATCGACCTTGAAAAGACAAAAGCCGCCGGCTCTTGGAAGAATCAGCGGCTTTATGAATTTGGTTGCGGGCACAGGATACGCTACCTGCAGGCAACACCAAGTGCCAAGCCTTTGATTTTAAACGGAAAACAAAGATCAATTCGCATGGTGCGGGGGTTGAGCGGGTGGGCACGTAAGTGTAGCACTGCCCGTTTGCAGCGCGAAAACAAAGCGCGAACAGCAGCTCAATCCCGCGAACATTCAGCGCAGCGCGCGTGCAGGCGGCCCGAGTGAGGTCCGCCTTTTCTAGCAGTCAGCCCCATCGCTAACTGCGCTACGAGCATCGATTCGGGATGGGCTCATCGCATTGAGCGCCACGGCCGCTCGAGCAGGATGGCAGCCATCGGAAGCGGGTGGCTCAAGTCTCCTTGTGCGACCGCAAACGGTGCCGGGCTTATCAAGTCAATAATAACCTTTCAACGGACCGGAGGACATCATGGCAATCGACGTTTATTTGCAAATCGACAGCATCAAAGGCGAGTCTGCGGACTCCGCACACCAAGGATGGATGGAGCTTACGTCTGTCCATCTTGGCGTCGCGCAGCCCAAGTCGGCAACATCATCGACCGCAGGCGGTCACACCGCCGAGCGGTGCGAACATCGGGAGATATCTATCACGAAGTTGGCCGATCTTTCATCGCCAATTCTGTTGCAATCCTGCTCCTCGGGCAAGACGATCCCGAAGGCGAAGTTTGAATTCATGCGCGCGGACAGCGATGGAAAGCCCGTCAAGTATTACGAAGTCGAGCTAGAAAACGTTTTGATTGGCAACGTGGATCAAGTGCTCGGCGAAGGCGACATTTTGCACGACTCGATCAGTTTGAAATTCTCTAAGATCAAGTGCAAATACACGCAACAAAAAATCGGCGGTGGCGCAGGCGGCAATACTTCGGGTGGCTGGGATTTGGCGACAAACAAAATAGCCGCTTGAAGGAGCAGCCATGCTTGAAGTTCAACCCAAGGATTCGCGCGGCTTTTTCATGCTGCCGCAAGCCCCCGAAGACGCCGGTTATTACGTCTACGGGAATGTCGGAGGCAAACCGAACACGGGTAGCTTGGCGCAGTTTGCCTACCCGGATATGCTCTCGCTCATCTTCGCCGTCGAGCGCGCATGGCAGGCCAAAGATGATCGGAAATTCGGCATTGGAAATATTAGCATCGCGGGAGGTTTTCCGTATGACAAACATCAGAGCCATCGCAAGGGTATCGAGATGGATGTTCGGCCAGTGCGCAAAGACATGGAAATTGGCCAGGCGGCGCGTGTGACGCGATTCGATGCTGTCTATGATCGTGAGGCCACAATTCAGTTGATTTGTCTCTTCGCCGAACACCCGAACGTCAGCCGCATCTACTTCAATGACGACAAGGTGCAGCAGGCTTTGGGCGGGCTTGTTCGCTCCTTGCACGGCCACGACGATCACTTCCATGTCGAAATAAAATTGCCGCAAACCTCGGCGAAGGCCGTTAAATGAAGGCGCGCTTTGTGTGCGCTGTGGGAGCGCTTGCGCTGCTCTCACTTGCAAGCGCTGATGAAAAAAAAACAGAGTGGGCGGGCGCGCCGCCCAAGCCGTTGAGCGGCAATTATCAAGTCTACGGCGGCACGCTATCTGAAATGCTAGCGCCCACAGCCAAGGACCGAAAGGTGGCGTTTATGTTCAAAGGCCCGCTCGCCAAGGATTTGTTCACTCAGATCGGCCCGGACGTAAAAGAGTCGTGTAGCACCGACCCAGGATATCGCGAGCGCCGTAGAGGGCAGCTTGTTTGCACTCACGACACGGACGGATATTTATGCTATTTCGGGCTTGATGTAGTGACTGGCAAGAGCACGTTCGGATCAATCTGTTGATAGTCTATTTGGCGGAGCCTTTATCGAGTGCTGGCGTTGCGCCCGCACTCGATAATTGCTGCTGCCGTCAGCTTTGATTGTGACGCCGTTTCGCGTGGTTATCATACTGCCGCAACGCTTCGAAATTTTTAAAGTCGAAGTCCGTGATTTTGGGATTGCTCATTGCTCGCGCGCTCTCAATATTCAAGTTGAGTTGCAGAGCGATAATGTTAGCAGTGTGAAAACATCTTGTGCGCAGAGAGATGCGCCGCTCCGTGCCACCGGTTTTGAGTTGGAAGTAGAACACGCCAAGTTGGTGACGCGCCAAACAAGGGGTTTTGATGTGCAAAGGTGGCTCACCGAGTGACACACCAGACGAAAAAAATCCTTGACTTTATATTTAAAATCAAGGATTTAGGCATCTTGGTTGCGGGGACAGGATTTGAACCTGTGACCTTCGGGTTATGAGCCCGACGAGCTGCCAGACTGCTCCACCCCGCGTCTGTATGTAGCTATTATAGGGCACATCTAGCATTTAGGCAATCTTAATCCCGGAAACGTGCGCGATAGCGCAAATAAATGCAGTTAGCCCCGCGCATAGCGTGCTGGCGGCGCCGGCGCGACCGCGGCGGGGCCGCCGCAAAGCACGCAATCGGTGTAAAGTAGCCATACAACCGACTTGAGCTATCACCCATGAAATTCTGTTCCGAATGCGCCTCCCCGGTCGCCCTGTCCATCCCGGCCGGCGACAACCGCCC
>Ga0209901_1000231_pt1 | contig 27892 bp, 23 predicted proteins | sample OrgsoiDNA_201058_FD_185806 | JGI IMG/M metagenome (GOLD analysis project Ga0209901, IMG submission 185806) | Permafrost soil microbial communities from the Arctic, to analyse light accelerated degradation of dissolved organic matter (DOM) -... | ecosystem: Environmental > Terrestrial > Soil >...
CTCAGCCTAAGAGCATTGCTATGAAAAATATCAATCCAACTCAAACCGCTGCCTGGCAAGCCCTGCAGCAGCATTTCGATACGATGAAAGATGTGCAGATTAGTCATCTGTTTGCTGAAGATGGCGACCGTTTCTCCAAGTTCTCTGCGACTTTTGAAGACCAGATGCTGGTGGATTTCTCTAAAAACCGCATCACTGCCGAGACACTGGACAAGCTGCAAGCGCTGGCGAAAGAGACCGACCTTCAGGGCGCAATCAAATCGATGTTCTCTGGTGAGAAGATCAACCGCACCGAAGACCGTGCCGTTCTGCACGTTGCGCTGCGTAACCGCAGTAATACCCCGATTCTGGTAGATGGCAAAGATGTGATGCCAGAAGTCAACGCGGTGCTGGCCAAAATTAAAGGTTTTACCGAGCGCGTTATTGGTGGCGACTGGAAGGGTTACACCGGTAAACCAATCACTGACGTGGTTAACATTGGTATCGGCGGTTCTGATCTCGGTCCGTTCATGGTGACCGAAGCGCTGCGTCCTTACAAAAATCATCTGAATATGCATTTTGTCTCCAACGTTGACGGCACCCATATCGCCGAAACGCTGAAAGACCTGTCGCCAGAAACCACACTGTTCCTGGTGGCCTCTAAAACCTTCACCACCCAGGAAACCATGACCAACGCACACAGCGCGCGCGACTGGTTCCTGAAAACGGCGGATGATGCCAAACACGTTGCGAAACACTTCGCTGCCCTGTCAACCAACGGCAAAGCGGTGGGTGAGTTTGGTATCGACACTGACAACATGTTCGAATTCTGGGACTGGGTCGGCGGGCGCTACTCCCTGTGGTCTGCCATCGGCTTATCTATCGCACTGTCTGTGGGCTTCGAAAACTTCGAACAGTTGCTTAGCGGTGCACATGCGATGGATAAACACTTCGCTAATACCCCCGTTGAGAAAAACCTGCCCGTGCTGCTGGCACTGATCGGTATCTGGTACAACGATTTCTACGGCACTGAAACGGAAGCCATCCTGCCATACGACCAGTACATGCACCGCTTTGCTGCTTATTTCCAGCAGGGCAACATGGAATCCAACGGTAAATATGTTGACCGTAACGGTAACCCGGTTGATTACCAGACTGGCCCGATCATCTGGGGCGAGCCAGGTACCAACGGTCAGCACGCGTTCTATCAGTTGATCCATCAGGGAACGAAAATTGTTCCTTGTGACTTTATCGCCCCTGCAATCAGCCATAACCCGTTGAGCGATCATCACGCCAAGCTGCTTTCTAACTTCTTTGCGCAGACTGAAGCACTGGCGTTTGGCAAGTCTCTGGCAGTGGTAGAAAAAGAGTTCGCAGAACAGGGTAAAAAGCCGGAAGACGTGAAACACGTTGCACCATTTAAAGTGTTTGAAGGTAACCGTCCGACCAACTCCATTCTACTGCGCGAAATCACCCCGTACAGCCTGGGTGCGTTGATCGCGATGTATGAACATAAAATCTTCACGCAGGGCGCGATCCTCAATATCTACACCTTCGACCAATGGGGTGTGGAGTTAGGTAAGCAGCTGGCGAACCGAATCCTGCCAGAACTTGCAGGTAGCGAAGAGGTGAATGGTCACGATAGCTCCACCAACGGCTTGATCAATCGCTTTAAAAACTGGCGCGCCTGATAACGTAGTCATACGTTAAAGATTGCCAGAAATAAACGGGTTAGCCTTAACGGGCTGGCCCTTTTTAATGCCACTTTTTCTCTACGAAGGCTATGCTATTGTGTGGGTATTAATAATAAAAATGGGATGTAGATCACATGGCAGGTTCTAAGCGGGCAACGATGATAGCCGTCATCATGCAGCGAATTTTAAACGTGTTTTTATTGGGGCTGGCAGCGATCCTAATGTTATTTTTAGGTCGTGAAACCTATCATTTAGCCATGGTGCTGTTCGTGAATAATGACCAGTCATCGTCTTACTTATTGATTGAAGGTATTGTCATTTACTTTCTGTACTTTGAGTTTATTGCCCTGATTGTGAAGTATTTTTCTTCGGGTTATCACTTCCCATTGCGCTACTTTATTTACATCGGGATCACGGCCATTATTCGCCTGATTATTGTTGACCATAAAAGTCCCTACGATACGCTGGTTTATGCCTGTGCAATTTTGGTGCTGGTTGTCACGCTGTTTCTCGCTAACGGAGAGCGCTTACGTCGCGAGTGAACGGTTACCCGCAGGCTGATTGCTGAAGCATTCTGCGTTAGAATGCAAAGCTGATGATTAATAGGGGAGGGCAATATCTCCCCGTCACGGAGTCCGTAATGTCTGAGTCTCACTCCCCTGCACAGCCACTTATCTTCTGGTTTGACGATCCGCAGCGTGTTCCTGCTGATGTTGCCGACTGGCTGATGGAAATGGGCTCGATGACCCGCCGCTTCGAAAAGCAGGGCGTGACTGTCACCGTCAAACCCAAGTGCGAATGCTTTGTCACTCGCGCAGAGCTGGGTACCAGTGAAGCTGAACAACTGCCGGAGAGCGCGCGCTACTGGGTGCGCGAGGTGGTACTGTTTGGCGACGATGAACCATGGCTGCTTGGCCGTACGGTTATCCCCGAAGAGACGCTGACTGGCCCCGATCTGGCGCTGGTGGATCTCGGTACCGTTCCGCTTGGCCGTTATCTTTTCAGTAATGACACATTAACCCGTGACTATATTCACCTGGGTCAGCTGCATCATGAGCAGGGTGATCTATGGGCGCGCCGTTCCCGGCTGCGGCTTTCCGACAAGCCGCTGCTGTTGACTGAAATTTTCCTGCCTGAATCTCCCGTCCATCGCCCTGACAGCAAGGTGCATAACGGATGAGTCAGGTTAATCCACAAGGAGAACAAAAGGTGTCTGTAAGCCTTTCTCAGGGCCATTGGCGGGATTACTGCCGCCTGATGCGTATCGATAAACCAATTGGTTCGTTGTTGCTGCTATGGCCGACACTGTGGGCTCTCTGGCTGGCTGGCGGCGGAATGCCATCATTGAAAATCATGCTGGTTTTCGTGCTGGGGGTATTCTTTATGCGGGCAGCCGGTTGTGTGGTGAATGACTACGCCGACCGCAAATTTGATGGTCATGTTAAACGCACCGCGAACCGCCCGCTACCGAGTGGTGCTGTTACCGGTAAGCAGGCCAAGATCCTGTTTGTCAGCCTGGTGCTGGCCTCTTTCCTGCTGGTTCTGACCCTCAACCGTATGACCATTTTGCTGTCGCTGGCGGCGCTGGCGTTGGCGTGGATTTATCCCTTCGTAAAACGCGTCAGTAATTTGCCACAGGTCGTATTGGGTGCGGCATTTGGCTGGGCTATTCCGATGGCTTATGCGGCGGTAAGTGAAGCGGTTCCGCTGAGCTGCTGGCTGCTGTTTGCCGCCAATATCTGCTGGACCGTAGCCTATGACACACAATATGCCATGGTAGACCGTGACGATGACTTGAAAATCGGCATCAAGTCGACAGCAATTCTATTTGGTCGTTTCGACAATCTTATCAACGGTGTTTTGCAGTTGGCCATGCTCGCACTGATGGCGGCGGTGGGATATCTGACCCAACTGAGCGCGCCATTCTATTGGTCTTTACTGCTGGCGGCGGCACTGTTTGCTTATCAGCATAAACTGACTGCCTCACGCGATCGCGATGCCTGTTTCCTTGCTTTCCGGCAGAATAACTACGTCGGGTTGGTGTTGTTTCTCGGCATACTGATGAGCCTTTCTCACTTTAGTTTCTAACGTATCAACCCGTAATACATAAAAACGCCCGGTTCTCTGTTAAAGAACCGGGCGTTTTTGATCGTAGCGTTTATCGGACGGGTTAGTACGCTGAATATCTCACTTAATGATCGGTATCCCGCACATCCACTTTAGGTTCTGCAGGCGGTGCAGAAGGCTGCGGAAGCTCAGATGGCATGCCAGAGCTTTCGATGGTCAGTTTGATTTCCGGGGTCATTAAATCACTAAGCACGGTGTAGATTTCCTGGGTGTGTTCAGGGATGGCATCACCGATATCATTGATATAACCCTCGGCGCGTAGCGTACCGACCAGCGTGGTGAAAACCGCTTTATCGAAGAATTCTGGTGCATTAATACCGTGCAGGACAGACAGACGCTGAGCCATAATCCGGCTCTCTTTCTCCAGCGCACCGCGGCTGATGCTGGGGTTATTGCTGAGTAGAGAGAGGGTAATGGCATAGCGCTGCAAGGTTTCACGCACACCGGCCGCCAGCAGTTGCAGTGGACGGATGCGTAATGGGTTCAACGACAGCGTTTCACCATCGATCTTGATGAGTCCCTGACGTGCCAGTTCTGTACACAGGATTTCCATTACTGTCGGCAGCTCTTCTTTGCTGTAATGCATGAAGAGTTCAGCTTTCATCATTGGGAAAATCAGCGCAACCTGGCGCAACAGTTCAGTGCTGGTCACAGAACGGTGGTGCATGATGATGCTCGCGATAAGCGACGGCAATACCAGCAGGTGATGGATGTTGTTGCGGTAGTAGGTCATCAGGACGGCCTGCTCACGCGGCAGAATGATGATATCGCCAATATTGTCTTTCTCGACTTCGAACTTATTCATGTTCAGCGCATGGTCAAGAAGCTGATCTGAGGTTAAATCCGGAACCGTTGAATCTGCGGTATAGGGAACGTTACGCAGTAACTGCAAGTAGCAGTCGAGTTGTTCGGTGAGTTGTTCGCGGGTCAGCGAGCGCTGACGCGAGGCCAAAAGTGCAGTACAGCACAGATTCATGGCATTGGCCGCAGCAGAATTATTAATGCGTACCATGATCTTATCCGCAATATCCTGCACGGTCGGTGTCAGCCAACTTGGTCGGTGAGCTTCAATTGGATCGATAGACTCACGCCAGGTGGGTACATTTTGGTTCAAATACGTTGTGAGGGGCAGAGGCTCGCCGAAGTTAACGTAGCCTTGACCAAGGTTACGCAGTTTGCGCAAGCCGTTGATCATTTGCATAAAACTCTCTTTCTCTTTTGTCGCACCGCGCAACTCTTTGGCGTAGGTCCCGACTTCCATCACGTGCTCGTAACCGATGTAAATCGGTACCAGTGTGATAGGGCGGGAACCCCCACGCAGCATGGCCTGAATGGTCATCGCCAGCGTACCGGTTTTCGGCTCGAGCAAACGTCCGGTGCGCGAACGGCCACCTTCAACAAAGTACTCAACCGAATAACCGCGCGTAAACAGCTCGCCAAGATATTCACGGAATACTGTCGAATAAAGCTTATTACCCTTGAAGGTTCGGCGTATGAAGAATGCGCCCAGGCGGCGGAAAATCGGGCCGGCTGGCCAGAAGTTCAAATTGATACCGGCAGCGATATGCGGTGGTACCAGTCCCTGATGGTACAAGACGTAAGAGAGCAGTAAATAGTCCATGTGGCTGCGGTGGCAGGGCACATATACGATTTCCTGGCCATCCAGCGCCAACTGCCTTACGCGCTCGGCATTGTTGACGTTGATACCCTTATAGAGGCGGTTCCACGTCCAACTTAATACGCGATCGGAAAGGCGTACAGCTTCGTAGGAGAAGTCAGCGGCGATCTCTTCCATTAATGCGATCGCGTTTTGCTGGGCTTTTTCATGGGAAATCTTTTTGCTGCGTGCTTCATCTTCGACAGCTTTCTCAATTGCCTTGGATGCCAGCAACTTATTGAAAAGATCCTGACGTACCGGCAGGCGCGGGCCGACCGCTGCTAAACGCTGACGCGAGAAATGCATACGCGCAACCCGGGCCAGTTTCTGAGCGATGGTTTTATCGGTGCCGTGCTCGGTTGCCATATAGCGTAGCGATACGGTATTGGAGAAGCGCACGAAACTGTCACGGCCTAGCCACAATACGGCAAAGAACTTTTGTACGCCGTTCAGCACACGCAAATGCGGCGTTTCTTGTCCTTCCCTACCTGGCGCGCGACCAAACATTACTGATACAGGTAACATTTGGATATCGAGCTGTGGATTATTACGATGTAAATCCAGATAGTCGTGGAACAGTTTTATCGACTCAAGTTTCGGCGTGTAGTAGGTGAACACGCGCGGCCCTTCAGCAATAAAAACGTGACTCGGCAGCTGTACGCCATCAATTTCCAATGGAATGAGGGGATCGGGCAGATTCTGCGCCAGGCACTGAGTGCGTAAGGTCAGTAAATCTGTCTTCGAATGATAAGGCAAAACATACAGGATCGGACGAGTCGGATCTAAGCGCAACTCGGTAACCGGATCTGTCGGAATGACCTTGCTCTTTACCAGCAATTTAAGCGGTAAATTCAATAAGGTATAATAAAGTCTACGCCAACCTGACATAAAAACGTGTAGCCTCTTTGTTAGCAATTCGCCGCAAGAATACCAGAAACGGGATACGCGGTCTGTGGTAATGCTCTGTGTGTACCCTGGCCCCTTATGGTGGCTGCTTTGCTTGCTGCAACCTGGGGGTATTTAAGTATAAAATGCTACAAACGTTCCGTTAAGACGAATCACACATGAAAAATGAATCTACTGGTATAACTCGCATCATCAAGGCCGCTGGTTTCTCCCTGAAAGGCCTGAGGGCTGCATGGAAAAACGAAGCGGCTTTCCGCCAGGAAGTGATCGGCGTACTTCCTTTCATCATTTTGTCATTTTTCCTTGATGTCAGTAGCATTGAACGCATCTTGCTGGTGAGCGTTTTGGTGCTGGTCGTCATCGTCGAGTTATTAAATAGCGCTGTTGAATGTGCCATCGACCGTATTGGGCCGGAGTTCCATGTGCTCTCTGGCCGCGCCAAGGACATGGGCTCGGCAGCGGTTCTGCTGACAATTATACTGGCAGTTTTCACTTGGGTCAGCGTGTTTTGGCCCCGTTGGTTCTAAAGCGGAATACAGATTCCATAATTCACTTTAGCATCTGTTTTTATTCACTCTTAGGTTTTCATTCAGGGGTTACCTGTATATACTCACAGCAATACTGTATAAACAATCAGGGGGCGGGATGAAAGCTTTAACAGTCAGACAACAAGAGGTCTACGACCTCATTCGCGATCACATCGCCACCACCGGTATGCCACCAACCCGCGCTGAGATCGCTACGCGATTAGGTTTCCGCTCACCTAATGCGGCGGAAGAGCACCTTAAAGCTCTGCAACGCAAAGGCGTCATTGAGATCGTTTCCGGTGCGTCGCGCGGTATCCGTCTGTTGATGGAAGAGGAAGAAGGCCTGCCGCTGATTGGCCGCGTTGCTGCCGGTGAGCCTTTGCTGGCACAGCAACGCGATGTTCAAGCCAAGCGCTGATTTCCTTTTACGCGTCAGCGGTATGTCGATGCGTGACATCGGTATTCTTGATGGCGATCTCCTGGCCGTACATAAAACACAGGATGTACGTAATGGGCAGGTAGTTGTCGCGCGTATTGATGACGAAGTGACGGTCAAGCGCCTGAAAAAACAGGGCAGCGTTGTTCAGTTGCTGCCTGAAAACAGCGACTTCCAGCCTATTATTGTCGATTTGCGTGAGCAAAGCTTCAGCATTGAAGGCCTTGCGGTTGGCGTTATTCGTAACGGCGACTGGATCTAATTTCAGCCTCTCATTTCCTGCGGCGGTAAATTTTTTCTCTTACCGGCGCAGGGGAAATTTTCAGCTGTTACCGCTATTTACCACTCCGGATTAATCTTAATAATGGCCATTATCTCTATGAACAGAGGTAAAAACCAAATTCTCAACTACTCTTATTCATGTGGTAAGCACTTACCGTGTTGTAAAAAAACACGACAACCTAACCCAAGGTAATAGGAGTATTTGTTATGAATAAGGACCAAACCGAAGGTAACTGGAAGCAGTTTAAAGGTAAAGTGAAAGAAAAATGGGGCAAGCTGACTGACGATGACCTGACTGTGGTGGAAGGGAAACGCGATCAGCTGGTAGGTAAAATCCAGGAACGTTACGGCTACAAGAAAGAAGAAGCCGAGAAAGAACTCAAGTCCTGGGAAACGGACAATAAATATCACTGGTAAGTCGCAACTCCCCCTTGCGCATCAGTGATGCATCCTGAGAAATACGCTGCTCCTACCCGGAAACGCTTTCAGGATGCAAGGTACAGGGATGTACCGACCTTAGGATAATCAGTTGTAAACGTAACTTGTAGTCCCTGCTTAAATAGCCCTGCGACATTCCCCGCGCTACTCTTTATCTCCACAACCTCAGCTATATATGCCTGTAAGCCAGAGTTTCTTAAAGCAACCCTGAATGCTTTAACGCTTTTTCGTGACGATAGTATGGTCGTGTTCGCAATCCTCATGGCTGTCACACTGTTCTACGACCTTGCACTCACCACATAAACCATGTGCTTCTACGACCGAATGACGCAGCTCAAAACCTGAATCCAGCGCCAGCTTCGCCAGCCTCTCTTCGATACCATCAGTAGTTTTCTCTGTGACCAGTCCGCAGCGATCGCAGATAAACAGAGCCGAAGTGTGGCTGGGCTCCTCAAAATGGTGGCACAGCACGTAGCTATTGGCGGATTCCACGCGGTGAATAAAACCTTGTTCGAGCAGGAAATCCAGCGCGCGATAAACAGTCGGTGGCTTGGCCTGCGGCTCGCTAAGTCTCAGTAAATCCAGCAGATCGTAAGCACTAATGGCACCGGGTTGCTGCGTCATCAGGCGCAAAACTTCCAGACGTTGTGGCGTTAAACGCACATTACGCTTCTGGCAAAGTTTTTCGGCCTGTGAAAGAAGTTGATCCGGATTGTTCAGGGTCATAAGAAGTTTCTCTGAGTACGATGCTGGGTTGAACGCTTACGAGCAAGCGAACGATGATTTTACCATGCTTCGCGTAAATCGCCGAATTATGCGCCATTACAGTTAACATCCTGCACCTATTCAGACGCGATTTTCTAGCGCTTGTTCCACATATAAATAACCAATTCCCATGATTTGCTGCTCGCGGCTCAGCGTTCCGAGGCCAATATGCGTCGCCTGAGTCTTCACGCTGTCAGTCTTATCGAAAGGGTTTAAGCCACTCTGTTCCAACACCGTGCTCAGCCACGCCTCGCCAAAACCACAGCTGCGGCCATAAAGATAAATTTGGTTGATATTGAGAATATTCAAGAAGTTATACAGGCTCAGCCCCAAGGCGCGCGCTGCCGAGAACACCATCACGCGCAGGTTCTCATCTCCCTGATGGTAGCCTTCGATAATCTCCTGAGTGGTCGGGGTGCGCAGGGCTGATTTGTCCGCCGCCGCCGAGCCATTTTTCAGCAGCATGCGGGCCTTTTTCTTCATGGCGGAGAGCGAAGCGATAGTCTCCAGACAGCCATACCGCCCGCAAGAGCAGAGGCTGCCGTCTGGGTCGATAATGGTGTGGCCGATTTGGCCGCTGCCAAACAGATTGCCGCGATAAATCTGCTGGTTGATAACAAATGAAGAGCCAATACCGTAATCTACATTGATAACGCAAAAATCGTGTTGAATTTCAGTGTGTTGCCATTTCTCAGCCAGCGCCAACATAATGCAGTCGTTATCCATCAGAATTTCAGTATTCAGCTTCTCTTCCAGCAGATATTTAATTTCTATCGTGCTGTCCCACGGTGCTTGTGGCATATTCTGCGAGACGCCGGTGGTGGGGTTCACCTGCCCGTGAACGGACAGCGCGAGGCTGAGATTTCTTCCTCGATATTGTTTGCGATAGTCGTGAAACAAGCGTTCTATCTCATTAAGTAGCTCATTAGGCGTTTGCACTGAGATTTCACTCACCCGGAATTCGCTTTTGGCGGTGATAAGCCGGTCTACCAGAATACTTTCAATGCGATAGGGCGAGACATTCATGCATAGAATATCGCTGTCTTCGACCGCCACCTGATAGCTGCCACCACCCAGTCCACGGGAGTGCAGATTCACCTCGCTGTGAACCACGCGCCCCTCCTGCTGCAAGTCATTGAGAATTTTGCCGACCGCCGGAATCGACAGGTTAGACAGCCGCGCCAGCGTCGATTTACTTGCCGTTTTCTCACGATACAGCAGGGTCATCAGCACCTTTTTATTGAATTCCCTGACCCGCAGATTGTTCAGACCTTTAAGTTGCATTCACTAAACTCCGCTTACTGAATTGCGTGACCGTAGCGCATTAATTAGCCGCTTTCGCTGCGTAGACTCACGAAATTGAATTTTTCAGTATTCATTAGTGAGAGGAAATCATGAGCGGAAATGTAAAAGTCTGGCAGGAGCAGGTCGAATTACCGACTTATCTCACGGGAAAACAAGATACCCACCCGATGTTTTTAGCCCATCGTGTCTACCAAGGCTCTTCAGGCAACGTCTATCCGTACGGCGTGACTGACCAACTGACGGGTGAGAAGCAGATGCAGCGCTATCAGGCGCTCTATCTGGAAAATGATTATATAAAAGTCATGCTGTTACCCGAGCTTGGCGGGCGTGTACACCGCGCATGGGACAAGATTAAGCAGCGTGATTTTGTCTACCACAATGAAGTGATTAAACCGGCCTTAGTGGGCCTGCTGGGGCCGTGGATCTCCGGCGGAATCGAATTCAACTGGCCGCAGCACCACCGCCCAACCACTTTTATGCCGGTGGATTTCACCTTGCAGCAGCATGAAAACGGCGCGCAAACCGTCTGGATGGGGGAAGTGGAACCGATGCGCGGCTTACAGGTGATGACCGGCTTCACGCTCTATCCGCACAAAGCGCTGCTGGAAATCAGCGCCAAAATTTATAACGCCAACCCAACGCCGCGCCACTTCCTGTGGTGGGCCAACCCTGCGGTGAAAGGCGGGGATGACCACCAGAGCGTTTTCCCACCGGATGTCACGGCGGTGTTTGACCACGGCAAACGCGATGTTTCTTCTTTCCCGATTGCCAGCGGCACCTATTACAAAGTCGATTACTCGCGCGGTGTGGATATCTCGCGCTACAAAAATATCCCGGTGCCGACCTCCTACATGGCGGACAAATCAGAATATGACTTCGTTGGTGCTTACAGCCACGACGATCGCGGCGGCCTGCTGCACGTGGCGGACCACCATGTCTCGCCGGGCAAGAAGCAGTGGACTTGGGGCAACTGCGCCTTCGGTCTGGCTTGGGATCGCAATCTTACCGACCGCAACGGTCCCTACATCGAGCTGATGACTGGCGTTTTCACTGACAACCAGCCTGACTTCACTTGGCTCGATGCCTATGAAGAGAAGTGCTTTGTGCAGAATTTCATGCCCTACAGTGAGCTGGGCATGGTGCAAAATGCCAATACTGAAGCCGTGCTGAAATTGCAGCGCGACGGGCAGGCGGTGGAGTGGGGTATCTATGCCGTAGCGCCGCTGAACCAAGCGCGGGTGCTGATCACCACGGGCAGTGATCAGCAGATTCTGGTGGATAAAGTAGTGACTTTGCAACCGGGCGAAGTGCTGCATGCCAGCCTGCAAGGGGAGTTCAGCGGGCGGCTTAAAATCAGCCTGTTGGCGGAACATGGTAGCGAAATTCTGCATTATCTTGAGCATCAGCCGAAGGAAACGCCGCTGCCGGAAGCGGCCAAAGCGCCACTTCCCGCTGACCAAATTCAGACCGCGGAAGAGGCTTGGTTTATTGGTCAGCATCTTGAGCAGTACAACCATGCCAGCCACGGCGCGCCAAACTACTATCAGCGCGGGCTGGAATTCGACCCATTGGACTACCGCTGCAACTTGGCGCTGGCGACGCGCGAATATAACCGCACCAACTTCGCCAGTAGCATCGCCTTTGCCGACAATGCCCTGAGTCGCGCCCATCGCTGGAATAAGAACCCGCAGTGCGGCCTCGCCAGTCTGATCCGCGCCTGTGCTTATGAGCAAACCGAGGATCTGGATGCTGCCTATGAAGACTTTTTCCGCGCCATCTGGAGCGGCGACGCCAAGTCCGGCGGCTACTTCGGTTTGGCTCGCATTGCCACCCGCCGCGGGAAATTTGCCGATGCACTGCAATTCTGCGATCAGGGTCTGGAAAGCCACGCCAGCCATTACGGCCTGATTGGCCTGAAAGCGCTGCTACTGCAACTGAGCGGCGACGCGGCCTCTGCCGAGCATTATCGCCAGCAGCAGTTGCAACGCTACCCGCTGCACTATCTGCTGCATTTCCTGAACTACCAGCAGCAGCCGAACAGCGAATCGCTCCACGCGCTGCGCAAGGTGACCGGGCAACGCGGCGAAAGCGCGCTGAATATCGCCACCCAGCTGCTCTCTTTCGGCTTGAAAACGCTGGCGCTTGAGGCGCTGGAGTCCATCGACAGTCGCGAAACTCTGCCGCTCTATGTGCAGGCAAGTCTTGAACCGCATAACCGCAACTCGCTGATAAGTCAGGCCCGTCAGGCTTTCCCCGACAATGTTCGCTTCCCGAACAGCGTTGCCGAAGTGCAGATACTTAACAGCTTCACCGATGACGCCTTTGCCCACCACTTGCTGGCCTGTTTCCACTACAGCAAGGGCAATCTACAGCCTGCGGTTGCCCACTGGCGGCGCTGCCTTGAACTTGAACCGGATTTCACCGACGCATGGCGCGGATTGGGGATCCACGCGTGGAATATCGACCATGATGCCTACGCGGCGGCCCGCTACTTCGATAAAGCATACGCGCTGGCTCCGCACGATGCCCGACTGCTGTTCGAGCTGGATTTATTGAAAAAACTCACCTCGGCGACGCCGCAAACCCGCCTCGCGCTGCTCGAAAAGCACCTCGACGTGGCGACCCAGCGCGATGATCTGACGGCCGAGTTGCTGGGGCTTTATCACCAAACTGGCAAGTTGCAGCAGGCCGCAACGCTGCTGTCAGAGCGTCAGTTCCATCCGTGGGAAGGGGGCGAAGGGCGCGTCACCGGGCAGTTCTTGTTGAATGCGCAACTGCGGGCGTTTGAGTTGCTAAACAGCGGCAAACCGGCAGAGGCGCAGGAGATTTTACTGGCGGCTCAAACCTATCCGCTGAACCTTGCCGAAGGGCGGCTGGTCGGGCAAACCGACAACGACCTTTACTACTGGCTCGGCGTCACTGCCAAACAGCTTGGGCAGCACGAGCAGGCAAAACAGTGGTTCGAGCGCGCCGCGCAGGGCGATAAGGGCATTAGCGAGCGCCGTTATTACAACGACCAGCCGGTGGATTATCTGTTCTATCAAGGCATGGCATTGCGCCAGCTAGATCAGCAAGCCGAGGCTAATCAGCTATTTAGCCAAATGCGCGACTGGGCCGAACAGGCCAGTGGCGATGTCGTAGCCGCCGACTTCTTCGCTGTCTCCCTGCCGGACCTGCTGGTGCTCAATGGCGATCGCCAGCTTCAACACAAGGAACATCTGTTATTAGTCGAAGGTTTAGCTGAGTTGGGAGCAGGGGATAACGGCGCAGCGGCCAGCAGCTTGCAACAGGCGCTGGCGCTCAATCCGGCCAACAACAAAGCACAGCTTTTCCTACGTCTTGCTGAGCAACAGGAGGGTTTACTAAACGCTGTTTAGTTTAATCCGTGATCGTGATGAATAACTGCACAGCGGGGATGATTTACTTTATTCCCACTGTGTTAACTCATCGAAAACATTTACTTCACAACTAAAACAATAAATTAGCCACCAATCTTACCAGAACATCACGCCAACCCAGGAATACCGGAGGAATCATGCCGTTCAACTGTAAAAGAATTGCTCTGACTACCGCCCTACTGACCGGTTTATTCACCCTCACTCATGCGCAGGCCGAATCGGCGAAAGCGCTGACCGTCGGGGCCATCTATCTCGATACCCAAGGCTATTACGCCGGAGTAAAAGCCGGGGTGCAGCAAAGTGCCAACGCCTCTGGCGACAAAGTGAATTTGATTGAAACCAACGCGCAGGGCGATATCTCGAAAGAGAGCACGTTCATCGACACGCTGATTGCCCGCAAGGTCGACGCCATCGTGCTCTCGGCCGTGTCTGAACAGGGCAGCCGCCGGGCTATCCAGCGGGCCAGCGAGGCTGGGATCCCCGTGGTTTGCTACAACACCTGCATCAGCGACAAAGGCGTGCAGAAGTATGTCGCGGCCTATCTGGTGGGCGACCCCGTGGCGTTTGGCCGCAAAGCGGGTGATGCCGCCGCTGACTACTTTATCGCTAACAAAATTACTGCGCCGAAAATCGCGGTGATTAACTGTGAAGCCTTCGAAGTGTGCGTCCAGCGCCGTAAAGGCTTCGAAGCCGCGTTGAAACAGCGAGTGCCGGGCATGAGTATCGTGGCGAATCAGGAAGGAACCGCCATCGACAAAGCCATTTCAGTAGGTGAAAAACTGCTGATTTCCCAGCCTGACCTGGACGCCATTTTTGGTGAATCCGGCGGGGCGAGCCTTGGCGCCGTTAAGGCCGTGCGCAATCAAAATCGCGTTGGGAAAACCGTGGTGTTTGGCTCCGACATGACCACCGAAATCGCCCAAGAGCTGAATAAAAATCAGGTGCTTAAGGCAGTAGTGGATATCTCAGGTAAGAAAATGGGCGAGCAGGTGTTTGCCAAAACGCTGCAAGCCATCAACAAAACCCTGCCAGCGGACAAAGTCATTCAAGTGCCGATTGACCTCTACACCACCTCAGCTCAGGGACAGGGCTGGCTGGACACCCATCAGGATGGCTTACCTTAATCTGGGGTTCGACTATGTCAGCACTTTCAACGGCAACAGACACCATGACCACGCCTGATGATAATAAGGATTATGTCGCAGCGGTCCGTGGCGGCTACAAAGAGTATCCGGGCGTGATTGCACTGGAGAATGTTGATTTCACGCTGAAACGCGGAGAGATCCGCGCCCTGCTGGGTAAAAATGGTGCCGGGAAATCGACATTAATTCGCCTGCTCACCGGCAGTGAAAAGCCGGATCGGGGAACCGTGATGTTAGGCGGGCAGACCTTGTCAGGCAGCGACGCCCAGCTTACCCGCCGCGCGGCCGAATTAGGCGTGCGTGCGGTGTATCAGGAGCTGAGTCTGGTGGACGGCCTCAGCGTGGCGGAAAACCTCTATCTCGGCGAGTGGCCGCGCAGCGGCGGCATGCTCGACGCCAAGAAGATGTTGGAACAGGCGCGGCACTGTCTCGGGCATCTCGGCGTGGATATCGACCCGCTACAGCGCGTTGAAAACCTCAGCCCGGCGCAGAAGCAGCTGGTTGAAATTGCCCGCGTTATGAAGGGCCATCCGCAGGTGGTTATCCTCGACGAGCCCACCAGTTCTCTGGCTTCCAACGAAGTCGAACTGGTGATTGCCGCTGTTCAGGCAATGGCTGAGGTCGGCATCGCGGTTATCTATGTCAGCCACCGGATGAATGAAATCCGCCGTCTGGCCTCCAGCGCCACCATCATGCGTGACGGCAAAGTGGCGGGCAATGTCCGTTTAGCCGACGCCTCCACCGAAGAGATTGTCGCACTGATGCTGGGTCACAGCGGGCATCGCGACAACCAAGTCACTCACCCGCAAGGCGGCAAACCCGTGTTGTCGGTTCGCGGCATGAATCTTCCACCCAAACTTCACGACATCAATTTCGACCTGCTGCAAGGCGAAGTGCTGGGCATTGCCGGGCTGCTGGGGTCGGGCAGAACAGAACTGCTCAAAGCCTTGGCGGGTCTGGACAGTTACAGCGAAGGCGAAGTGGAAATCGACGGTACGCGGATACACAAACCGACCTATGCTCGCATGCTGTCCCACGGGTTAGGATACACGCCGGAAAACCGCAAAGAGGCGGGCATCATGCCGCTGCTCGGCGTGGATGAAAATACCGTGATGACCAACCGCCATCGCGTCAGCCGACTGGGCGTTTTGCAGTGGGCCGACATTCGCCAATACACGCAGGACATTATCGCCAGGATGCGGGTGAAGGCCGCCAGCACCACGACGCCAATCGGCACGCTCTCTGGCGGCAACCAGCAGAAGGTGGTGATTGGTCGCTGGGTCTATGCCGAAAGCCGCGTGCTACTGCTTGATGAGCCGACGCGCGGGGTGGATATCGAAGCTAAAAACCAGCTTTATCAGATAGTTCGCCAACTGGCCGCCGAAGGAAAAAGCATCATCTTTGTCTCAAGCGAAGTGGAAGAGCTGCCACTGGTTTGCGACCGAATTTTGCTGTTGCAGCAGGGCACGCTGACCCGAACGCTGACCTCACCAGTGAGTACCGAAGAGTTAATGGCGGAAATATTAGCGTCACATTAAATAGCCGCAGAGTGAATAAAACCTGCGGCTAAAAAATATAAATCAGGGCGATAGTGATTGGCTCAAATAAACGCTGGCGTGCAAGAGCCTCTCCATTGCCGGTAAATGATGGCTTTCGCTTCCGGGCTTTTATTTCGATGCCGGGAAATAGTGTGGAGTAATGAAATGACCATGACGACATTATCTTATCAACAAGAAAAAGGTGAATCCCGCCGCGCCTTTATTTCGGCGAATATTAATGCCATTGGCTTATTAGTGGTTATTGCTCTGCTTTATCTGGTGTTTTCAATTTACGCGCCGGGCTTTATTTCGCTCAGTAACCAAATGAACGTGCTGCGCGATGCCGCGACTATCGGCATTGCGGCGTGGGCCATGACGCTGGTGATCATCGCCGGTGAAATCGATGTCAGCGTCGGGCCGACGGTGGCTTTTGTCTCAGTCTGTCTGGCTTATCTGATGCAGGCACAGGTGCCGCTGGCGGCATCGCTGGTTCTGGTGCTGATCCTTGGCGCGGCCTTTGGCACTCTGGCGGGCTTCTTGCGCGGATGGTTTAACGTGCCGAGCTTTGTGGCGACGCTGGGCCTGTGGAGCGCGCTGCGCGGACTTGGCCTGTTTATGACTGACGCCCTGCCAGTGCCGATTGAAGAAAATGACGTGCTCGACTGGCTGGGCGGGCAGGTAGCAGGCATTCCCGTCTCGGCGCTTATCATGCTGATTTTATTTGCCGTATTCCTGTTTGTCAGCCGCAAAACGGCCTTTGGACGCTCGGTGTATGCCGTGGGCGGTAACGCCTCGGCGGCGCAGTTGTGCGGCATCAATGTCAAACGCGTGCGGGTGCTCATCTTCACACTCTCCGGCCTGCTGGCCGCCGTCACCGGGATCTTACTCGCGGCACGTCTGGGTTCAGGCAACGCCGGGGCGGCCAACGGCTTGGAATTTGACGTTATCGCGGCGGTGGTGGTGGGTGGCACGGCGCTGTCCGGTGGCCGAGGCTCGCTGCTTGGCACCCTACTCGGGGTTCTGGTTATCACGCTAATTGGCAATGGATTGGTGCTGCTGGGGATTAACTCCTTCTTCCAGCAAGTGGTGCGCGGCGTAATTATCGTCGTCGCCGTGCTGGCAAACATTCTCCTGACTCAGCGAAATAGTCGAGTTCGCTCGAAAAAATAATCTGCACCTTTGCGCCTTGCAAACAATCTTCGCGAGGCGTGATGGCAAAAAGAAAATGAACAATTTTCAAATTTACGGAGAGGAATAATATGAAAACCATGTTGGCGGCTTATTTACCGGGAAACTCTACTGCCGAATTAAGAGAAGTGGCGATCCCAACGCCAGGGATCGGACAGGTGTTAATTAAAATGAAATCGTCGGGAATTTGCGGCAGCGACGTTCATTATATTTATCACCAGCATCGGGCGACCGCCGCCGCACCGGACAAGCCCCTTTATCAGGGCTTTATTAATGGTCACGAACCTTGCGGCCAAATTGTCAGTCTGGGAGCCGGGTGCCGCCACTTCAAAGAGGCTGACCGCGTGCTGGTGTACCACATTTCCGGCTGTGGTTTCTGCCCCAACTGCCGCAAGGGTTTCCCTATCTCCTGCACCGGCGAGGGCAAGGCGGCCTACGGCTGGCAGCGCGATGGAGGGCATGCCGAATATCTTCTGGCGGAAGAGAAAGACCTGATTCACCTGCCGGACTCTCTGAGCTACGAAGATGGCTCATTCATCTCCTGCGGCGTCGGGACGGCCTATGAAGGCATCCTGCGCGGCAATGTCTCGGGTAGCGACAACGTGCTGGTCGTCGGACTTGGCCCGGTGGGCATGATGGCGATGATGCTGGCGAAAGGCCGGGGTGCCAAGCGCATCATCGGTGTTGATGTTCAGCCTGAGCGTCTGGCTACCGCCAAAAAGCTCGGCTTGATGGATCACGGCTTTTTAGCCAGCGGCGAAAGCCTTATCCCTTCCATCATTGAGCTGACGCGCGGCGGCGCGGATGTGGCGCTCGACTGCTCCGGCAATGCCCAAGGTCGCTTGCTGGCCTTGCAAGCGACCGCCGACTGGGGCCGCGTGGTGTACATCGGCGAAACCGGCAAAGTCGAATTTGAAGTCAGCGCCGACCTGATGCATCACCAACGGCAGATCATCGGCTCGTGGGTCACCAGCCTCTACAACATGGAAAAATGCTGTGGCGATTTGCATGACTGGAAAATGCGGCCGCAAAGCGCCATCACTCACCGCTTCACGCTGGAACAGGCGGGAGAGGCTTATGCGCTAATGGCCAGCGGTAAATGCGGCAAAGTCGTCATCAACTTTGCCAGCTAACCCTTCAAGGAGCGCGCTATGTCTGTGTTTACGCTAACCAATCCGCTGCTGTCTCTTAAGGTTTCTACTCATGGCGGCAGCATTCTGCAACTGGTGGCGCATCGCGACGGGGCAGATCTGCCTCTGCTGCGCCCGGCGAAAGTCTCTCCGGGTACGCCGCCGCTGCAATCGGGCTGTTTCCCGCTGGTGCCTTTTGGTAACCGGGTTAACGGCAACCAGTTTAAATTTAACGGCACGCGCTATCCGTTGAAGCCTAACACCGACTGGGATGCCCACTATCTGCACGGCGACGGTTGGTTACAGGAGTGGCGCTGCGCCGAGCATGATGATTGGCATCTGCTGCTGGAGTTTAGTCATCATCACGGGGCTTATCAGTACCGCGCAGTGCAGCGATTTGAGCTGGTGGATAATCAGCTCGAAGTGACACTCAGCGTCACCAATCTTAGCAAAGTGGCGATGCCCTTTGGGCTGGGCTGGCACCCCTATTTCCCTCTCGAAGAGGATACCCAGCTTCAAGCCAATGCAGCAGGATACTGGCTGGAGGAGGCGCAGTGGCTGGCGGGTGAACACCAGACTGACTTGCCCGAAGAGTTGAGTTTCACAACGGCAAAAAAACTGCCGCGCCGCTGGGTGAATAATGGTTTTTCGGGTTGGGATGGGCAAGCGAAAGTGATTTGGCCGAGCCGTCATCACCAGCTAAGCCTGTCTACTGAGCCTGCCTGCCCAGTCTATTTCGTTTTTGTCTCAGACCCTAAGTTTGATCGCGGCTACGACTTTGATTTCTTCTGTTTCGAGCCGATGAGCCACGCCGCCAATGGTCACAATATGGCTGATCTAGGGGGCTTAAAGGTGTTGGAGCCGCATGAAACTCTCAGCCAAAGCATGACGCTCACTTCTGAAACAGCCACGGACGAGGAGAAGCAATGATGAAAAACTCTACAACATTGAACATGTCTTATATCTGGATGATCTGTCTGGTTGCCGCCTGTGGCGGGCTGCTATTTGGCTATGACTGGGTGGTGATTGGCGGGGCGAAGCCTTTCTACGAGGCGTATTTCCACATTACCGATCCCGCTACCTCTGGCTGGGCCATGAGCTCGGCGCTGGTGGGTTGTATCGTCGGGGCCATGGTATCAGGCTGGCTGTCAGACCGTTTTGGCCGCCGACTGCCGCTAATCATTGCGGCAATTGCCTTTACGCTTTCAGCCGTGGGAACGGCACTGGCTAATGACTTCGACTGGTTTGTGTTTTGGCGCATTGTTGGCGGCGTCGGTATTGGTTTGGCTTCGGCCCTCGCGCCGGTCTATATCGCGGAGATAAGCCCTGCGGAGAAGCGCGGGCGCTTTGTGGCGATCAACCAGCTCACCATTGTTATCGGCGTGCTCGCCGCGCAGTTAGTCAATTTGATGATTGCCGAACCCGTAGTTTCGGCGGCGACACAGGCTGAAATCCTGCAAACCTGGAATGCGCAAATTGGCTGGCGTTATATGTTCGGCGCGGAAGGGGTTCCGGCGGTTCTGTTCCTGCTGCTGATGTTTGTGGTGCCGGAGTCCCCGCGCTGGTTGGCGAAAGCCAATCGCTATCCGCAGGCTGAAAAGGTGCTGCGCCGGATTGGCTCGGTGGAGTACGCCCAGCACACGCTGTCTGACATTCGCCACTCGCTGGGGTCGGAAAACCAGCAAGTGCCGCTGTCTGCCTTATGGCAACCGAAAGTTAGACCTATCGTGGTGATGGGCGTGGTGCTGGCGGCCTTCCAGCAGTGGTGCGGGATTAACGTCATCTTTAACTATGCGCAGGAGATCTTCGCCTCGGCGGGCTTCGACATCAACGACACGCTGAAATCCATCGTCGCCACCGGGCTGATTAACCTTATCTTTACGCTCTTGGCGCTGCCGCTGGTGGACCGTATTGGGCGTCGCCGCCTGATGCAGTACGGCGCGGCGGGTTTGACCATCATTTACGTGCTGATTGGCATGGCCTATTCCTTCGGCATTATGGGGCTGCCGGTCCTGCTGTTGGTGCTGGTCGCTATCGCCATTTACGCGGTTACGCTGGCACCGGTGACTTGGGTTTTGCTGTCAGAAATCTTCCCCAATCGGGTACGCGGCACGGCGATGGCAACCTGCACGCTGGCGCTGTGGGTTGCCTGTTTTGTCCTGACTTACACTTTCCCGCTGCTCAACGTGGCGCTGGGCGCGGCGGGGAGTTTCTTCCTGTATGGCGCAATTTGCCTTGCCGGATGGGCCTTTGTACAGATCAAGGTGCCTGAAACCAAAGGCGTTTCTTTGGAAATGTTGGAGCAACAGCTGGGGCAGAGTAAAGCCGAACGCGAGGCGACCAAGGCAACGGTCTGAACAACCTTGCTGTAAAAGCCGTTGGCGTAATGGCTCACGCGGTGCTTGGCCTTGGTTGGCAGAGCACCGCGTGAGATGCCGAATCTCTGTTATGTGGTATAATCTGCGATTCCATTCCTTCGGCTGATTAGGTCCGAAGGAGCGCCCGAACACCTTCAGCGAATCTCAGGTCGATGTCAGAAAATCAAAGCACCACAGTTCATTCAGCACCATTTTCCGCTCAACGCTTTTCCGTCGCGCCGATGCTCGACTGGACAGATCGTCATTGTCGCCATTTTCACCGGCTGATGACCAGCCAGACGCTGCTGTATACCGAAATGGTCACTACCGGCGCTATCATCCACGGTAAGGGCGATTATCTGGGATTTGGTGATGCCGAACATCCGGTGGCGTTACAGCTGGGTGGCAGTAATCCGGCTGATCTGGCGCACTGCGCCAAACTCGCCGAAGAGCGCGGCTATGATGAGATCAATCTGAACGTCGGTTGCCCGTCTGACCGCGTCCAAAACGGCATGTTCGGTGCCTGCCTGATGGCGCAAGCTTCGCTGGTGGCGGACTGCGTGAAAGCAATGCGCGACGTGGTGTCGATTCCGGTCACTGTCAAAACCCGCATCGGCATTGACGAGCAGGACAGCTACGAATTCCTCTGCGATTTCGTGTCCCAAGTGTCCGAAAACGGCAGCTGCGATACTTTTATTATTCATGCGCGTAAAGCCTGGCTGTCGGGCCTCAGCCCGAAAGAGAACCGTGAGATCCCGCCGCTGGATTACCCGCGTGTTTATCAGCTGAAAAAAGATTTTCCACACCTGACGATGGCGATTAACGGCGGTATCAAGACGCTGGAAGAGGCCAAAACTCATCTGCAGCACATGGACGGCGTGATGGTCGGGCGCGAAGCCTATCAAAATCCCGGTATGCTGCTGGACGTGGACCGCGAGCTGTTTGGCATTGATGCGCCACAGCGTACCGCACCGGATATTATCCGCGCCATGTATCCGTACATTGAAGCTGAGCTGTCCAAAGGTACCTATCTTGGGCATATGACCCGCCATATTCTGGGTATTTTCCAGAGCGTGCCGGGCGCGCGTCAGTGGCGTCGTCACCTCAGTGAAAATGCGCATAAACCGGGTGCGGGTGTTGATGTGGTCGAGCAGGCATTGCAACTCGTGACGCAGCCGCAAAAAGTGTTGAGTCAGGCCTGAACACTCTTGGTTAAATTCACTAAAAGTTAGTCATAATGACAATGTTGCCACCCAAGTGATTCTGCGGGTGGTGATAATTTTCAGTATTCTCATTGGGTTATTCAATTCGCTATTCTGGCACGTTTCTTGTAATACCTTCTATACCTCAGATGGCATTTGTCAGGCTGACTCCCTTTTCTCGCTGTTTGTAAGGAGCATGCGATGCTGGAAATTCTCTTTGTGCTTGGCTTTTTCTTTGTGCTGATGGTGACCGGTATTTCGTTGCTGGGGATGATTGCCGCGCTGATTGTGGCGTTTGCGTTGATGATGTTTGGTGGATTCTTGGTGATTGTTATAAAAATGTTACCATGGCTGGTTCTGGCCGTGGCCGTCGTCTGGATTTACCGTGCTTTCAACAAGCCTGAGCTGCCGCGCTATAAGGGGGGACGGTTGCCGTAAAGCCGGGCAGTGAAACGACTGACGATCTAATTGTCGAGTTATCAGCAGCCTGAACGCCCGCTAGAATGTAATCGTTGCAGATATAACTTTTACTTATGTGGCATCGATCACAGCTTGCGGCTTAAAGTGCGCTGAAATTTTATTAATCATATTTTTTAACATGACGGGCTGCTAGGATGGATTTTCGTTATTGGCTGCATGCCATCCCGAAAAGAATTCATCAAACCCATGAGACACAAAATAGTTGCTTAAGCGACATCGTCCGTGGATTTACCTGGCAGTACCCTACAGCAGTACCCGTCTTGAATCAGAGGTCGTCTGAGACAGACAATATAAAAGGGCTTCCATAAATGGAGGCCCTTTTTGCATCCCCTTCGTACTTGTCACCTCTGCGGCGTTAGCTACGTTCAGTTGCCCGAATCAGTTATTGATGTAAGTTCATCGGGCTCTTCACTGGCTGCCTTGCTGAGGCACCAATTACTTTGGGATACAGCCTTCGTCGATCTCTTACTGACCCGGTATCAGCAGGCTCGAACCCTGAGTGGAGCGGCTCTCCAACGTTTCATGAGCGCGTCTGGCTTCTGAAAGCGGGAATTTTTGCGCCTCGCTGACGTCCACTTTGATAGCGCCGCTGGCGATCATCGAGAACAGCTCATCGCTGGCGGTTTTCAGCTCTTCACGCGTGGTGACGTAGCCATTTAGCGACGGTCGGGTGACAAATAGCGAACCCTTCTTGTTGAGTATGGCCAGATCGACATCTTTCACGGGACCGGAGGCGTTACCGAAACTGACCAGCAATCCGCGTGGTTTCAGGCTGTCGAGGGAGCGTTCAAAGGTATCTTTACCCACCGAATCATACACCACCCCGACTTTTTCGCCGCCGGTCAGCGCTTTGACGCGCGCGACAATATCCTCTTTCTGATAGTTAATGGTCGCCCAAGCCCCGGCCTGTTTGGCGCGTTCGGCTTTCTCGTCAGAACCGACGGTGCCGATCAGATTTGCGCCCAGCGCTTTGGCCCACTGGCAGGCAATCAGCCCGACACCGCCGGCCGCGGCGTGGAACAGGAAGGTTTCGCCGGCCTTCACGTTATGTGTTAAACGCAGCAGATAGTAGACGGTCAGGCCCTTCAGGAAGGAGGCAGCAGCCTGCTCAAAGCTGATGGCATCGGGCAGCAGGGCGATTTTCTCCTGCGGCACGTTGTGAATGTCACTGTACGCGCCCAGCGCCGACTGCGCATACACCACGCGATCCCCGACTTTAATGCCGGTGACATTGCTGCCAATTTTACTCACCACACCCGCTGCTTCGGTACCTAATCCGGACGGCAGTGAGGCCGTCGGATACAGGCCGCTGCGCATATAGGTATCGATATAATTGATCCCTATCGCTTTGTTCTCGACCTGCACTTCGCCAGCGGCGGGGTCCTGCGGATAAAAATCGACATACTGCAAAACTTCAGGGCCGCCGGTGGCGGAAAACTCAATGCGCTTAGCCATGCTTTTTCCTCGTGATGGAGTCTGATTTCAACCCTAGGCTAAATAGCCGGGACAATCCAGATTTTAGGCACAGGGGGTTAATACCCTTTTGAAATGACTCAGCACAACCTATACTAACGCGCGAGTTGAGCGTCCGTTTTTCGAAAGCCAGGCGCTCACAAAATAGGCACTTAGAGCAGGATGTAACCCACAGATGGCAGCAAAAAAACCGACCAATCAACAGAACGAAAACCGCGACCGCCAGATGGAAGGCCTCAAGCTTCCGCCGCATTCGCTGGAAGCTGAGCAATCCGTTCTGGGTGGGCTGATGCTGGACAACGAACGTTGGGATAATGTAGCGGAACGCGTGGTCAGTAATGACTTCTTCAGCCGTCCGCATCGCCTGATTTTCACCGAAATGCAGCGCCTGCTGGAAATGAGCAAGCCTATCGATCTCATTACGCTTTCAGAATCACTGGAGCAGAAAGGCGATTTAGACTCGGTCGGCGGATTTGCCTATCTGGCAGAATTATCGAAAAACACGCCAAGTGCGGCGAACATCGGCGCTTACGCAGATATCGTGCGTGAACGTGCCGTTGTGCGTGAGATGATCTCCGTCGCCAATGAAATTGCTGATGCCGGTTATGATCCACAGGGCCGCAGCAGTGAAGACCTGCTGGATCTGGCCGAATCCCGCGTATTTCAGATTGCTGAAAGCCGGGCCAGTAAAGATGAAGGCCCAAAAAGCATCGACCGCATTTTAGAAAGTACGGTTTCCAGAATTGAAGAGTTGTTCCAGCGGCCACATGACGGCGTGACAGGCGTGGATACCGGCTATGCCGATCTCAACAAGAAAACCGCGGGCCTGCAAAAATCTGACCTCATCATTGTGGCGGCACGTCCATCCATGGGTAAAACCACTTTTGCGATGAACTTGTGTGAAAACGCCGCCATGATGCAGGAAAAACCGGTGCTGATTTTCAGCCTGGAAATGCCCGGCGACCAAATCATGATGCGTATGCTGGCGTCGATGTCGCGTGTGGATCAGACCAAAATCCGTACCGGCCAACTCGATGACGAAGACTGGGCGCGTATCTCCAGCACCATGGGTATCCTGCTGGAAAAACGGAACATGTATATCGACGACTCCTCCGGTCTGACGCCAACCGAAGTCCGTTCGCGTGCGCGACGCATCTTCCGTGAACACGGCGGCCTGAGCCTGATCATGATTGACTACCTTCAACTGATGCGTGTTCCGTCCTTGTCCGACAACCGTACGCTGGAAATCGCCGAGATCTCCCGCTCGCTGAAAGCCCTGGCCAAAGAGTTACAGGTGCCGGTGGTGGCGCTGTCGCAGCTTAACCGAAGCCTGGAGCAGCGTGCCGATAAGCGCCCGGTGAACTCCGACTTGCGTGAATCTGGCTCGATCGAGCAGGATGCCGACTTGATCATGTTCATCTATCGTGACGAGGTTTATCACGATAACAGTGAAGAAAAAGGCATTGCGCAGATCATCCTTGGTAAGCAGCGTAACGGTCCAATCGGTACCGTGCGCTTGACGTTTAATGGCCAATTTTCCCGCTTTGATAACTATGGCGGTCCGCAATACGACGAAGACTGATAGTGCGGGGCTAGCTTACTGGCCACTTTGAACCCATCTGGCGCGGAAAAATCCTCACGTACTTTGTGTAGGCTCCGGTTTTTCCACACCCTCTGTGTCCAAATTGCCTGCGACGCTGACGCCCCTTTAGTCTGCTAAAACAAAACCCCAATAAAACATTCATTTAAGGAATAAAAATGAAAGCGGCTACGGCTGTCATTGATTGCCGCGCTCTGCGACATAATCTGCAACGGGTGCGGCATTTTGCGCCGCAAAGTCGTGTGATGGCGGTGCTAAAAGCCAATGCCTACGGACACGGCTTGCTCGATGCGGCCCACGCGTTGCAGGATGCAGATTGTTATGGTGTTGCCCGTCTGAGCGAAGCGCTGGCGCTGCGTGCTGGTGGTGTGGTGAAGCCGATTGTGTTGCTCGAAGGTTTTTTCAGCGCTGAAGATTTACCGCAGGTGGTGGCGCATGGGCTGGATACCGCGCTGCACAGCGTCGAACAGTTGGAAGCCCTTGAACAGGCAACCCTGCCTAAACCGTTGAGCGTCTGGATGAAACTGGACACCGGCATGCATCGTTTAGGCGTGCATCCGGCTGAAGCGGAGGCGTTTTATCAGCGTCTGTGCGCCTGCCCTAACGTGCAGCAGCCGGTGAATATCATGAGCCATTTCGCCCGTGCCGATGAGCCCGAGTCTGACGCCACGCCAAACCAGCTGCGCGTTTTCCAGCAATTTGCGCAGGGCAAACCGGGGCTAAAGTCTATTGCGGCGTCGGGGGGCATCTTGTTATGGCCCGAGTCGCATCTGGACCTGGTTCGCCCCGGCATTATTTTGTATGGTGTTTCGCCGCTCGATTATGCCGATGCCGCGCATTTCGGGTTGAAACCGGCCATGACCCTGACCTCCAGCCTGATTGCGGTGCGTGACCATGTCGTCGGAGAGCCCGTCGGCTACGGCGGGACCTGGCGAAGTGAGCGTGCAACCCGTCTGGGCGTGATTGCGATGGGCTATGGCGACGGTTATCCGCGCAGTGCCCCGAGTGGTACGCCGGTGCTGGTCAATGGCCGCATCGTGCCGATTGTTGGGCGCGTGTCGATGGACATGATTTCAGTCGATTTAGGCCCCGATGCTCGTGATGCCGTGGGAGACGAAGTGATCTTCTGGGGTGAAGAATTACCGGTCGAACAGGTTTCTGCCGCGACCGGCATCAGCCAGTATGAGTTGATCACCCAGCTGAGTTCACGCGTTGTCCGCGTGTATTTAGGCGCGTAATTTCTACTTCTTCACGGCCAGCCACTGGCTGACCAGATTCTGATAATCGCCGGTGGCTTTGCTCAGGTGTAGCCACTGGTCGACATACATCTTCCAGCTCACGTCATCACGCGGCAGCATGTAGGCTTTCTCGCCATATTGCAGCGGCTTCTTCGGGTTTACCGCACAGAGTTTTGGGTAATGTTTCTGCTGGAACAGCGCCTCGGACGCGTCGGTTATCATCACGTCGGCTTTGTTATCTACCAGTTGCTGGAAAATGGTCACGTTGTCATGCAGCGCCAGTTGGGCATCAGGCAGATGGCTGTGAACGAAGGCTTCATTGGTGCCGCCAGCCGGTTCAATCAGACGCACCTTCTTCGAATTGAGCTGCTCAACGGTCTGGTATTTACGTACATCTTCGCAGCGCACCAGCGGAATTTTGCCATCCTGATCCAGCGTGTTAGCGAACCAGGCTTTTTGCTGGCGTGCCAGGGTTACGGATATCCCACCCATGGCGATATCGCATTTATTCGACGTCATATCCGCCATCATGCTTTTCCAGGTGGTCGGCACCCAGTTGACCTTCACACCAAGGCTGGCCGCCAGAGATTGTGCCATAGCAATGTCGATACCTTCGTACTGCCCCTCTTTGTTCAAGAAAGTGTAGGGCTTGTAGTCGCCGGTGGTGCAGACGTTAATCGACCCTTTTTGTAGCACGCGATCCAGATGCGAGGGTGTGCCTTCTGCGTGAGCGGTCAGCGTACCAGTAGCCAGTAACGTCAGGATCATTAGCGTTTTCTTCATGAGGATTTTCCTTGATAGCGGTCAGTAGGGCAGGCGTCATGCACCTTTATTTATAATTTTCTCAGTATATTGAAAAATCTGCATAAGTCGGCGTGATATTTGTGGAGATTAAGCCTTCGCAAAATCACAACATTGTTGTCATCTTTTTTAACGAACTTTGATAGTCTGTGAAATCGTGTTGATTACCCACCGAACAATACCTGCGCCAGTTCTTGAGCGGTATTCAGAAATTAAACCAGGAGATTTA
>Ga0209901_1000233_pt1 | contig 27779 bp, 22 predicted proteins | sample OrgsoiDNA_201058_FD_185806 | JGI IMG/M metagenome (GOLD analysis project Ga0209901, IMG submission 185806) | Permafrost soil microbial communities from the Arctic, to analyse light accelerated degradation of dissolved organic matter (DOM) -... | ecosystem: Environmental > Terrestrial > Soil >...
TAACGATGGATTCGCAACGCAATCTTTTTCTCATCGCTCTGCTGTTCGTGTCTTTCATGATCTGGCAGGCCTGGCAGACGGACCACGCTCCGCAACCAGCCAACCAGACCACGCAACAGACAGCGAATACTGCTAACGGCGATGCTGCTAACCAGGCTGTTCCTGGCAGCGGACAGGGCAAAATGATCACGGTTAATACTGACGTGCTTTCATTAAGCATCAACACCCGTGGTGGCGATATTGACCAGGCGTTGTTGACTGCATACCCAACGACTCTGGGTTCAAACCAACCCTTCCAGCTTCTGGAAACGACTCCTAATTTCGTCTATCAGGCTCAAAGTGGTCTGACGGGCAAAAATGGTCCTGATAATCCAGCCAACGGCGAACGCCCTCTGTTCCAGGCGAGCCAGGATGACTTCACGTTAGGTGAAGGCCAGGCTGAATTGCGCATTCCTCTGACCTATACGGCTCAGAATGGCGCAGTCATTACCAAAACCTTTGTTTTGAAGCGTGGCTCCTACGCGGTCAATGTTGAGTACAACATCAACAACACCACCGCAGCGCCGCTTGAAATGACTCTGTTCGGTCAACTGCGTCAAACCACCGACCTGCCGAAACACAAAGATACCGGAAGCAATAACTTCGCCCTGCACACTTTCCGCGGCGCGGCTTACTCTTCCAGTGATGACAAATATCAGAAGTATGCGTTCGATAAGAGCGATGCGCTGAATGTCACCACGCAAGGCGGTTGGATTGCCATGTTGCAACAGTACTTTGCAACGGCATGGATTCCACCGGCCAATGAGACTAACCATTTCTACACCACCACCAACAACGGTATCTCCGCAGTAGGCTTTAAAGGTACGCCGTTTGTGGTTCAGCCGGGTGCGCAGCAACAAGTTGCTTCGACTCTGTGGGTGGGTCCGGAAATTCAGGACAAAATGGCCGCTATCGCGCCACACCTTGACCTGACCGTCGACTACGGCTGGTTATGGTTCATCTCTCAGCCGCTGTTTAAACTGTTGAAATTTATCCACAGCTTCATCGGTAACTGGGGCTTCTCCATTATCGTTATCACCTTTATCGTTCGTGGTATCATGTACCCGCTGACCAAAGCGCAGTACACCTCCATGGCGAAAATGCGTATGTTGCAGCCGAAACTGGCCGCCATGCGTGAGCGTATTGGTGATGACAAACAGCGCATGAGCCAAGAGATGATGGCGCTGTATAAGTCTGAGAAAGTGAACCCGTTGGGTGGTTGTTTGCCGCTGGTTATCCAGATGCCAATCTTCCTGGCGCTGTATTACATGCTGTCAGGCTCCATTGAACTGCGCCATGCGCCGTTCGCCCTGTGGATCCATGACCTCTCAGCGCAAGACCCGTACTATATTCTGCCGGTTCTGATGGGTATCACGATGTTCTTCATTCAGAAGATGTCGCCGACAACCGTTACCGACCCGATGCAGCAAAAGATCATGACCTTTATGCCGGTCATCTTCACCGTGTTCTTCCTGTGGTTCCCATCCGGTCTGGTGCTGTACTACATCGTCAGCAACATGGTAACCATTCTCCAGCAGCAACTGATTTACCGCGGGCTGGAAAAACGTGGCCTGCATAGCCGCGACAAGAAAAAGTCATAAGTGATTGTCAGGGCGGCTTCCGTCCTGACAGCTAAACTTGATGATAAAAAGACAAAGGCGGTCATTTGACCGCCTTTTGTACATCCATAAATACCCGATGGAAAAAACGCTATGAGTACCTCAGATACCATCATTGCCCAGGCAACACCTCCCGGTCGCGGCGGCGTTGGCATTTTGCGCATTTCAGGCCGTGCGGCGCGGGATGTGGCACTGGCTGTCTTAGGTAAGCTGCCCAAGCCCCGTTACGCCGACTATTTGCCGTTTCGCGATGCGGATGGCTCAACGTTGGATCAGGGTATCGCGCTGTGGTTCCCCGGCCCCAACTCCTTCACCGGCGAAGATGTGCTTGAACTACAGGGCCACGGCGGGCCGGTTATCCTCGACCTGCTGCTAAAACGCATTATCTCGCTGGACGGCGTTCGCATTGCACGCCCTGGTGAATTCTCCGAGCGTGCCTTCCTCAATGACAAGCTGGATCTGGCGCAGGCCGAAGCCATCGCCGACCTGATTGATGCCAGCTCCGAACAGGCAGCCCGTTCAGCGGTGAACTCGTTACAGGGCGCCTTCTCCAAGCGAATTCATCACCTGGTGGAAGCCCTTACTCACCTGCGAATCTTTGTGGAAGCTGCGATCGACTTCCCGGACGAAGAAATTGATTTCCTATCCGATGGCAAAATAGAAGCCCAACTCAATACGGTTATCAACGATCTGGATGCCGTGCGCGCCGAAGCCCGTCAGGGCAGTCTGCTGCGTGAAGGGATGAAAGTGGTCATTGCCGGTCGGCCAAATGCCGGAAAATCCAGTCTGCTTAATGCGCTGGCGGGACGCGATGCGGCTATCGTGACTGATATTGCCGGAACCACCCGCGACGTATTACGCGAACATATTCACCTAGACGGTATGCCTTTGCACATCATTGATACTGCAGGCCTGCGGGAAGCCAGCGACGAAGTTGAGCGTATTGGTATCGAACGTGCGTGGAATGAGATCGAACAGGCCGATTTAGTACTGTTTATGGTTGACGGCACCACCACCAGCGCCACTGAACCAGCACAAATTTGGCCAGAATTTATGGCTCGCTTGCCGGCCGCCTTACCTCTCGTCGTGGTGAGAAATAAGGCCGACATCACGGATGAAGCGCTGGGCATGACCGAAGTGAATGGTCACTCACTTATTCGCCTGTCTGCCCGAACCGGCGACGGTATTGACCTGCTTCGCGACCATTTGAAGCTGGTCATGGGCTTCAATCACAACATGGAAGGCGGTTTTCTCGCCCGTCGACGCCACCTGCAGGCGCTGGAGCAGGCCGCTGAGCATCTGATTCAGGGTAAAGATCAGCTGCTCGGGGCGCGTGCTGGGGAATTACTGGCCGAAGAGCTGCGCATGTCGCAACTCGCCCTGAGCGAAATTACGGGTGAGTTTACTTCAGACGACCTGCTTGGCCGTATTTTCTCCAGTTTCTGTATCGGTAAGTAAGGCTGAGTGAGCTTATTATGAAAAAGAGTAAGTGATCGCTCACTTACTCTTTTTTAATGCCTGAAATCTGGCGGTTACGGTTTTTTCGGCTCTGCCGGTTTGGTCAGCTTACGGATTTCACTCACCTGCGAAGCGCTGATATCCGGAGCCTGATTTCCCCATCCATTGCGAATGAAGTTAACCACGTCAGCGACTTGCTGATCATCCAGCCGCCACGCAAAGCCCGGCATCGTCAGGCCGGTTGGCGCAGTCTTCGTCTTCGGAGCGTGAGAACCGTTTAACACAATGTTGATCACCGAAGAGGCGTCCTCACTGACTACCGCCGGGTTCTGCGCCAGCTGCGGGAAGGCATTCTTCTCTCCCTGTCCGCTGGAGAGATGACAGCCCGAACAATTATCCAGATAGACCTGCGCACCAGGCTTCGATACATCCCCTTTTTGCAAAGCCTCAGTGGTACTGTCGTTATTGACCTGTACCCTGAGTTTGCCGTCGGCCGGCAGAGATTTTAGGTATACCGCAATCGCGTGACGGTCATCATCAGTCAGATATTGAGTACTGTCCTGAATCACATCCACCATCGAACCAAAGGCCGCCGAACGTTCGGTATGGCCACGTTCCAGGAATTGGCTGATCTCCTCTTCATTCCACTGTCCCAAACCGGTGGTGGCATCTCCACGCAGATTTGGCGCATGCCAGCCCTCCAGCGTACCGCCGGAGAGATAATCGTCATCGTTCTGGTCAAGTGCTTTCTCCTGATATCCGATGCCGCGCGGCGTGTGGCAGCTACCACAGTGGCCTAAACCTTGTACCAGATAGGCACCGCGATTCCAGTCAGCAGTTTGCTGCGGGTCAGAGTAATAGGGTTTCTTCTCGAGGAAAACGCTGTTCCACACGGCTAACGGCCAGCGCATATTCAGCGGGAACGGAATATCACTTTCGCGGTTCTTCTGATCAACCGCCGTAACCTGATGAGTGAAATAGAGATACAGATTATGCACATCGTTATCCGTCATCTTACTGAATGACGGATAAGGCATGGCCGGATAGAGATGATGTCCGTCTTTGGCAATCCCCTGACGCAGGGCTTTATTGAAATCTTCCTCGCTGTAATCACCAATGCCGCTGTTTTTATCCGGCGTAATATTGCTAGAGTAGATAGCGCCCACGGGTGTACTCATTTTCAGCCCACCGGCGAACGGTTTTCCGCCGGGCGCGGTGTGGCAGGCCACACAGTCACCGGCCCGGGAAAGATATTCACCCTGTTTAATCCGCGTGTTGATGTCGCTATCTTCTGCCGCCAGCACCTGTGCGGTCAGTGACATACCGGTCATTCCCAGGCCCAGCCATAATCCGCAGCGCCATAACGAACTCTTGTTTGCTTTGATCATGATATCGTCCTGATTATGCCTGAACCAAAGGTCCCGGATGAGCTAAGTACTGCGTACAAATCGCGTTGGCGGCGAAATAAGCCAGCGCTCCCACCACGCCCGTCGGGTTGTAGGCCAGGTTCTGCGGGAAGGCTGATGCGCCCAGAACAAACAGATTCGGCACATCCCAGCTCTGCAGATACTTGTTCACTACGCTGTTTTTTGGCGAGTCACCCATGATCGCACCACCGGTAATATGCGTGGACTGGTAAGGCTTCACGTCAAAATGATCGCCGGGTTTAAGCTGGCTGACTGACATACTTTTGGGATTCATCACGTTGGCGATTTTCATCATTTGCTGCGAAATGTAATCCGTCATCTTGTATTCGTTATCTTGCCAGTCAAAAGTCATACGCAACAAGGGATAGCCATAACCGTCTTTATAGGTCGGGTCCAGGTCGAGATAACACTGCTTATAGGGCATAACCGACCCTTCAGAACCGATGGACATGGAATGCAGGTAATTCTCTTTTATGCCCTGCTTCCAGCCGCTGCCCCAGTTTGGGGTGCCTTTAGGTAATGACATTTGCTGAATCGGACGCCCACCGGTACGTACGGCGGAAATGTATGCCCCGCCGAGGAACCCCAGTTTGGCGTGATCAAAGTTTTCAGCATTAAAATCATCGATGACCGTCCCCGCGGCCCCAGCGCCGATAAAGGGATTGAAGGTTTTACTCTCATCAAAGAACAGCGAGATACCGCTGTTCATCTGGTAGGCAAAGTTTTTACCGACCACGCCTTCACCGGTTTTCGGATCATAAGGCGTGCCGATTTTCGACATCAGCAACAGCCGCACATTGTGCAGCTGGAAGGCGCTTAAGATCACCAGATCTGCCGTCTGTTCGACTTCCTGACCGTAAGCATCAATGTAGGTGACACCGGTGGCTTTTTTGCCGGTGGAGTCCGTGTTAATTCGTACCACCTGAGCTCGGGTCTTCAGCGAGAAGTTTTTCTTCTGGTAGAGCGCAGGCAAAATCGTACTTTGCGGGGAGGCCTTCGAGTAGTTGTAACAGCCGAAACGCTCGCAGTAACCGCAAAAATTACAGGCCCCTAACTGCACGCCGTAGAAATTGGTATAGGACTCGGAGGCATTGGCTGCCGGAATGGGGAACGGATGGAACCCGAGCGATTTCGCCGCATCACCGAAAAGGGAGCCAGAATAGAGCTGCGTCAGGGCGGGAGTTGGATAGCCCTGCTGGCGCGGCGCTTCAAACGGATTTCCGCCTTCAATGATCTTGCCCTGGATATTGCCCGCAGTTCCCGACGTGCCACACAGCCGCTCGAATTTATCGAAGAAGGGTTCAAGTTCATCGTAAGTGACGCCATGATCCTGCACGGTCATATCTGCCGGGATGAATTTTTCGCCATAGCGATCCACCACGGTAGAACGCATGGTCAGATCCGCAGGTAGCGCGCGCCATTGCATACCGTTCCAGTGCACCCCGGCCCCACCGACGCCGTTGCCTGGCAAAAATGCGCCAAACTGGCGGTAAGGCACGGCAAAATCAGCCGATGTATGGCGTACGGTCACCGTCTCTTTCGCGGTCTCCTGAAACAGCTTCAGGCGAATACCGTAGGTCAGTTCGTCCGCGATACGCGGGTAGGCGAAATCGGGATAGGTATCGCGCTGTTCACCACGCTCCAGCGCCAGCACTTCCAGGCCAGCCTCAGCCAGTTCCATCGCCATAATGGCACCGGTCCAGCCCAACCCCACCACCACCACATCAACATGTTTGTTTTTTTGAGTACTCATTACGCATTCCTTTTGCTGGAAATACTGACCGGGCCAAGCGGATAGGCCTGGTTGTGTTTCCCTGCCCAGTCTTTGTAATCGGCGCGGGCGCCGGGGAAGCCAATCAGCTTCCAGGAAGCCAGACTTTGGTTGCCACCGTGGATCGGGTCAGACAGATATCCCTCTTTGGTATTGGCAAGAAGTTGCGTGAAAAAAGCCGCCCCAGTGAGTTCATCAAATTTCAGGTGGTTACCTTCGAGTGACGTCAGCAAATCGTTTTGCTGCTGAACGGAGAGATCCGCAAATTTCTTCTGAAACTCCTGCTGACAGTAATTATCCACGGCTTTGATCCCTAAGCGATAAGTGTCGCGCGGCGTCAGTTTGGACTGATAACCCAACGTGGGATCGGCTTCAACAAAAGGCGGATGCATGTACCACAAACCACCATGCCCGTAGGGCAGTTCCATCTGTTTATCGATGTATTCCGGCACGCCCTGACTGACCGCACCGGGCCCGTTGGCATCGGTTGGGATCAGCCGTTCGCAGGCAGCAAGCAGAAAACGCCACTCCTCATTATTGAAGAAGATCGGTACGTAGTGCTGGGAAACACCTTCGGCGGCTTTACTGCTTTTGGGTGAAAGTGCCAGGCTACCGGTCGAAACTGAAGCAACCAGAGGGACTAAAGCGAGTGTCTTTTTGAGAAATCCACGCCTCGAGGACGGGATATTATTTTTTTCCGACATAGGTGATCCTCACACTAATTATTAACAATCAACAAACAGATCCGTTAAAAATAATAGGTTTTTGTATATTGATTGTTAATCATGGTTAGGTTGCAAATCATTACAGGATGCACGGAATTGTTTGATGAAAAAACATTCTACTGCCATACCAGCAATACCCTACAGTATTGAGGGATTAGGAGGGCTGTAAGCAGAATAAAAGGAAAGACGGAGATAAAAAAAGAGGGGATTAAACTAGCGGATAAATCGTGCTATTTTTTTAACTGATAGGGAAAGCCCCTAAGATTCTCTATAAAAAACCCCGACATACTGGGATCGGGGTTTATTATTCAGTTTATTATAACAATGCTCTAGAGTTTAAAACCCGCTACGACGGTCTCAAGTTGTAACGTCTGATCCTGCATAGCCTGTGCCGCAGCAGAAACCTGTTCCACCAATGCGGCATTTTGCTGGGTCGTGTTATCGAGCTGGGTGATCGCAATGTTCACCTGCTCAATCCCGAGGCTTTGTTCCTGGCTTGAAGACATAATCTCCCCCATTAACGTTGCAACATTGTTAACACCAATCATCAGCTCATCCATGGTGGTGCCTGCGGTGGCGACCAATTGGCTGCCGGTGGTGATATCGGCTACCGAGTCTTCGATCAACTTTTTAATTTCGCGCGCTGAGGTGGCGGAACGCTGGGCGAGACTACGCACCTCGGAAGCCACCACCGCAAAGCCTCGCCCCTGCTCTCCGGCTCGCGCGGCTTCCACCGCCGCGTTCAGCGCCAGAATGTTAGTCTGGAACGCAATGCCATCGATCACACTGATGATATCGACAATTTTCTTCGATGAACCGTTGATGGAACCCATGGTGTCCACCACCTGGCGCACCACCCGCGTCCCTTTTTCTGCGACTGCGGACGCGTCCCGCGCCAGCTGATTGGCACCTTCGGCATTGCCAGCATTCTGCTTCACGGTGCTGGTCAGTTGCTCCATGGACGCCGCGGTCTGTTCAATGGAGCTCGCCTGTTCCTCGGTACGCGCCGAAAGATCAAGGTTGCCGCTGGCTATCTGACGTGAAGCCGAAGCAATGGCCAGCGTGCTGTCTCCCACCTGTTTGAGGATCGATTGCAGGAAGTCGAGGAAGTTGTTGAAGCTGCGGTTTACCGCGTCAAATTCCGGGCTGCGGCTTGGCGGTAAACGCTGGGTCAGATCGGCCCCGCCGGCAGAAAGCTGGCTGATGTTGTTATTCAGCGCAGCAAGTTGGCGCATGAAGATTTTGATCGCCGCAATCAGTACCAGCAACAACAGTAATACTATCGGGATTTGCACCAGTCCCAAGCTGGTAAGAATGCCGTGAGTACGCTGCAACAACTGGCTGGTTGGCATGTCGGTCACGATGTACCACGGCCCCTGGATCCTGCTCATAAACAGGGTGTGATCGGTTCCATCATTGTTGTAATCCGCCACCAGATTACTGCTGTCCTTTATTTGATCGAGACTTTTACGGATTTGTGCCGCCAGCGGTGACTGCCCGCCGAGCGAAGCCAATTTCGGCAGTTTTTCATCGCTGCTGTGGCTGGTGCCAACAATAGTGCCGTCCTGCTCGACGATGTAAATTACCCCATGAACCTTTTTCTCCATGTCAGTGACCAGCTGATTAAAGAAGCCCAGCGTCACGTCGATGGTAGCTACGCCCCACTGCTTATCGCCTTTATATATGGCCATGGCACAGTTAGTTCGCGGCTGGGTACTGGCATCATCAAAATAAGCCGGTGCCCAGATACATTGGCCCTTTTCGCCTTTTAGTGCGCCCACATACCAGGATTGCTCAAAGTAATTGGGTGATCCTGCGCTATTCCAGAAGGTATTCACGGTCAGTTCATTGTTCGCGTTACGGGCAAAGAAGGTACTGAATTTAACTTTGGCAGGGTCACGCTGATTCGGTAATGGCCAGATGCCACCGCCAAACACTGCGCTGTCGCCATACTGATCCACCAGCGCAGGCAACAAGGTATCGATGGCAGTGCTGTCCATTTGCGCCACGCTTTGGGTGATGCTGCGAACCTGGGATTCAACTTTATTCAGACGGTCGTTAATGACCACGGTGATGTCGTCCACCTGGTTTGCGACCAGCGTACTTTCAGCCTGTTTCAGTTTAGGGGAGATAAAAACCTGGATGACGATGAGCGTAACAATAACCAGCACAATGAAAAATAAGCTGATCAAAGTGATAAAGCGTGATTGCGTTGTTTTTAACATGTTCGCGGTACTCACAGGCAAAGCAGCGAGATCGCTGCTCTACTACTAACGGCATTTTCCGGCGTTTCTTTATGTCGCTGTAGTGGATATCTCTGATGAACTGGGATAGTCCATCCCACTAAAAATATCGTTCGGTCTGCAAAATTGGCCAGCAACGACATAAGAATGTGAACTGCCTCACCTTTTTGTATTTTTAACGCTTTTTTAAGCAGGAAATTGGCATTTTAAGGCGGTTTTTAAGCAGTTTTTAATGATTTCTCTTAATGTTATTCTTCCAGCCCTGAGAGAAAATAAGCCGAACCATTAATCATGGAGTGAACAATGGCGTGCCATTTTGCTAAATGGGTAGCAGCGGATCCTGAGCCGGATACTCACCGCCTTCCCGCCGACGTAATTTTATCCGCAAGAATTCTTTCCGAAAAACAGCGCAGGCGCTTTCTGACAGGCCGTGTTCTGCTGGCTGAAATGATGTTTTATCTGTACGGCATCACTGAGTTGCCGACTATTATCATTTTGCCCAGTGGCCGGCCCTGCTTTGAATCGCCTAATCTGCCAGATTTCAGCCTGGCCTTCGCCGGCAGCACCGTGGGTGTCATGCTCAGCAGCGAAGGTAAAGTCGGGCTCGATCTTGAGATCATTCATGCCCGCAGCGCGCTGATCAATCCGCAGCAACAAGCGCAACTGTCTGCCGTTGAACAGACATGGATTAACCTGCAGAGCGATCCGGTGGAATCCGCCCTTCAGCTGTGGTGTATTCGCCAAAGCATGCTGAAACTGTCCGGCCTGACGGAATATGGTGAGAAGAACCTGAGCCTGAACCCGGCATCGGGACGCCTGCGCTCAGCCCTGACGCCCGAAGCACAGGTGATGAGCGATATCGACGGTTCCCTGACCTGGGCCTGTGCCCATTCACCGTCCATCGCCCGCTTACTGTGCTGGCGCTATGATCCTGACAACGGTTTCACCCGTACGCAAACATTGTCTCCGCAACAGCAGCCTGACTCGCCACATTTCATGAGATTCACCAGTCTGCCACCGGCAAAATAGCGCCACGACACTGCACCAGGTCGGATCATGTGCTGTCCGCCGTAATTAATCTGGTCTAGATTTAGCCTGAGTCCCATTTCTAGAGTCGTCCATAACAGGAGTAGCCAATGTCCACGCAACCACTGAAGTTTGTCACGCTGTTAGGTAGCCTGCGTAAGGGTTCGTACAACGCCATGATCGCCCGTACTTTGCCAAAACTGGCGCCGGAAGGTGTCACCATAGAGGCATTACCCTCAATAGGTACCCTGCCTTTGTACGATGCGGATATTCAGCAAGGCGAGGGGTTCCCGGCAGACGTCGAGGCCATCGCCGAGCAGATCCGTCAGGCCGACGGCGTGATTATCGTCACCCCGGAATACAACTACTCCGTTCCGGGTGGCCTGAAAAATGCCATCGACTGGCTCTCGCGACTGCCGAATCAACCACTGGCAGGTAAACCGGTGCTGATCCAAACCAGTTCGATGGGGCCGATTGGCGGCGCGCGTTGCCAGTATCATCTGCGTCAGATCCTGGTGTTCCTCGACGCGATGGTGATGAACCGTCCTGAATTTATGGGTGGGGTGATTCAGAGCAAAGTGGATGAGCAGATTGGCGAAGTGATCGAACAAGGCACGCTGGATTTCCTGACCGGTCAGTTAACGGCCTTTGCAGATTACACCCGCCGGGTCGCGTTGAAATAATGCTTCGCCGCAAACAAAAAAGCCCGCTGATGTTTTAGCGGGCTTTTTTTTAGGCGTCAGACGACGGCTTTAGTGGCTATCGACAAACACAATTTTCAGCACAAACAGCAGCGCAACCACCACCACGCACGGACTGATTTCTCTCCAGCGACCGGTACCGAGTTTCATCACCACGTACGAGATAAAACCCAGCGCGATACCTTCGGTGATCGAGAAGCTGAACGGCATCATCACCGCGGTGACAAACGCCGGAACGGCTTCGGTCAGGTCATCCCAGGTAACGCGGGCCAGACTAGAGGTCATCAGCACCCCCACGTAGATCAGCGCACCGGCAGCAGCGTACGCAGGCACCATGCCCGCCAGTGGCGAGATAAAGATCACCAGCAAGAACAGAAGACCGGTCACCACGGCGGTAAGACCGGTACGGCCACCCACAGCCACGCCGGAAGAGCTTTCGATATAGGCTGTCACCGAAGAAGTACCGACAAACGCACCGGCAACGGAGCTGATGCTGTCAACGTACAGCGCCTGGTTCATCTGCGGGAATTTGCCGTTGGCATCGGTCAGCCCGGCTTTGTCCGTCACGCCAATCAGCGTGCCTGAAGAGTCAAACAGGTTGACCAGCATGAAGGAGAAGATCACGCCTGCCAGACCAATATTCAGCGCGCCTTTGATATCAACCTGACCGACCACCGTCATCACGCTTGGCGGCATGGAGAAGGTACCGGCGTAGTGCACATCACCGATAGCCAGACCAATCACCGTGGTCACCACGATAGAGACCAGCACAGCGGCATGAATGTTGCGTGATGCCAGCACGGCGATAATGAAGAAGCCCAGAGCACCAAGCAGAACGTTATGCGAGGTTAAATTGCCGATAGTCACGATGGTGTCCGGGTTCGCCACGATAATCCCGGCGTTTTTCAGCCCCATCATGCCGATGAACAGACCGATACCGGCGGTAATGCCGATCCTCAGACTGGCGGGGATGTTAGCAATCATCCAGTAGCGGATGCGGAAAATCGTCAGCAAAAGGAAACCGATTGCGCCCCAGAAAATAGCACCCATGCCGATTTGCCATGAAATACCCATCGCGCCAACCACCACAAACGCGAAAAACGCATTCAGGCCCATCGCCGGGGCAAGTGCTACTGGAAGGTTAGCAATCAGGCCCATCAGGATGCTGCCAAAGGCGGCAATCAAACAGGTGGTCACGAAGACGGCTTGCTTATCCATGCCTGCCACACCGAGGATCTGCGGGTTCACGAACACGATATAGACCATGGTCAGGAACGTTGTCAGTCCGGCGATAGTTTCAGTACGAACGGTAGTGCCGTGCTGCGTCAGTTTAAACAGACGCTCGAACAGGCCCTGTCCGCTGGAGACATTGCTTTGTGGTTTGCTCATTATGAGTTCCGAAAAGAGGGGGAATGACGGTCGGGAGCTATCCTAACCCAAAAAGTGCCATTTTTGATGCCGCTCACACGCTTTTTTTCTGGTATTTAACGGCACATTTCACTCTGTTCGGGTTAGAGTTGAGCCAATAATGCGAAATGCCGGAGAAAGAAAGATGTCCGCGATTGAATGTGTACTTTTTGACTGCGACGGGACGCTGGTCGACAGCGAACTGCTGTGCTGTGAAGCCTATGTAGAAATGTTCGCCCATTTCGGCGTCACGGTCTCTTTTGATGAGATGTACAAAACCTACAAGGGCGTAAAGCTCTACGAGATCATCGCCATCATCAATAAAGAACAGGGGCTGGACGTCGCAAAAGAGGAGATGGAGGTTATCTTCCGCCAGCACGTCGCCCGACTGTTCGACAGCAAACTGCAAGCGATTGAAGGCGTACGGGAAGTGCTGGAGCAAATCAGCGTACCCATGTGCGTGGTTTCCAATGGTCCCGTGAGCAAAATGCAGATGTCACTTGGCAAAACCGATCTGCTGCCGTTTATGGGCGATAACTTATTCAGCGGCTACGATTTACAGCGCTGGAAACCGGACCCGGCGGTGTTATACAAAGCCGCCGAGGTGATGCAGGTAAATATTGAACGCTGCATTCTGGTAGAAGATTCAGTGGCTGGCGCCCAGGCGGGCATTGCTGCGGGCATCCCAGTATTTTACTATTGCGCCGATCCCCACAATCCCCCAATCAACCACCCGCTGGTCACCGAATTCCATCACATGCACGAACTGCCCGCGCTATGGCATGAAAAAGGGTATCAGATCACCCGATAAGGCAGCACGCCGCTAAAGCTGCTCACGCATCTGTGCTTCAAGTTCCAGCAGCGAACGGTAGCCTTCATCCAGTGGCAGAAGGTTATCGTTGAAAATCTCCAGCGACCAGGGACCGCAAAATCCTTTCCTGGTCAACGTGGTGACAAAGTCCAACAGCGCAAAATCACCCTGGCCGGGGTAGCAACGGAAATGGCGGCTCCACTGTTGTATGTCCATCTGCTTACGCGGTGCATCCGCCAGTTGCAGAAAGCTGATTTTCTCCAGTGGGATCTCATCCAGGCCATCCAGCGTGTCGCCCAGCGACAGGATATGAAAGCTGTCGAGCACAATACCGAGCGCCGGGCTGTTCACTTCCCGCACTCTTTCCCATGCCTGACCATAGTGATTAACCTGTTTCCCCCACGCCAGCGCTTCATAGCCCAGCTGAATATCATGCTCCTCAGCCAGCTGTGCCAAAGCGGCCAGATCGGCAACCTGCACCTCCCGATCGGCCAAACAGTTTTCCTGCGTATTGCTGCACACTAACAGGCGATCACAACCCAGTTCGTGCATCACTTCAAACTGCCGCCGGGCACGTTCGAGATTGTCTGCCTGTCTGGCACGCGGCGCCCCCTCAAAATCGCGAAACGGCTGGAAAAGAAAAATCGTCAGACCCAGCGAGTCCGCAATATGGCGGATAGCAGCCGGGGTTTCAGCGGCGCTGAACAGATCATCTTCAAAAATTTCTACGCCATCAAATCCTGCAGAGGCAATAGCGGTTAATTTTTCCGGTAAGGAACCGGGTACCGAAACGGTGGCAATCGAGCGCAACATCCATTCTCTCCTTTTTATCAACGCAATATTTATGTACCTTTTGGTACATTGATTGTAGTTATCCTACATCGCGCTGCACACACAGATTGTAACTGTGTATCGCAATGGTTACTCTTTCGGGGAAAAGTCGCTAATGATGAGGATAAGACGCTGAGCAGCCAAAATTCCCCGCTTCAGGGACGCAAAAATGATCCGATAGGACTGAAACAGCGCATTTTTGACAGCGCACTGAATGAGTTTGCCGAGTCCGGTCTGATGGGCGCGCGCATGGAAAACATTGCCGCCAATGCCAAAACCACCAAGCGGATGGTGGTCTATCACTATAAAACCAAGGAAGCGCTGTACATGCTGGTTCTCGAGCATGTCTACCGCGGTATCCGCCAGCATGAACTGGACCTGGACCTGTCGTCCTACCCACCGGCGGAAGCGATTGTGAAGCTGGTGGAAGCCAGTTTTGATTTCCACGTTTCGCACCCGGAATTCATCCGTATTGTCTCGACGGAAAACATGCTGCGCGGCCGGTTTATCCGCCAATCCACCAGCATCCGCACGCTTAACCAGACGGCGTTAACCCTGCTGGAAGATATTCTTGAACGCGGTAAGCGGGGACATTTGTTCAAAGAGGATGCCCAGGCGCGCGATGTACACCGGTTGATCAGCAGCCTGTGCGTGCATCAGGTGGCGAACCAGTACACCTTCGGTGCCCTGTTTGAAAACCCAGATGAAGCGGATGTCCAGACCGCGCATTACCGCCAGCTGGCAGTCATGGTGGCGCTACGCTACTTAATGAAATAAAGGTTCAGACAGCAAAAAGGCCTCATTCGAGGCCTTTTTTTTTTCGCAGCGAGAGTCAGTAAGTTACTCTTTTTTTTCGGCTTTGCTGTCCGTCAGTAACTTATCCAGCGCATCACCACCAACATGACGGAAATCCTGGCCTTTGACGAAGTAGAAGATGAATTCGCAGATATTCTGGCAACGGTCACCAATACGCTCGATGGAACGGGCGCAGAACAGTGCAGTCAGCACGCTCGGAATAGTGCGCGGATCTTCCATCATGTAGGTCATCAGTTGGCGCACGATGCCTTCATACTCCTGATCCACTTTCTTATCTTCGCGGTAAATTCGCACCGCTTCGTCCAGATCCATACGGGCAAAGGCATCCAGCACATCATGCAGCATCTGCACGGTATGGCGGCCCAGTGACTCGAGGCTCACCAGCAGCGGCTGATGCAGGTGCGAGAATTTCTCCAGCGCCGTACGGCAGATTTTGTCCGCCACGTCGCCGATGCGTTCCAGCTCAGAAATGGTTTTGATGATCGCCATGACTAAACGCAGGTCGCTGGCTGTTGGCTGGCGTTTAGCAATAATGCGCACGCAGGCTTCGTCGATCGCCACTTCCATCATGTTCACTTTGTCATCGCCTTTGATGACCTGCTGCGCCAACTCGGCATCCTGGTTGTGCATCGCGGTAATGGCGTCGGTCAGTTGCTGTTCCACCAGCCCACCCATCGCCAATACCTGCGTGCGGATGTGCTCAAGCTCCGCGTTGAACTGGCCGGAAATATGTTTATTTAAGTTCAGGTTATCCATTTTTCTTACCTCAACCGTAGCGGCCAGTAATGTAGTCTTCCGTCTGCTTGCGGGCAGGAGAAGTAAAGAGGGAATCAGTGTCGCTGTATTCGATCAGCTCACCCAGATACATAAACGCCGTGCGGTCTGAACAGCGAGCGGCCTGCTGCATGTTGTGGGTAACAATCACCACGGTGTAGTCAGACTTCAGCTCGGTGATCAGTTCTTCGATACGGCCGGTGGAGATCGGGTCCAGCGCCGAGCACGGCTCATCGAGCAGCAGCACGTCCGGACGAATAGCAATGCCGCGCGCGATACACAGACGCTGTTGCTGGCCACCAGACAGGCTGTAGCCGCTCTGGTGGAGTTTATCTTTTGATTCGTTCCACAGTGCCGCTTTGGTCAGCGCCCACTGCACGCGCTCATCCATGTCGGTACGCGACAGCTTTTCAAACAGGCGTACACCGAAGGCGATGTTGTCATAAATCGACATTGGGAACGGGGTAGGTTTCTGGAATACCATGCCTACTTTGGCGCGCAACAGCGCGATGTCCTGTTTATCGACCAGAATGTTTTCGCCATCGAGCAGGATCTCGCCTTCGGCGCGCTGGTCAGGGTAGAGCTGGTACATTTTGTTCAGTGTGCGCAGCAGCGTCGATTTACCGCAGCCCGACGGGCCGATAAAGGCCGTGACTTCATTTTTAGCGATATCCAGGGAAATATTTTTCAGCGCGTGGAATTTGCCGTAATAAAAGTTCAGGTCGCGAACCTGGATTTTGCTGTTGGATGCGTCAGTCATTCGACTCATTAAGACATCTCTCTTTTATCTTTCGCGCGCCGCAGCTGCGACGCCGGGTAACTGTGACGGCGGCCGCAGCCACCCTCAATCAAGGTTTACTGTTTTTTCTGCGCGAAGATCACGCGTGCCAAAATGTTCAGCACCAGCACGCACACGGTGATAAGCAATACACCTGCCCACGCCAGCTGCTGCCACTCGCCAAACGGGCTCATGGCAAATTTGAAGATGGTCACCGGCAGGTTAGCAATCGGCTGCATCATGTCGGTGCTCCAGAACTGGTTGGAGAGCGACGTAAACAGCAGCGGTGCAGTTTCACCGGCAATACGGGCAATCGCCAGCAGGATACCGGTCATAATGCCGGAGACAGACGCTTTCAGCGTGATAGCAGAAATCATCTTCCATTTCGGTGTACCGAGGGCATACGCTGCTTCACGCAGGCTGTCCGGCACCAGTTTGAGCATATTTTCCGTAGTACGGATAACTATCGGAATTTGCAGCAACGCCAACGCCAGTACGCCAGCCCAGCCGGAGAAGTGCCCCATCTTTGCCACCACAATGGTGTAAACGAACAGGCCCACAACAATCGACGGCGCGGAAAGCAGAATGTCATTGATGAAGCGGATCACTTCGGCCAGCCATGATTTACGGCCATACTCCGCCAGATAAACACCTGCCAACACGCCAAGCGGCGTCCCAATCACCGTAGCCCAGAGAATCAGTAAACCACTGCCGGCAATGGCGTTAGCCAGCCCGCCGCCTGCGGTATTGGGCGGCGGCGTATTTTCGGTAAACAGCGCCAGCGACATGCCGTCGACGCCTTTAACTACCGTGGTAAACAAGATCCAGACCAGCCAAAACAGGCCAAAAGCCATCGTCGCCATCGACAGCAACAACGCAACGCGGTTCTTCTGACGACGCCATGCCTGACGTTTGCGGCGTGATTCTAACAACGCCTGATTGCTTTGCATTTCCATCGTCGTCATTTAGCGGCCCTCTCTCTTAGCAAGACGCAGGATCATCACTTTGGACAGAGCCAGAACGATGAAGGTGATAACAAACAGAATCAGGCCGAGTTCCATCAGCGCAGACGTGTGCAGACCCGCTTCCGCTTCGGCGAATTCGTTTGCCAGCGCAGAGGTAATACTGTTGCCCGGCATATAGAGCGAGGCGCTGTCGAGCTGGTAGGTATTACCGATGATAAAGGTCACCGCCATGGTTTCACCCAGCGCGCGGCCAAGACCCAACATAATGCCGCCAATTACGCCGTTTTTGGTAAACGGCAACACAATGCGCCAAATCACTTCCCAGGTGGTACAACCGATACCGTAGGCCGACTCTTTCATCATCACCGGCGTCTGCTCAAATACGTCACGCATAACGGAAGCAATGTAAGGGATGATCATGATGGCGAGGATCACGCCAGCGGCCAGAATACCGATACCGAAACCCGGACCAGCAAACAACGCGCCGACAATCGGGATACCGGAGAGCACGTCGCCAACCGGGGTCTGGAAATAGGTAGCAAACAGCGGAGCGAAGACAAACAGGCCCCACATGCCGTAAACAATACTGGGAATAGCCGCCAGCAGTTCAATGGCAATACCCAGCGGGCGGCGCAGCCAATTTGGCGCCAGCTCGGTCAGGAACAGTGCAATCCCGAAGCTGACAGGCACAGCAATCAGCAGGGCGATAATAGAGGTAACCACCGTGCCGTAAATCGGCACCAGTGCGCCGAACTGCTCGTTCGGGGCGTCCCAGGTTTTAGTCCACAGGAAAGAAAAACCAAATTTTTCAATACTGGGTAACGACGCAATAAACAACGAGACGATAATGCCGCCCAGCAGCAATAGCACAATCAGCGCCGCCAGCTTAACCAGCGCGCCGAAGATAATGTCACCGTTTTTGCTCGGTGCTTTAATAGACGGCTTATATTCAGCCATACCACTCTCTTCTATTTAGATTTAATCCCCTCTCCGGACGGAGAAGGGATGAGGTACAACCCTTGATACTTTAACCCAATAACCTTCAAAAGGATGGTGGGTTAGTAAAGTGATTTACCGCTGGAATCTTTAATATTGGTTTTCCATGCTGCACGAACCTGTTCAACCACTGACTCTGGCAGCGTCGCGTAGTCCAGATCGGTGGTCAGTTTGCCGCCATTCTTGTAAGCCCAGTCGAAAAACTTCAGCACTTCGGCACCATGTTCTGCATTGGACTGATTTTTATAAACCAGAATGAAAGTGGTGGAGCTGATTGGCCAGGCGTTGTCGCCTTTCTGGTTAGTCAGGTCCTGAGCGAACGTGGTCTTCCAGTCCGCGCCTTTAGCGGCGGCGCTGAAAGAAGCCTCAGTCGGGCTGATGGCTTTGCCGTCAGCGTCAACCAGCTTGGTGTAAGCGAGGTTATTCTGTTTCGCGTAAGCGTATTCTACGTATCCAATAGAACCTGGCAGACGCTGTACGAAGGCGGCCACGCCGTCGTTACCTTTACCGCCCAGACCGGTCGGCCAGTTAACGGTTGAACCTGCACCGATTTTCTCTTTCCACTCAGCGCTGACTTTAGCCAGGTAGCTGGTGAAAACGAAAGAGGTACCGGAACCATCAGCACGACGAACCACCGCGATGTTGGTGTCTGGCAGTTTCACGCCCGGGTTCAATTTAGCGATAGCCGCATCGTTCCATTTTTTGATTTTGCCGAGGTAAATATCACCTAACGTTGCGCCGTCCAGCGTCAGCTGGCCGGATTTGATACCCGGCAAATTCACAGCCAGTACCACACCACCGATGACGGTTGGGAACTGGAACAAGCCATTTTTATTCAGGTCTTCTTCTTTCATCGGTGCATCTGATGCGCCGAAATCAACGGTCTTAGCAATAATCTGTTTTACGCCACCGGAAGAACCGATGCCCTGGTAGTTAACCTGGTTGCCGGTCGCCTTCTGATAAGCGTCAGCCCATTTAGCATACACCGGTGCAGGGAACGTACCGCCAGCGCCCGTCAGATTAGTGGCAGCGAAAGCAGACATTGCTGTGAGGGAAAAAGTCGCTGCTACAAGACCGGCGACGGTGTTACGCATCAATTTCATGTTCCACTCCTGGTGGTTTTATTATCAGATTCGACTCAGGTCGAGATTCATAAAGTGTTTGGCACAGGAGGAAAATAGGACAGTTTGGTGACAGTAAAATGTACGTAATATGACAGTTTTATGACACTGGTCACAATTCGTGCAATCATTATTGCCAGACGCGCTTTAAGGTTTGAACGGCCAGAATAATATCGTCGCCCTTTACACAGGCAAAACCCAGCACCAGTCCGTAGCGCCCCGTTTGCTCCCCTGCGCTACCAGGCAGCCATGAAGCACTAAGCGGAGTGATTTCAATACCAGCAGAAAGCGCCAGCGCAATTAAACGCTGCTCTGTTTCAAGGTTGGCTAAACGAATGGTGACATGTAGACCGGAGGCGACCTGCGGCATATCGCCGATATGGCTCAGATGCTGGTTCCAGGCTTGCCGCAGGGTATCGCGCCGGGCCAATGCAGCGCGGCGCATGCGGCGGCTGTGCTGCTGAAAATGGCCTTCACTGAGAAAGAGCGCCATCGCCATCTGGTCATTCATCGGTGGCTGACGGCTGGACATCGTTCGCACCAGCAAAAATTGCTCCACCAACTGCTTTGGTGCCACCAGATAACCTAAACGCAGCCCCGGGTACATCACCTTTGAAAAGGAGCCGATGTACAACACCCTATTACTTTGATCGATGGCCGCCAGCGGGGTGAGCGGCGTACCGTTGTAGCGGTATTCACCGTCGTAATCATCTTCAATGATCCAGGCTGAGTTCTGTTCGGCCCACTGCAATAGCTCCATCCGACGCGCCATTGAGAGCGTCGCTCCGGTGGGATACTGGCAGGAAGGGCTAACATAGGCCATACGCGCTTTGGGGATTTGCTGTAATTGGGAGGTCAATAAGCCTTCGTCATCCACACCGATCCCATGCATTTTGACACCCAGGCAGGAGAATGCCCCAGCCGCTGCCCAGTAGCCGGGGTTTTCAATCACCGCTTCATCATCAGGACGAAGCAATAATGCCGCACAGATCATGATCGCTTGCTGCGCGCCCAGGGTAATGATGATTTGCGAAGGGTCACATTTCAATCCGCGTGCATGCCGTAAATATTGCGCAATCAGCTCTCTTAGCTGTCGCTCCCCTGCCGGGTGCCCATAACCCATATGCGTTACCGGTTCGCTACGCCAAAAACGGGTTTGCAGACGACTCCACACTTCAAATGGGAAAAGATCGATGGCTGGCATACCAATACGAAACGCTTTAGGTGCGCCTTCATGGATACGATGGTGATTAAACAGTGAGGCTATGGGCAGGCGATAACCAATGTGCATCTGCGGCTCAACCACTAATACTTCACCCGGCTGCCGGCCTTTAGGCAGCGAATGCAACTGGGCAACGTAGGTGCCATCACCTACCCGCGTTTCGATAAAACCTTCAGCGAACAGGCGTTCATAAACGTTGACCACAGTATTACGAGAAATATCCAGCATCTCTGCCAGCTCTCGGCTGGCAGGAAGTTTCGCGCCACTGCTACCGGGGTTTCCTATAATCAATTCACGCAGCGCGTCATAAAGCTGCGCCGAGAGCTTACGCCCCGGTTTAAGGGTAATACCGGTGAGTTCTAACGGCTGCGGAGCAGGCAAATTGGCACCTTTATATAGGGGTATTTTGGCTCTTTTATACATCCAATATGAGGAATAGCATAGCGCCAATCATACATATCTGCTGGTCAACCATCAGGCGACGCCAGGGGAATTCCATCTCTTTGAGGATTATTTATGTCTGCTCAAACTACTGTGATTTATTCAGCCCGGAAAATCATCACCATGTGCCCTTCCCAGCCGGAAGCCAGCCATGTGGCAGTGAAGGACGGACGCATTCTGGGTGTCGGCTCCCTGAATGAACTTAAAGAGTGGGGGGATTATGTGGTTGATGACCAGTTCTCCAACAAAGTCATTATTCCTGGCCTGATTGAAGCCCACTCTCACGCTACTGGCGGCGGTATGTGGCAATTCCCGTATGTCGGTTTTTATGACCGCCCGGACTATACCGGTAAAGTATGGAAAGGCTGCCGCTCATTTGATGAAGTGGTTGAAGCATTGCAGAAAGTCGAAAAAACCATGACCGATCCGCATGCGCCGCTGATTGCCTGGGGCGTAGACCCTATCTACTTCGGCAGCGAGAAACTTGGCCGTCAACATCTGGATCGCGTTTCGACTACCCGCCCAGTGGCGGTGATCCACATGAGCATCCACCTGATGGGCGCCAACACAGCGGCACTTAACGATTGCGGCATTTTTGCCGACAGCAAGATTGAAGGCATCGTTAAAAATGAAGACGGCTCACTGCATGGCGAGTTGGTTGAATTCGCCGCGATGGGGCCGGTATTGCAAAAATACGGCTTCTGGGATGCGTTAACCACCGAGCAGGCGATTCGCAATTTTGGTCAGGAAGCCTTCCGTGCAGGCTGCACTTCAGCTGCCGATATGGGGTTAACCGACTTTGATAATCCGGAACTGGCGGCTAACTACATCCGCATGACCCGTGCCGAAGAGTTTCCAATCCGTCTGCTGGTGGCTTATGGTCCTCCATTTGTGAAAAAACCTTTTATTGAAGCGGTAGAGTTTGCTGCCGATGTGATGAAACACGGTCACGACAAGATGATGTTCGGACCGATGAAAATTTTCCTAGACGGTTCGATTCAGGGTGGATCCGGCCGGATGCTAGCGCCGGGTTATTTCAAAACAGGCCATAACGGCGCCTGGAATGCCACACCGGCGGAAATTGATATGCAGGTGTATGAAATCATGAAGCGCGGTTATCAGGTCCATTGCCACTGTAATGGTGATGAAGCTTCAGAAGCTTTTATCCAGGCGGTAGAGAAAACGCTGAACCGCATTCCGGCAGTGAACCATCGTGCCGGTATGCAGCATGCTCAAATGCTGCGCGAAGACCAGTTCAAACGCATCAAAACGCTCGGTATGTGCGTTAACTTCTTCAGTAACCATATCTATTACTGGGGCGATCAGCATTACGGTAAAACCATGGGACCTGAACGCGCTAACCGCATGAACGCCTGCGGCAGCGCCGTTCGCCATGGCATTCCTTTCGCTTTCCACAGTGACTGCGGCATCACACCCATTAACCCGCTGTTTACCGGCTGGTGCGCAGTAAACCGCGTGACCGCTTCAGGGCGTGTGCTTGGTGAGCATGAAAAGATCAGCGTGGCAGAAGCCCTGCACGCCATGACCGTCGGCGCGGCGTACACCATGAAGCTCGATCATCTGATTGGCAGCATTGAATGCGGCAAACTGGCCGACTTCACTATCCTGGAAGAAAATCCGCTGACCGTTGAACCTATGCACCTGAAAGACATTCAGGTCTGGGGCACCGTACTGGGCGGTAAAGTACAACCTATTTCACGATAGCCTGAGCCTCCATCCCTGACCTGAACGGTCAGGGATCCCCCTTTTAGACAAGATGTTCTCCGCCTGGAAACAGCCGGACGGCTTCCTGCTGCTCATTTTTAACAAAAATTTGTTTTAGCAAACTTTGACGAGGTAATTTTATGGCTACTCATGCCACTGAGCCACTGGCTGTACCCTCTTCCACCGCAACGGTGTCAGGATGGGCCAAATGGCTTCCTTTGCTGGTGCTTTGTCTGGCCCAGCTCTCCACATCCGGTGATAACGCCACGCTGAGTATTGCCACAGGTGCGCTGGTCAAAGATCTGCATGCATCGATGGACTTAATCAGCATTGCCAACGCTATGTATTCTCTGGCTGCGGGCTCCCTGATGGTCGCAGCCGGTATGGTCGGGTTGATTATTGGCTGGAAGAAAACCTTCCGCATCGGTTGCGCACTGTTGTTCTGTGCCGAACTGACCGCATTCTTCTCACCCAATATGCAAATTTTCACTTACGGTGCCCGTCTGCTTTCCGGTATCGGCGGCAGCTTTATGATCCCGTCTGTGCTGGGGTTGATTGCCAGTAACTTTAAAGGCCGCGATCAGGCCGTGGCATTCGGTGCTATCGGTGCCGCCAGCGGGGTTTCTTTCGCAGCGGGGCCACTTATTTGCGGTACTCTGGTAGACCAGTTTGGCTGGCGTTATGCTTTCGCGGCCATAGCCTGCCTGTGTGTGGTGATTTTCGTCGGCTCTTTCATCATCCCAACACCGGCTAAACCAGAACGTAAAGTATGTTTCGACTTACCTGGCGTTGTGCTGACCGTCATTGGTCTGTTCAGTGTCATTCTTGGCTTCCTGAAAGTGTCCAGCTGGGGTTTGCTCACGCCGTTCGCCGCACCGTTCACCCTCTTTGGGTTAAGCCCTGCGCCGTTCCTGGTACTTTTTGGATTAGTAGTACTGGCTTTAATGCTGAAATGGGAACGTCATCGTGAAGCTTCTGTCGGCAGCGCGCTGATCCCGATGTCATTCCTCTCCACGCCGCAGGTTCGCAACGGTTTATACCTGACCGCCTTTATCTTCCTGGCATACGGCTCAGGCATTTTTGTCACCGTCAGTTTTGTGCAGGTCGTCGCTGGATTGAACGGTATTGAGACTGGCCTGATGATTTTACCCTTCGCCTTAGGCGTGGTTATCTTCTCGCTGGGACTGCCGGTAGTGTGGAAAAATGCTAATCCGAAACGCATGTGTCAGTCAGCGTTATTGATCGGCACCCTCGGGGCGGTACTGTGTATTTTCGGCTTCGGCCCTTCCAGCTTCTCGATCATAGTACCGATTGGTATGTGTTTGATTGGCGTAAGTATGGGTATCGTTTCTGCCTATTCCAGCTATATTGTGACCAGTGGGTTACCTTCAAGAGATGCACAACAATCCGGCGGCGTACAGGCGACCTCCCGTAATGTCGGCCAGGCTATTGGCGTTGCGGTATGCGGCATGGTGATGCTGACCGCGGTAACGATGGGTGTGCAGGGTGCTGCGCGTAGCGATCCGGCATTAAGCCCGGATACTCAGACCAAAGTGTCTGAAATGACGGTGATCCCGTATCTGAGTGATACAGGTTTCTCCGCTTTAATGCTTGAGCATGGAATCGTGCAAAAAGATGTTCCGGCCCTGACGCAGGTTTATCAAACGTCGAGACTGAACGCGACCCGTGCCGGGATGATTGCCACCGCACTAATGACCGTACTCTTCCTGTTCGGTACGCGTAATCTACCAACGAGAACCAAAGTTGCACCGTCAGATAACCAGGTTGATGATCGTAAAAAGAAAAATTAACGTCACAGACCGGGTAATAACCCATTGATTATTATTCCGATATTTTTAGCGCGCATCCTGTTTGCAGGTTGCGCGCTTTTGCATAGCTAAAATCATCAGGAAAATATTATGGCTGAGAAAATAAGCCTTAACCGACAGGCCATTGGCTTGCCCCTTCTGGTTCTGTGCCTCGCTCAGTTTCTGGCATCGGCTGATAACGTTACGCTGAGCATCGCCACCAGCGCTCTTATACGCGATCTCGGCGCTTCGATGTCTCAAATCAGCACCGCCAATACCATGTATCCGCTGGTCGCGGGTACCTTTATGATTGCCGGAGGGATGCTCGGGTTGATCATCGGCTGGCGTAAAACCTTCCGCATTGGTTGTATTCTCTATTTTCTGGCTGAAGTCATCGCGGTCTTCTCGCCGTCGATCACCCTTTTTATCTGGGCGGCAAGGATCCTGGCCGGGATTGGCGGCAGCCTGATGATTCCCGCCGTGTTTGGCATTATTACCGGCAGTTTTCAGGGCCGCCAGCAGGCGATTGCCTTTGGTGCGCTGGGTGCCGCCAGCGGTTTCTCGTTTGCAATGGGCCCGGTGCTGTGCGGCTTACTGCTTGATACGCTCGGCTGGCGCTGGGCTTTCGGCGTTCTGGCCGGGCTCGCGATGGTGATACTGTTCTGCTCGCGTTTGATTCCCTCACCCGCCAAACCGGAGCGGCGCGTTGGTTTTGATTTTGCAGGCTTTATCCTTTCAACGCTCGGTCTGTTTTTCGTGGTCTTTGGTATTTTGCAGATATCCACCTGGGGGCTGTTAACCCCGTTCAGCCCTCCTTTTACTCTTTTCGGCTTCAGCCCGGCTTTAGCTCTGGTCGCAGGTGGACTGCTGATTCTGATCGTGATGCTGCGCTGGGAGAAATTCCGCGAAACCGCCTCTGGCAGCGCCATGATCCCGCAATCCTTTTTACGTACGGCACAGGTGCGCGCCGGCTTATACCTCACGATGTATATTTTCTTCGCCTACAGCTCCGGAATTTTTGTGGTGGTCAGTTTTGTGCAGGTGGTGGCGGGGCTGGACGCCGTTCATACCGGCCTGATGATCATTCCCTTTGCTCTCTGTCTGGCAGGCTCCTCTATGGGCTTACCTTTAATCTTCCAGCAACGTAATCCAAAACGGCAATGCAGGGCAGGTTTGTTACTGGGAATCGCAGGCTCGGTCATCACAGCCTGCGGTATCGAAGGGCTGAGTTTCAACATGGCTATCGTGACGGCAGGGCTATGTTTAATTGGTGCCAGTATGGGCACCATTGCCGCAAATGCGCCCTTTCTTATCACCAGCGCCTTACCGGAACGTGATGCCCAGCAGTCTGGCGGTATTCAGGCGGCGGCCCGAGATATCGGGCAGGCATTGGGCGTCGCGTTAGTCAGTATGGTGATGCTGACCGCGATGACCTTCAGCATGAAGAAGTTTACCGCTGAAGTGTCTACGCTGAGCCCGCAAACTTTCCTGACGGTAAAAAATCTGACGGTCATTCCTTATCTCAGTGATGCCGGTTTCCAGGCGATGATAGTCAAAAGTGGAGCAGCACCGCAGGATCTTGCAGTACTGACGCCGATTTATCAGCGATCTCGCGCAAGAGTCACCCGTGCCGGGCTATTTTCTATGACAATAATGACGTTGTTGTTTTTACTGGGAACGGCAAAGATTCCGGTGACCTTGTCCACACGCAGCGGGCAGGAAAAATGAAAAACTTATTCGACCTTTATTCATCAGACACTGAGTTTTCAATCCGTTGAAATAACTCGCTCAACTCTGCGCAGGTCAAATCACGGGACTCTCCCGGAGACAACCCTTCCAGGGTAATGTTCATAATACGTATCCGTTCAAGCCGGGTCACTTCATAGCCTAAATGCTTAGCCATGCGGCGGATCTGTCGATTGAGCCCCTGTACCAGCGTGATGCGAAATACAAAGTCCGATTCTTTCGTCACTTGGCATTTTTTAGTCACGGTACCCAGTATCGGTACTCCCGCGCTCATGCCGAGAATAAATTCGTCACTTACCAGCTTATTGACAGTGACCAGGTACTCTTTTTCGTGACCGTTGCCAGCGCGTAATATCTTGTTGAACAGATCACCCTGATTAGTCAGTAAAAGCAGCCCCTGCGACTCTTTATCCAAACGTCCGACAGGGAAAATGCGTTTGCTGTGGTGAATGAGGGTCGTGATGTTATCCGCTAAACGCTCATCCATTGTAGTAATGATACCCACCGGTTTATTCAGCGCGATCAGTACCAGGTCCTCTTCAACGCGCGGACCGATAAGCTGGCCATTCACTGTCACCACGTCACCGGAAAATACCTTAGCGCCCAATCCGGCCAGCGTATCGTTAATCAACACTTGCCCATTTTCGACGTAACGATCGGCGTCACGACGGGAACAAATCCCGCTGTCACTGATGTATTTATTAATTCGGATAGCGGAAGGGGTCGGCATTGCGCGGAGAACCTCAGTAAAAGGCGGACTATACCTTGTTGCGACGCAGAAATAAAAAAGCGCCCACTGGGGGCGCTTACCGGCAGAAAGTGCTGTGACTTATTCTACCGTCACAGACTTCGCCAGATTACGCGGCTGGTCTACGTCGGTACCTTTGATTAGCGCAACATAGTAGGACAGCAGCTGTAACGGTACAGTGTAGAAAATCGGTGCGACGATCTCTTCAACGTGCGGCAACTGGATAATCTTCATGCCATCGCTGTCGTTGAAACCGGCGTTTTGATCGGCAAACACATACAGTAAGCCGCCGCGCGCGCGCACCTCTTCGATATTCGACTTCAGTTTTTCCAGCAGTTCGTTGTTGGGTGCCACAACGATAACCGGCATATCAGCATCAATCAGCGCCAACGGGCCGTGTTTCAACTCTCCGGCAGCATAGGCTTCGGCATGAATATAGGAGATCTCTTTGAGCTTCAGGGCACCTTCCATGGCAATCGGGTATTGATCGCCACGGCCAAGGAACAGCGCGTGATGTTTGTCGGAGAAACCTTCCGCCAGAGATTCGATGGTTTTATCCAGCGACAGCATCTGTTCGATAC
>Ga0209901_1000243_pt1 | contig 26689 bp, 21 predicted proteins | sample OrgsoiDNA_201058_FD_185806 | JGI IMG/M metagenome (GOLD analysis project Ga0209901, IMG submission 185806) | Permafrost soil microbial communities from the Arctic, to analyse light accelerated degradation of dissolved organic matter (DOM) -... | ecosystem: Environmental > Terrestrial > Soil >...
GCGCCGGTGATGATCGCGGCCCTGTGGGTGGCCCACAGCCGCGTCAACGCGCTGCCGGACGAGAACTGGAAGATTCCGATCAAGGCGCCCACGCTGCCGGCATTCAAGCCGCAGTTGCTGCGTTTCGACAAGCGAAGCGACCAGTTCCATCAGGGGAGCGAAGCCCTCGGACAGTCACGCGACGTGAACCGCGTCCAAGACGCCGGCTCGTCCTATGCGGGCGACCGGCCCATCCCAAAGGGGGAGGAAGGCGAGGCGCCGCGCGAGGCCACCGATGCCGCCCTGGGCGACGCCGACAGCGAGGCGTCCATGCGCTACGAAGACCACGCGCGGCTGCGCATGCGCGCTCGGCGCGAAGGATTGGCCGACAAGGAGGGGCATGTTGATGGCGAGGACCATCCCGAAACAGCCAGTGCCGAGTACAAGGCGTGGCACGACAAAGAGATCAAGACTTATCTGGCCGCCAACGTCGACGCGCACGCCACCGACCACTCGACCATCATGACCAACGACCTGCACGCGCAAAACGCGCTGGCCTACGATGTCGCCATCGGGCTGAGTTATCTCCGGGACGAGGACATGCACACGTTCCGGATGGCCGCCGACTGGCGCTTTCTGGACGGGCTGGACAAGGACGATCCGAACAAGGTTTTCAAGGAATATTTGGACAACGGACTCTTCACTAACGTTCCACTCCTCGAATGGACGCGCGCCAAGGACAGCGCGGGGCGCATGCCGGACAAGATCGTCGACGTGCGCGAGCATCCGCCGCTGCAACCCCGCACGTACGGCCCTGGAGACAATTAATGACTACGCTGATCTCGACCCGCACCCGGCGCCTGTGCTGGGCCGCCCTTGTTTTCCTGCTCGTCATCGGCGCCATGATCCCGCTCACGCGGCAAGCCTTCGCCGATCCCTCACGCGTACTCATCGATGGAGAATTCATGAAACGCTTCCTGCTCCTACCCGCGCTCGCCGCCGTCGTCGCCTTATCGTTGCTGAGCGCCTGCGCGCCATCGGCCGCCCGAGCGGTCGCGCCCGCACCCGCAGCCGTTCCAGCGGCGCCTCCTCAACCCTTCATGGCCCAGGTCGTTGGCGTGCAGTGGCTCAACCCCTTGCAGCGGCGCGACTATCCGACCGAATGGCAGCTGTTGTGGACGCTGGGGCTGGTCAAGCCCAACAAGGACGACGACATGGTCAGGACCGAGCCAAAAAAGTTTTCCACGCTTCAGATGGTGGCGTCGATCGCGGTGGGAAATCACGGGAAGGAGACGTTCGAGGGCTATCATGAAAAGTATGTCGATGAACTGATCGTGCCGTTCTACGACATCTACTTCTCCAGCTCCAGCTACTTCTATAACGCCCACTCGCTCAAGGACAAGACGACCTGGCGAGAATTGGCGGGCATTCACGTGGAGTATGCGCTACCGGAGGGCAAGCTCGATCCCGTCGAGGCGACAAACTATACGCGCGAGAGGATCAAGAAGAATTTTTTAATCGGCAACACTTACTTCCCCACTGTCTGGACACGCGACATCCCTCCCGACGTCCACGTGACAATGGGCGGCCCGAACGCCGGCTTCACCTCGCTGGCGGCGGCGCTGGATTATTTGCAGACGCATCCCACCGAAACGGTCTGGGCCATGAACTGGGATGCTCCCAGCCGGCCCAAGGACCGGCAAATCAACGAAAACATTGTCCTGCTCGTGCTGGCCGGCCCCGGCTACAAGACCGAACGCGACGCCTTGGCCTGGATCGGCTATCCGGCCAGCGCCGCCGTCGCCGACTTCCAGCTTCAAAAAGGGTTGCCGTCGCGCGCCAACCAGGCGTGGAAGGCGACTCTGGACGGCGCCACGCACAACGGCCGCAAGGACAACCTCGACATCGGCTACGTGATCCACGACGCCAACATCACCGACCCGGACTCACCGGATCGCCTCGGCAACCTGGGGCAGATCCTGACGATGGAAGTGGTCGAGCTCGACTTCATGAAGCAAACCTTCAACACCCCGGCCCTGCTCGGCGAGATGGGCGCCGGCACGGCGCTGACCAACGTCGCGCTGGCCATCGCCTACGCCAACCATTTCGGCAAGAACGTGCTGGTGGCCGGCACCACCGACCTGGCCCGTCCCACGGCCGTGCTGGTGGTGCCGCCTGCCACGGTCCGCCCGATCGACCCGGACAAACCCTGGTTCCGCGCGCGCGGCGAGGACAACGCCTATCTGATGTGGTGGGGCATCCGCCACGACGCCGAGTGGCGCATGCAGGGTTATTCCAAATAGCCCCCACCGTTCCATAACTTCGACGGGAGATTCACCATGCGCGGCGTGATACGTTTGAACGACCCCACCAGCCACGGCGGCAAAGTCAGCTCGGCGGCGCCGAAGAGCCAAGTCATGGGCGTGGCCGTCGCCCGCAAGGGCGATCGCTGCACTTGTCCGATCCCGGCCACGGCCAATGCGAGATCGCCGAGGGAGACGCCAAGGTGCTGATCGACGGCGTCCCGGTGGCGTTCGACGGACACAAGACCAGCTGCGGCGCGGTCTTGATATCGACCGTGCCGACCAGCGGTCGCGGCTAGATAATGTCCTACGGCACGGGCGTGCGGCCGGTTTCGGCTTTCTTGCTTTATATCAATGGCATTCATTGTCGCTTATGGAATGATCGCCATCTGTTGTCCGCGATTCGCGGCAAGAAAATATGGATGGCGTTGACTTAAGGAGCAACGCATGAGATGGGGAGCCTGTACCGAATGTTCTATATTATTACAACTCATGTAACGGGCAATCCATAGGGCTGACGGATGAGCAGGGCCATACCCCGTTGTTTAAGACGAAAGAATCATGCAAATATGAAGTTACTTTTGCTGCCTGCCGTGGGAAAAACAAATGCACGGAGGAGGACGTGACGAGTAGGACGAGTAAGCAGCCTCAAGGTTCGCAATAAAAGTCGAACGACTTACAGGGAGCGGCCGGAGGCGCAGGCTCTGCATGAATTCGATGCCGCTGCGCGGCTCCCCAGGGGCAAGGAATCTCAGCCTGCTGTGGTCGAATCTACCCGGACGCATCAGCAAGAAAATGGAATAAACAATATAAATTATTTATCCTGTTTTAGCGCCAGCGCCACCGCGTCATCGACACTGAGATCGATCAGGTAGGCGCTGGGCAGGCCCGGAATCGCGGCGCGCGCCAGCACCTGCTGGGCAGATGCCTTGAGCCGCGCGAACAACAGGCGTTTGCCGTCGGCCGCCAGCGTCGCGTGGAAGTCGCGCAGCGCCTCGACGCTGGAGCTGTCCAGATCCGGCGATTCCTCCAGGCTCAATACCACCGTGCGCACGCCGTCGCCGGCGGCCTTGATGTCGGCCCGCACCTGCGCCAGCATGCGTTCGGCGTTGGCGAAGAACAGCGCGCTGTCGGGCCGCAGCACGACGATGCCATGCTCCGTTTGCGCCTGCGGATGGCCGGCCAGGCTGACGAAATCGTGGCCGCCGTCCAATCGTCCCAGTACCGTCACCTTCGATTCGGCCAGGCGCCGCAGCAGCATCAGCAAGCTGAATGCGACGGCCGCCAGCAGGCCGTCCAGCACGCCGAGGATCAGCACCGCCGCCACCGCCGCGACGATCACCATCCTGTCGCGGTGCAGTGTGAAATAGCTGCGGAACACGGCGGGACTGAGCGAGTGGCCGACGGCGTAGATGACGATGGCGGCCAGCACCGGCTGCGGCGTCAGCGCGATCGCCGGCAGCATCGTCAGCACGATGGCCAGCAGCGCCAGCGCCGCGTAGCCGCCGGCCAGCCGCGATTGCGCGCCCGCGGCCTCGTTGGCCGACGTGGCCGAGTAGCCGGCGCCGACCGGCATGCCGTGCAGCAGGCCGGAGACCAGGTTGGCCGCGCCGAACGCGATCAGGTCGCGATTGGGCGCGGTCTGGTCGCCGTGCTTGAGCGCGAAGCCGCGTATCGCGCTGTACGATTCGGCGTACAAAATCAGCAGCAGCGCCACGCTCAGTTCCGCCACTTTCAGCCAGTCGGAATAGCGCAGATTGGGCAGCGTCGGCAGCTCGGTGCGCAGGTCGATCTGGCCGACCAGCGCGATGCCGTACTGCGCCAGGTTGAGCCACTTGCCGGCGGCGATGCCGGCGATGAGCACCAGCAGCCCGGCCGGCAGCGCGCGCACGCGCCCCAGTAGTATCAACAGCGCCAGCGCGGCGGCGGCGACGGTTGCCGCCATGGGGTTCCATTCGGCGTGGCGGGATACCAGTTCGAAGACGTAGCGCGGCATGTCGCCGTGTTGCGGCGCGATGCCGGCCACGCTGGCGACCTGCTTGGCGACGATGACGATGGCCAGTCCGAACGCGAAGCCGCGCAGCACCGGCTTGGCGATGAAATCGGTCACGCCGCCCAGCCGCGCCGCGCCGGCGATGGTGAAGAAGGCGCCCGTCACCAGCACCAGCGCGAAGGCGATGACGACGCGGAACGCGGCGTCCGGCCCGGCCACGCTGGCCGATGCAGCCGCCAGCACCACGGCCGACGACGACGTCGCCGAGACGATGGCAAAGCGGCTGGTGCCGATCAGGCCATAGCACACCAGACCCGCGAACAGCGCGATCACGCCGGCTTGCGGCGACAGGTTGGCGATGCTGGAATAGGCGACCGCTTCCGGCAGCAGCAGGCCGGCCAGCGACAGGCCGGCGATCAAATCGGGCCAGGAGAGGCGCTGGAGCAGGCTGGTTTTGTGCGGCGATGGCGGCATCGGATGATCCTGTCGGTGAGCTTGGCGATGCGGCGCGGCTTGTTTAATCGTGCGCTTATTTAAAACGGTAGCTGACGGCGACCAGTCCCGTGTCGACGGTGTGGCGCGGCACCAGCGGGCTGTCGGCGACGGCGCTGCCCAGCCACGTGCGCCGCAGGTTGGCGTTGACGTACCAGTTGCCGCTCACGTGCGCTTCGACGAACAGCGCGAGGAAGGGATTGCTGGCGGCGCGTGGCTGGTAGGCGGCCACGCCGCTGCGGCGCGATTCGTCGCCGGAGACGCCGTAGAAGTAGCGCGTGTAGGCGCTGGATTGATATTCGACGCCGGCTTGCGGATAGATCGCCAGCGGGCCGGTGTCGATTTCGGCCGCGTAGATCAGGTCGGCGAGATTGCCCTTGGAGCGGTCGACGTCGCGGAACGCGTTGACGAAGAAGGCGCCGACCGGCGTCACTTGCAGCGTGCCGAGGCCCAGCGGCACGGAGGTCTTGCGGTGATCGAGGCCGCCCAGCGCGGTGCGCGTGGGCGTGTAGCCGTCTTCGTTGAATTTGCCGACCAGTTCCAGGTAGCCATAGCCGGCTGGCAGCGTGCGCACGCCGAAGGTGTCGATGCGGGCGAAGACGCGGCCGTAATCGAAGTTCGCGTAGGGGACGGCGCTGAGCGCGTGCGTCTGGCCGCGCGCCACCGGCGGGGCGTTGTCGATGCCGATGCCGACGTCGCCGACCAGCCGCATGGGCAGCGGGTCGTCCGTGGCGGCGGCCTCGATTTGCTGGCCGTGGGCGCAGCAGATGAAGGCGGCGAGGGCCAGCGGCGGGAGGTGGCGGAGTCGGATGGTCATGGCAATCTTTATTGGGGCGATGTGGCGTGGCGAGATTGTAAGTGAAATAGTCCTTGAACAGCTATCGCGCTGCGTGTAGCCTGAACCGGCGGGCTGTTGATCAAAGCCTGTTTCGAGCGAGAGGAATGTGTATGTATCGGCAATGGACAGCGGTGTTGATGGTAACGGCGACGACGATGGCGCAGGCGCAGGCGCAGGCGCAGGCGCAGGCGCAGGTGCCGGCGGGCGCCGGCGCGTCGCGCGCGTATGCGCGCGGGGCGGCGAATCAGGCGGTGCAGGCCGATCGCGGTACGCTGCGGAGTGCCGCCATTCAGCTTAACGCCGACCGTTATGCCGTTAATCCCAATGCCGCCACGCTGGCCGCCGACAAAGCCGCGCTGAAGACAGATCGCAGCAAACTGGCGACCGACAAAGCCGCGCGCACCGCCGGAACGACGACCGCCGCGACATCGACAAAAGCGCCGGCGACAGCGTCGATAAAAGCGGCGACAACGGCAGCATCGACAACATCAACAGCGTCGACAAAAGCCACGACAACGACGGCATCGGCCACGCCGGCGACATCGACCGCATCGATAAAAGCCGCGACAACGACAGCATCGACAAAGGCGGCTACGTCAACGATTTCGACGACGGGCGCCGCTACATCGGCAGCGGCGTCGACTGCACCAACGACGTCGGCGCAGGCGGGGAGCGCATCGGGTACGACTGCTGCCAAGACCAGCCAGACGGCGCAAGGCACGCAGACCGCGCAGACCACGCCAGCCAGCCAAACCACGCCAGCCGGCCAGCCATCCGCTGCGGCGACGTCGGCGCAGACCACGGCCGATGCGGCGCGCCGCGGTGCGGCCTTTGCGGCCGGCGCCAATCTGATGGCGATGCAGCCTGCCGGCGTCGCGCCGGCCGCCGATGCGCCCAATCCAGCTGCCGACAAGTACACGCTGAAAAAAGCGTCGAAGAAGCCACCGAGCCTGCATCTGTCGACCACCACGCCGCTGCCGCTCGGCACCGGCGACGGCGACTAGCCTGCGTCGCTGATCGAACCGCCGTTTGCGCGGCGTCGCGCAAGTATGGCGCGGGTACGACACAGGCATGCGCAGGTATGATTTAATGGCGGCTCCGCCATCCTGCCCGCGCCCACATGACCGATCCCACAACCGACGACTTGTCCGCGACCGAAATCGCGCTGAAAACCGAGGCGCGCCGCGCCGCCGCGCGGGCCTTGCGGGCGGCCTGTCCGCGTTCGGCGCACGGTCACTGGAAGGTCAGGCCGAAGGGCCGCGACGTGGTGGCCATGCTCGAAAAATCGAGTGCCGGCCGGCTCGCCGACCTGGTGCCGATCCGTTACGGTCGCATGCTCAAGTCGCCGTTCGCGTTTTTGCGCGGCGCGGCGTCGATCATGGCTTACGATCTGTCCGAGACGCCGACATCGGGCATCCGCACGCAAATCGGCGGCGATTGCCACCTGATGAATTTCGGCGAATTCGGCACGCCCGAACGCAACATCATCTTCGACATCAACGACTTCGACGAAACCCTGCCCGGACCGTGGGAATGGGATATCAAGCGCCTGTGCGCCAGCATCGTGCTGGCTGGCCGCCATCGCGGTTTTGCGGAGGCCGACAATCAAAACGCCGTGCTGGCCGCCGCGCATTCCTACCGCGACAAGATGGCCGAATTCGCGGCCATGAGTCCACTGCAATGCTGGTACAGCCGCATCGACGCCGACCAGCTGGCACAGCTCAGTTCCACGGCGCTGGTCAGCCGCCGCCTGGCCGCCGAGGTGATGCGGGCGCGCAGCCAGACCGGCGAGGCGCTGCTGGCCAAGACCACCGAGCTGGTCGACGGCCAGCGCCGCATCAAGGATACGCCGCCGCTGCTGTTCCATCCGCAGCACTGGCCCGGCTTCGAGAAACAGATGCGCACCGTGTTCCAGCGCTACCGCCTGACGGTGCCGGACGACCGCCGCCATCTGCTCGACCGCTACAAGCTGGTGGACGTCGCCTTGAAGGTGGTCGGCGTCGGCAGCGTCGGCACGCGCTGCGCGGTGGCGCTGCTGATGAACGACGAGCGCGCGCCGCTGTTCCTGCAATTTAAGGAGGCCAGGGAATCGGTGCTGGCGCCCTACGTGGGCAAGAGCGCCTACAACTTCCAGGGCCGCCGCGTGGTCGAGGGCCAGCGTTTGATGCAGTCGGCCAGCGACTTGTTCCTGGGCTGGGCGCGCCAGCCCGACAGCGGCACCGATTATTACGTGCGCCAGTTGCGCGACATGAAAAACGCCATCGACATCGACGCCGTCGTGCTGCCGGAGCTGATGGATTACGCGCGCTTCTGCGGCTGGGCGCTGGCGCGCGCGCACGCCAAGGCCGGCGACGCGGGCGCCATCAGCGCCTATCTGGGCAAGAGCGACGTGATCGGCCACGCCCTCGTCAAGTTCGCCGTCAGCTACGCCGACCAGAGCGAGGCCGACCATGCCGTCATGGCCAAGGCGGTCAAGTCGGGCAGGCTGAAGGCGATTGCTTCTTAAACCGCGAGGCGGGCGCTTACAAAAACGCGTAGACCGAGGTGCCGATGCCGACGGCGGCCGCCACCACCGAGCCCCACACCAGCCAGCGCTTGCGCGTCAGCACGGTGATGGCCGCCAGCGCGACGGCGATCTGGATGAAGGTCAGCGCCAGCGCCAGGCGCTCGTGCGGACGCAGCTTGGCCTCGGAGCGCTCGCCCAGTTCGCGCGACTCCTGTTCCAGCTTGGTGGCGTCGGCCTTGACCAGCTCCTTGTCGTGCTGCTCCTTGGCCGCGTCGGCCAGGAAGTGCGCCTTGACGGCCGGATCGGCCGCCAGCGCCGCCGTCGCCTCGGCGATGTGGCCCTTGGTCGACTTGGCCTGGTACAGCGCCCACTGGTCGCTGGCCCGGGCCTGCGTCAGGATGCTTTCATTTTTGAGGAACATGGCCTCGTTCTGGGCGCTGCCGCTCTGGTAGCTGATCAGCGCGCCGACGGTGGCCAGGATCGCCGTCATCAGCGCGATCTTCTGCGCCAGTCCATCGTGTTCGGCCTTCTCCTCGACCGCGTGTTCGTGCGGGCTGGGCACTTCGTAGTCTTCGTCCATATACACCTTTCTGCAAAATTTCCGTGTGCCGTGATCCTATCACCGCCGCCGGGAATCAGCGAGACTGCTGCGCCAGCCGGTCGGCGTCGCGCTGGGCCAGACGCAGCGACGCGGCCGGGTCCATGCCGTCGTTGAGCACGCGGTCGATGGCTTGCTTGAGGATGGCGCGCAGGCGCAGGTTGTCCGCGCCCATCAGCCTGGGCTTGGCGTACTTGAGCTGGCCGCGCACGCGGATGAACGCCTCCTCGCGCGTGTAGCGGCTGGCCAGCACCGGCTCGGCGAAGGCGCTGCCGACGGCGGGGAAGAAGCCGGTCGATGCGCTGATGCGCGCCTGCACCGAGGGCTGGTACAGGAAGGCGATCAGTTTCAGCGCGGCCTTTTGCTCGGCCTCGCTCATGTTGTTGGCCACGTAGAGATTGCCGCCGCCGGCTGGCACCGCATAGTTTTTATTCTTCGGCAGTATATCGGCCATCCACGCGAAGCGGGCCTTGGCGCGCACCGTTTCCAGCCCGCCCGACGAGTAGTAGCTGACCGCGCAATAGCCGCCGACGAAGCCGTTCAGCGTGGCCTTCCAGGTGTTCATGCGCGTCAGGTAATGCTGGTCCTTGAGGCGCTTCCAGAACGCCAGCGCCTCGATGGCCTCCGGCGTGGCCAGCGTCGCCTTGCCGTGTTCCAGGTCCATCAGCGTGCCGCCGCTCTGGCGCACCATGGCCTCGAACAGATAGTCGTACCAGTCGCCGCCGAGGCAGAACGGCGGCTGCTGCGAGCGCGCCTGCAGCTTGCCCAGCATGGCCTCGAACTCGCTCCAGTTGGCCGGCAGGCTGTCCTGGTCCACGCCGACGGCGCGCAGCTTTTCCAGGTTGTACAAGACCACCGGCGTGCTGCGCATGAACGGCGGCCCGCAGAACTTGCCGTTGCGGCAGTAGCTGTTGCCGAGGAATTCGGGCATCAGCGGCGCGATGAAGGCTTTTTCGTTGCCATATTTGGCGAGCAGGTCGCCGAGCGGCGCGATCAGGCCCAGCCGGTCGAGTTCCAGCGTCTCGGACACTTCGGCCACGAACACCGCGGCCCTGCCGTCGGCCGGCAGGAGGCGCACCTTGTCGATCACGTCGTCCCAGTTATGGAGCGGCAGGAACTGGACGTCGATGGCCGGCTGTTGCGCTTCGAATTCGTGGACCAGGTTGGAGTACAGGCGCGAGGTTTCCGACGTCGCGCCGGAGGGGACGATGAACTTGAGCTGTACCGGCGCGCCGAACGCCGGCGCGGCGACACACGCCGCCAGCAGGCAGGCGAAAAAACGGACAACAGCGCGCATGAATGGATTCTCCCGAACCGCCGAATGTAACACAGAAGAATTTGCTTTGCAGCAAGCAGCGTTGCCTATTTTTTATGACGGTTTGATGACGTCCGCGCCGGCCGCGCAACGCTGCCGGCCAGGCGAAAAATCGCCCACGCATTGCGCGGGCGATGCATGCGCGGCCGCGTGCGGTGGCGCGGCCGCGCTGGAGTGCCCGGCAGCGCTTTAGTAGCTGGTCAGCGCGACCGGCTGGCCGGCCTTGAAGGTGTAGATCGTCACCGGCGACTGCTTCATGTCGCCGTGCGCGTCGAAGGCGTAGTTGCCGGCCACGCCCTTGTACGAGCCGGCCGTGATGGCGGCGCCGACCTTGGCCGGGTCGACCGAGTTGGTCTTCTGCATGGCTTGCGCGTACAGCATGACGGCATCGTAGTAGGCGGCCGCGTAGACGTCGGCGTCCTGCTGGTAGCGCTGCTTGAATTTGGCCTTGAAGGCCGGGCCGCTGGCGGCCCGGTCGAGGATGGCGCCGCCCTGCGAGCACAGCACGTTGTCGCCGGCCGCGTCGCCGCCCAGCTTGCCCATCTCGGCGGTGCAGATGGTGTCGCCGCCCAGCAGCTTGGCGGTGATGCCGAGCTGCTTCATCTGGCGCGCCATCGGCGCGGCCTGCGGCGCGTAGCCGCCGAAGAAGATGGCGTCGACGTGCTTGGCCTTGAGCTTGGTGAGGATGCCGCTGAAGTCGAAGGCCTTGTCGTTGGTGAACTCGTGGCCGGCCACGGTCATGCCGGACGCCTTGGCCTGTTTCTGGAATTCCTCGGCCACGCCCTGGCCGAAGGCGGTGCGGTCGTCGATCACGGCCACCGTCTTGAAGTGCAGTTCCTTGGCCGCGTACAGCGCCATCTTCGAGCCGAGCTGGCTGTCGCTGGCGTTGACGCGGAACAGGCCTTGGTAGCCCTGCAGCGTGATCTTGGGATTGGTGGCGACGGTGGCGACCAGCACGCCGGCGTCGTTATAGGTGCGCGAGGCGGGGATCGCCACGCCCGAGTTGTACGGACCGACGACGAACTTGACGCCGTGGTCGATCAGTTTTTGCGCGGCGGCGACGCCGGCTTTCGGGTCGCCCTGGTCGTCCTCCGACATCAGCACGAACTTGACTTTCTTGCCGCCGACGGTGATCGGCTTGGCGTTCAGTTCTTCGATCGCGAGGCGGGCGCCGCTTTCGTTGTCCTTGCCGGAAAAGGCTTGCGCGCCCGACAGCGGGCCGCTGTGGCCGATCTGGACCACGAGGTCGTCGGCGGCGGCGACGCCGGCCGCGCCCAGCAGTGAGACGGCGACGGCGATGTGCTTGGCGATGTGCTTGAGTTGCATAGGATCTCCCGATTATGGTGGCGCCGCCAGAAGGACACGCGTTCGGCGCGGCAAAGACGGCAATTATCGCCAATATCGGAAAATATTATCGTGTTAGTTGACGCCCGCGCGGCCGAAATTTTGCGGCTGCGCGGGGCGCAAGCGCATCCGTGCAAAATTTAATTCGGTTTTGCGCAAGGACCGCGCGGCAGCCGCTCAACGGTCAGCTCGGCGGCGCGTCGCTGGCGCTGTCGACCGGCTCGACCGGCGCGACTTTCTGTACCGGCTCCGGCCGCTGCGTCGGCGGCGCCGGGCGGCTCTGTACCGGCGCCGTCGCGCCGCCGAGACGGTAGGCGGCGATCGCCGCCGCCAGCGCCGGATTGACGGCCAGCGGATCGGCGTTGCCGGCGCCGTTGTCGGGCGCCGTCTGCGCGGGCGCGGCGGCGGCGATCGCGGCCGGCGTGGCCGTCGCGCCGACGCCGGCTTGCGCATCGGCGACGGCGGCCTCGGCCGCCAGTTCGTCGGCCGCCGCCGGATTGGCCGCGCTGGCTTCTTGCGTGAGGGCGGCGTTCTGCGTCAGGGTCAGGGCCGCCGCGTCGGCGAGGGCTGCGGTTTGCTGCCGCTCGGCCAGCGCGGCTGCGCTGGCGCTCAACACCTGCGTCTGCGCGGCGCTGGCGGCGCTTTCCTGCTGCTGTTCGACGATGCGCAGCTGGGTCGCCGCGTCGTCCTGCTGTTGCGTGGCGCTGTCGGCCAGCCGCTTGTTGTCGAGCAGGCGCGCCGCGTATTGTTCGGCGTCGAGCTGTTGCGCCAATTGTGCTTGCGTCGCCTGTTCGCCGAGCTGTGTGCGCGCCGTGTTTTGGGTGCTTGGGATAGTGTTTGCGCCCGGCGCGGCGGGCGTCCGCGCGGCGCCGGCTTGCGGCGGCAACGCGGCGAGCTGCGTGGCGTATGCGTCGCGCGCCTGGTCGAGCTGATGCTGCTGTTGCAGCTGGTCGAGCTGGTCGAGTTGCGCCAGCGCGGCCGCCTCGTTGCTGGCGCTGCTGGCGCTCTGCGCCTGCGTCGCGCTGCCGGCGAACGCGTCGAGCAGCGCCAGGTCGGCCAGCGTGTCCTGCGATACGCCGGCGGCGGGCACGACACCGGCCGAGTTGCTGCCGGCGCTGCCCGATGCGCCGGCCTGCACGGCCACCAGCAAGGGCGGCACGGCCGCTTCGACGCCGCGCTGCTCGGCGTATTGATCGCCCAGCTGTTCGAACGTGTCGGTGGTCTGATTGAGCAGCGCCACCGTGCCTTGCGGATTGGCCGCGTACGCCGTTTGCAGCGCCTGCGCGTCGAGCGTCAGGCCGGCACCGGTATCGATGGCCGGCGCCGCTTGCAGCGTGATGCCGATGTCGGCCAGCGTGGCCGGGCCGGCGGCCTGGCTGGCGTCGGCGGCGGGGTAGGGCTGGCTGACGCTGTGCTGTAGCTGGTCCAGCAAGGGCGCAGGGGTCGCAACGGCGGTCGCTGCCGAGAGTGTCGCCGTGGTCCCGTCGGCTTGCAGCAGGTTGTAGGCCGCGACCAGATTCTGCGCGGCGTCGGTCAGCGTGTTGAGTTGCTCGGCGCTGCTCAACTGCCCGGTGCCGGCCGCCGGCGCGCCGCTGCCGATCTCCGGCGTTTGCAATTCGTCGAGCAGCTGATGCGACTGCGCCAGCGCCGACTGGAATTGCGCCACCGGCGAAAAGGCTACGTCGGTCGATGCGATCGGCGTGACCGACTCGGACGCCAGCGCCGTCACCGCTGTCACGTCCAGCGCGGCCAATGGCGTGAGCGCTTGCAGTTCATCGAGGGCCGTGGTGGACAGCGCGAACGGCTGGGCCAGTAAGGACGTGGGCAGAATCGTGGACATGATGGCACCTCAGTTATCTCTGTGGACCCAGCATGCGCCTGGCGGAAGCGCCGCTCTGTGCGCTGATCCACATAGCGGCCCGATGGCGGTGCGTGTCCAGGGTCACCACCTTGTTATCGGCAGTGATACGCAATACCTGAATGCGCCATCGGCAGGCGCTTCCACCATCCCGTCAAGCACGGCAACGACCATACCGGCTGCGCGGCGAGCCAGGCTGCATATGGGGAAACGCCGTCGCCCCTGTTCCCATCCGCCGTCCCGCGCTGCTCGATGTCATCGTGCAGCGCCGCCGTGCGTGAGCGCAGATAGCGTTTGGTTAGGTACCGCACTGTGAGCCGGGCGCCGTGGCTTTAATGTTCTCCTTGCAATTTGCTTAATCACTCCTAAAAGGAAACAATCATGGACAGCAACCTCAACAACACAGTCGACAACAAACTCAACGCCGTACGCGACGGCGCCACACAGATCAACAAGGACCTGCGCGCCGATGCCCACACGGCCATCGACAGGGCGGCAGACAAAGTCCCGCCGGCCACCGACCGCCTCGCCACGCGCGCCCACAACGGCGTCGATGCCGTGGCCGACACCGTTGACGGCGTCTCCACCAGCGTCGTCGCGCGCGGCAAGCAGCTCGGCGCGGCCTACCAGCAATTCGCCAACACCGGCCGCGACTATGTGCGCACCAGCCCGGCCATCTCGGTGCTGCTGGCGGCCGCCGCCGGTTATGGCTTGTCCAAGCTGCTCGGCTCGCGCAAATAAGACGCCGCGCCGCTCCACCGCGCCTGCGCAAGCCGGAAAGATGATCCGGCTTCGCCATGCCGGTGATGCGCCGGCCGCTCCACAAGAACGGCCGGCGCATCGCATCGGCACCGGTCCATCGCGCCACCACAACTAAAAAAAGGAGAAGCACATGCAAACATCTTCCACCATGCCGGGCGTCGCCTACCCCGCTTCGGCGTCCGCCGCCAGCGAGCCGCTGGGCGCCTTCGACGGCCACACCTCCGGCGTCTCCTGGGGCGCCATCTTCGGCGGCGCCGTGGCCGCCGCAGCGCTGTCGTTCGTGCTGCTGATACTCGGCTTCGGCCTCGGACTGTCGGCCGTCTCGCCATGGTCCTACAGCGCCGCGCCGGTCGCCCGCTCGAGCATCCTGTGGGTCATCTTCATGGAACTGGCGTCGGCCGGCATAGGCGGTTATATCGCCGGCCGCCTGCGCGTCAAATGGGCCAGCGTCCACACCGACGAAGTCTATTTCCGCGACACCGCGCATGGCCTGCTGGCCTGGGCCGTCGCCACGCTGCTGATGGCGGCGTTGATGGCCGGCGCCACCAAGAGCGCCATCGGCGGCGCGGCCGATGCCGCGGCTGTCGGCACGGCGGCCGGTGCACCGGTGGCCGCGGCGGCGGGACGCAGCGGCACGGCGAATTCCGGCGCGAGCAACAATGGCGCCGGCAACACCGGCAGCTACTACTCCGACATGCTGCTGCGCTCCGAAACGGCCGCGCCGGAGACCGACAACGGCGCCACGCGCGCCGAAGTGGGACGCATCTTCCTGATGGACTTGCGCGCCGGCGCGCTGACGCCGGACGACCGCCAGTACCTGGCCAATATGGTCGCCAAACGTTCGGGCCTGAGCCAGGCCGACGCCGAACATCGCGTCGACGACGTCTACGCGCGTCTGAGCAAAGCCACGGCCGAAGCCAAGGCCGAAGCCAAGGACTACGCCGACAAGGCCCGCAAGGCCGCCGCCATGTCCGCGCTGTGGATGTTCGTCGCGCTGCTGATCGGCGCCTTCATCGCCAGCCTGTCGGCCACGCTGGGCGGCCGTCGCCGCGACAACGCCATCCTCGTCCACCGCGCCTGACCGGCAAGCATCTTTAGGAGATCACCATGCGTTCACTGTTATTGCTGTTCTTAGGCGTGCCTATTCCCATCATCATCCTGATCGCGCTGTTCGTGCGCTAATCGTTCGCGGCCGGGCGGGCCGCATCCTCGCGGCCGCCCGGTCATACACTGCGAGGTATTCCATGGTCACACGTAAGCATGCCGGACCGTCCATCGACGGCGCCGGTTCCGTATTGAGCACCGTCTCCGGCCCGGCCGATGCGCCGCCGCCGGATAGTTTGGGCAGCGCCGATCCGCACGCCGCCCATTTGCTGGACAAGGTCACCAGCGGCCAGCAGCTGGCCGCCGAGCGTTCCTATAACGCCGACAAAGCCGGTGAATTCGGCGCCGTGACGGCGCCGCAAGGTGCATCGTTCGACGCACCGTCGCCGGCCGCCGGCGCCAGCACCGCTTCCGAAACCAACGCCTCGGCCAAGACCGGCGCCGGCGTGCCGCCGCAGGGCAGCAATCCCGCCAACGGCCCGCTCGACCGCGTGCGCGTCGACGACAGCGGCCAGCGCCTGACCACCAATCAGGGCGTGCCGGTGGCCGACAACCAGAACTCGCTGAAGATCGGCCTGCGCGGTCCGACCGCGATGGAAGACTTCATCCTGCGCGAAAAGATCACCCACTTCGACCACGAGCGCATCCCGGAACGCGTGGTGCACGCGCGCGGCTCGGCGGCGCACGGTTATTTCGAAAGCTACCAGGACCTCAGCGCCGTCACGCGCGCCGCGCCGTTCGCCCAGGCCGGCAAACGCACGCCGGTGTTCGTGCGCTTCTCCACCGTGGCCGGCGAGCGCGGCTCGGCCGACACGGTGCGCGACGTGCGCGGCTTCGCCGTCAAGTTTTATACCGACGAAGGCAACTGGGATTTGGTCGGCAATAACATCCCGGTGTTCTTCATCCAGGACGCGATGAAATTCCCGGACCTGATCCACGCCGTCAAGCCGGAGCCGAACAACGGCATCCCGCAGGCGGCCAGCGCGCACGACACCTTCTGGGACTTCGTCTCGCTGTCGCCGGAAACCATGCACATGCTGATGTGGCACCTGTCGGACCGCGCCATCCCGCGCAGCTACCGCATGATGCAGGGCTTCGGCGTGCACACCTTCCGCCTGGTGAACGCCAACGGCGAGTCGGTGTTCTGCAAATTCCACTGGAACCCGGTGGCCGGCACGCACTCGCTGGTGTGGGACGAAGCGGCCAAGATCACCGGCGCCGACGCCGACTTCCACCGCCGCGATTTGTGGGAAGCCATCGAGGCGGGCGCCTATCCGGAATGGGAGCTGGGCCTGCAAATCTTCAGCGAGGAACAGGCCGCGCAATTCCCCTTCGACGTGCTCGATCCGACCAAGCTGGTGCCCGAGGAACTGGTGCCGGTGACACCGGTCGGCAAGATGGTCCTGAACCGCAATCCGGATAATTTTTTCGCCGAGACCGAGCAGGTGGCCTTCTGCACCGCGCACGTGGTGCCGGGCATCGACTTCAGCAACGACCCGCTGCTGCAAGGGCGCATCCATTCCTACGTCGACACGCAGATCAGCCGCCTCGGTGGCGCCAACTTCCACGAAATTCCGATCAACGCGCCGGTGGCGCCGGTGCACAACAATCAGCGCGACGGCATGCATCGCCAGGCCATCGCGCGCGGGCGCAGCGCCTACGAACCAAACTCGCTGGGCGGCGGCTGTCCCTTCCAGGCCGGCGCTTCCGGCTATACCAGCTTCCCGGCGCGCATGCTCGACGAACCGCCGGCCGACAAGGTGCGCGGCAAGCCGGAGCTGTTCTCCGACCATTATTCGCAGGCGCGCATGTTCTGGATCAGCCAGACGCCGGACGAGCAGGCCCACATCGTCAACGGCTTCCGCTTCGAGCTGACGCGCGTGCAGACGCCGGCCGTGCGACTGCGCACCTTGTCCATGCTGGCCAATGTCGATCCGATACTGGTAACCGCCGTCGCGCAGGGATTGGGCATGGAAGTGCCGCCGCCGATGCCGCTGGCGAGCAACCTGCCGATGCCGCAGCTCGACCCGTCGCCGGCGCTGTCGCTGATGGCGCGTCCCGGCGCCACCGGCATCCGCACGCGCCGCATCGCGCTGCTGGTGGCCGACGGCGTCGACGCGGCGGTGCTGAAGGCGGTCTACGCCGACCTGCTGAAAGCCGGCGGCGTGCCACGCCTGGTCGGCGCCCAGCTGGGCAAGGTGACGGCGGCCGACGGCTCCATGCTCGACGTCGAGATTTCCATGGAGGCCGCCGCGCCGGTGCTGTACGACGCGCTGGTGCTGGCCGACGGCGAGGCCGGCGCCCAGCGCCTGGCGCGCGACGCCAACGCGCTCGACTTCGTGCGCCAGCAGTACCGTCACTGCAAGCCGATACTGGCGGTCGGCGCCGGCGCGGGCCTGCTGGCGGCGGCCGGGATACCGGCGCTGCTGCCCGACGGAACGGAGGACGACGCCATCGTCGGCGCCGATGCCGGACAGTTGACGGCGGCGCTGGCCGCGTTCAAGGAGCGGCTGGCCGGCCACCGTTCCTTCGAGCGCGAGAACGATCCGCCCCTGGTATGAGATTGATATAAACCGTTTAGATAGTTAAGCGCGGGCCGCGGCCGGTCGGGAACATCGACCGGCTGGCGGCCTGTCTTTTGGATGTCAAATAATGTAACAAAATCGCCATGTAGTGATATGCTCACATCCAGCAATCTGTGTAAAAAAGGACGTGTTCCAGCTGGCTTCCCACTCACTCGACGATTTCGCGCATGGATGTCTACGCACCGCAAAAATGGCTGCCGCATGAAAAGCCCACGCTGCCGGGTTCCCCGTCCAACCCTATCCACCCGCTGCCGCGCCGCTTCGCCTTTCTGATCGTCGGCCTGATCGTCGCCATCACCGGCGGCCTCGGTAACGCGCTGGTGTCGGTCAACCTGCCCTACCTGCAAGGATCGCTGGGCGTCTATTCGTCCGAAATCCAGTGGCTGCCGGCCGCCTATGTGATGGCCAACGTGTCGATGAATTTGCTGTTGGTGAAATTCCGCCAGCAGTTCGGCCTGCGCCTCTACACCGAATTATTCCTGGTGCTGTACGCCGCCACCACGCTGGCCCACTTGTTCGTGCACGGCCTGGCGTCGGCCATCGCGGTGCGCGCCACCAACGGCATGGCCGGCGCCGCGCTGACGGCGCTCGGCCTGTATTACACGCTGCAGGCGTTTCCGGCACAGCACCGGCTCAAGGGCGTGGTGCTGGGCATCGGCTTTTCGCAACTGGCGCTGCCGCTGGCGCGTCTGTTCTCGTCGGAGCTGCTGGAGTACGGCGAGTGGCGCGGCCTGTATTTTTTCGAACTGGGACTGGCGTTGCTGGCGCTGGGCTGCGTGCTGCTGCTGAAGCTACCGCCGGGCGACCGCATCAAGGCCTTCACGCCGCTCGACTTCGTGACCTTCGCGCTGTTCGCGCCCGGCGCGGCGCTGCTGTCGGCGGTGCTGGCGCTGGGCCGCACCGACTGGTGGCTGGACGCGCCGTGGCTCGGCTACAGCCTGGCCGGCGCCATCGTGCTGATCGCGGCCGCGCTGACGATCGAACATAACCGCAAGTCGCCGTTGCTGAACACGCGCTGGCTCAGCAACTCCAACATGGTGCGGCTGGCGGCGTCGGTGTTGCTGATACGCGTGGTGCAGTCGGAGGCCAGCGGCACCGTCGGTTTTTTGCAGGCGCTGGGGCTGAACAACGACCAGATGCTCAATCTGTGGACGGTGGTGCTGGCCGGCGCCGTGGCCGGGCTGGTGGTCAGCGCGCTGACGATCACGCCGGCGCGCATCCAGGCGTCGCTGATGTTTTCGCTGGTGCTGATGGCGATCGGCTCGTGGATGGACGGCCACGCCACCAATCTGACGCGGCCTATCGATATGTATGTCAGCCAGTTCCTGCTTGGTTTCGGCGGCACCTTCTTTGTCGGGCCGACCTTCGTCTCCGGCTTCGGCGCGGTGATCTCCGCGCCGCGCAATCTGATCAGCTTCTCGGTGATGTTCACGATGACGCAAAGCCTGGGCAGCCTGCTCGGCACGGCCCTGGTCGGCACCTTCCAGTCGGTGCGCGAGAAATTCCATTCCAGCCAGCTGGTCGAGCATCTGACGCTGCTCGATCCGCAAGTGGCGGCGCGCGTGCAGGCCGGCGGCGCGGCGCTGGGCGGCACGCTGGCCGATCCGGCCGCGCGCAGCGCGCAGGGCGTGGCGGCCCTGGGCGCCGCCGCCACGCGCGAGGCCAATGTGCTGGCCTACAACGATGTGTTTTTAATGATCTGCGTGATCGCCGTGCTGACGCTGGCGTGGCTGCTGCTACGCTATTTTCTGGACGTGTGCACGGCGCCTCCGGCCGCGCCGGCCGCCAACGCGCAAACCGGCATGGCCAACGTTTCCATTTCTAATTCAGGATCGCGATGACTACCACTCCTTCCTCCCCCTCGCCGACGCAAGTGCCGCTCGCCGCCGCCGAGGCGCAGCCCGAACGCGGCATGCAGTGGCTTAGTAGCGCGGTGTTTTTGCTGGTGGCGCTGATCGGCGTGTTGATCGTGCTGTACGCGTGGCGGCTGCCGCCATTCAGCAGCGCCATCGTCAGCACCGAGAATGCGCTGGTGCGCGGCCAGGTGACCATCGTCGGCACACAGCTGTCGGGCTATGTGGTGGCGGTCAAGGTGCAGGATTTCCAGCGCGTGAAGCAGGGCGATTTGCTGGTGCTGATCGACGACCGCATATACCAGCAGCGCTACGACCAGGCGCGCGCGCAGCTGGCGGCGCAGCAGGCAGCGCTGGCTAATTGGGAGCAGTCGCGCCGCAGCGCGCTGGCCAGCGTCGACTTGCAGCAGGCCGCGCTGGCGAACGCGCAGGCGCAGGCGCTGAAGTCGACCGCCGACCTGGGACGCGTCGACCGCCTCGCCGCCGATGGTTCGCTGTCGCTGCGCGAGCAGGACGCGTCGAAGGCGTCGAAGGCGCAGACCGTGGCGGCGGTGGCGCAGGCGCGCGCCTCGGTCGATATCGCCAGGCAGGCGGCGCAGACGGTGGTGGTCAACAAGGCGGCGCTGGAGGCGGCCGTGGCCAACGCGCAGGCGGCGCTGAACGCGGCCAAGGTCGATCTGGATAACACGCGCATCACGGCGCCGGTCGACGGCCAGCTTGGACAGGTCAGCGTGCGCCTCGGCGCCTACGTCAACGCCGGCGCGCAGCTGATGGGCATCGTGCCGCCGCAGATGTGGGTGATCGCCAATCTGAAAGAGACGCAGATGAACCATGTGCAGGTGGGGCAGGGCGCGACCTTCAAGGTCGATGCGCTCGACGGTGCCATGCTGACCGGGCAGGTCGAACATATTTCGCCGGCCACCGGTTCCGAATTCAGCGTGCTGCCGCCCGATAACGCCACCGGCAACTACGTCAAGGTGGCGCAGCGCATCCCGGTGCGCATCCGCATCGATCCGGGCCAGGCACAGGCGCGCCGCTTGCGGCCGGGGATGTCGGTGGAAGTGAGTATCGACACGTCGACGCTGTTGAGCGACGCGCCGCATGCTGCTGCTCCGGCGTCGGCGTCGGCTGCGGGGACGCGGCCATGAACTGCGTCGCTACAAAGCGCGCCTTATGGAATAAGGCGGCGTTGCTGATGCTGGTAAGCGGATGCGCGGCCACGGTGCCGCCGGCGCCGCCGGTGACGCTGCATACGCCGGCGGCATGGCGCGGTCCGGCCGCTCCCGGTGCAGGGGCGGCGATGGTGGAGCGCGAATGGTGGCAGGCCTTCGGCGATCCGGCATTGAGCGCGCTGGTAGCGACGGCGCTGGCCAACAACGGCGACCTGCGCATCGCGCACGCGCGGCTGACCGAATATCGTTCGCGCATCGCGGTCGCGAAGGCGGCGCAGAAGCCCAACGTCAGCATCGACGGCTCGCCGACGCGCACGCGCACGCTCGACTACACGCTGTCGCCGGTGATGCTCAACGAATTCCAGGTCGAATTCGAGGCCAGCTACGAGCTCGATGTGTGGGGCAAGCTGGCCGCGCAGACCAGCGCGGCGACGGCGCAATATCAGGCCGAGCAAGTGGCCGAGGACGCGATGGCGCTGTCGGTGGCCGGCAGCGTGGCGAGCGGCTATCTGAATCTGCGCGGCCTCGATGCGCAGCTGGAGCTGACCGAGGCGACGCTGAAACTGCGCGAGCAATCGCGCGCGCTGGCGCAGCGCCAGTTTGAAGTCGGCTACAGCTCGCGGCTCGAATGGCTGCAGGCGCAGGCGGAATACCAGACCACGGCGGAACTGGTGCCGCAGCTGAAGCGCTCCATCTTCGAGCAGGAGAACGCGCTGGCGATACTGGTCGGCGGCAATCCGGGGACCATCGCGCGCGGCGTGGCGCTGACCGATCTGACGCCGCCGCCCATCCCGGCCGGCCTGCCGTCGGACCTGCTGCGGCGCCGTCCCGATATCGCGCGCGCCGAATTCAATCTGGTGGCCGCCAACGCCAACTTGACGGTTACGCGCGACCAGCTGCTGCCGTCGTTCAAATTGATCGCCGGCGGCGGCCTCGATGCGTTCCGCTTCCAGGACTTCTTCAACGCGCCGACCGACGTCTGGCATCTGACGGCGGCCGTGTCGGCGCCGCTGTTCGAGGGCGGCCGCGTGCAGGCGCAGACCGACGCCGCCGCCGCGCAGCGCGACGAGGCGGTGTACGCCTATGAAAACACGGTGCGCGCGGCCTTCGCCGAAACCGAGAATGGACTCAACGCCATCTTCCGCCTGCGCGAACAGGCGGTGCAGAACGACGCGCGCCGCGCCACGGCGGCCGAGACGCTGCGCATCGCGCACAACCGCTACAGCAACGGCTACGCCTCGTATCTGGATGAACTGGATGCGCAGCGCACCTTGTACAGCGCCGACGTCGGGCGCTTGCAACTGCGGGCGCGCATGCTGATCGCGGCGGTCGATTTGTACCGCGCGATGGGCGGCGGCTGGAGCGCGCTGGACGACGGCGCGTCATCGTCGGCCGCCGCGCAAACCGGCGCGCCGTCGCGTTAGGCTGGCCGCTTCGATGTGCTGAGCTGACTCAAACTCCACCTGACGGTTGCGCCGACAATGAGCGTTCGGTGCGGCGATGCCGCCGCGCCAGCGTGGCTATTCGGAGTGTGGCATGACCGATGCGCAGTTAGTGCTGTACAGCTCATGGGCGTCCATCATCGGACTGGCGGTGTCGCTCGTCTCGCTGGTTTACGTGCGCAGCATCCGCGCAAACATCGTAAAATTCAGGAGAAAGCTAAGGCTGCGCCAATTGACCGATGAGATACTCAACCTTCAGGTAGAAGATGCCATGTCCCTGACGGTTGGCCTTCGCGTCAAACTACAAGCCTTGAAGAGGAACATTCCGGTTTATGCGTGGAGCCGCTTTACATCGAAAGGCCGGACCAAATTGGATATCCATAGATTTATTGACACCCTGGATATCGCGGCGCTGCGGGAGGCGATCAATGATCTGTTGTCGTATTCGGAGGACGTATGAATAAGTACGAGGTCCTTTTCCAGGAAATTCTGGAGCAAACTCAAACCCAGTCGCTGCTCTGGCGACAACTAAACAGGCACGAAAATTCCGACCTGATCTTTAATGCAAATGCGGTGGTGCGCCAGTTTATGGCCGATTTTTCTCGCGGCGGTAATCGCTTTACGCTGCTGCTCGTCGAAAAAAAATTTGAAGAATCCGATTTCGGTTTTACCTATTATCGCTTGATGCCGGAAGTCCTGGTGCTCGAAGATGGTGAACTGGTGACGATCCTGACCGATACGCTTATCGAACGAAAATATTTGCTACGCCTGCTGGGCATGGTCCAAGTTCACAACGACAAAGCCCGCAAGCTGTTTGATGTCGGCGCCTGATGTGGCGCCGAGTCGGCGGCCTATTTCACCGGCAAACACAGCTCGCAACTGAACACACCGGTCTGCGCGTCGATGGCGTAGCTTGCGGCGTAGCGCTCGAAACAAGGGCGCGCATCCATCGCCAGGCCGCTGGCGGGCAGCCAGCTGCCGAAGAATTCTCCCCACGCGGCGGGCATGTCGGCGCCGGTGCCGGTGAAGGCGGCGACGGCGTAGCGGCCGCCGGCCAATCGCGCCAGCTTGACGGGCGCCGTCGGTTCATATCCGTCATCGACTTCGACGCAGGCGTCGTAGCGGCATTCGGCCGCCGGCGTCACGCCCGGATCGTCCTGCGCCACGCCGTAGGTGGTGCGCTGATCGAGGCCGTGCGCGGCGCGCCACGGGTTGAAAATCTCGCTCCAGAACGCGGCGATGGCAGCGCCGAATGGTCCCTTGTAGCGCAGGTAGGCGACGCTGACCTGCGGAATATCCATCACTTGTACTTCCATTTTTTGCTCCTCGAATCTGTGGACGATCAGTTCATCTTGCCAGTATTGTACCGGCCCGCGCGTTGCCGCATTCTGTCGCGCACTCACAATTTATTACATCCGAAACACGAGTACTGTTTGTGCGCGGCGCGAATTGCGCTATAAAGAAAGCCTGGGCCTCCCTACACACACCAAGAGCACGCATATGAAACCCTCGCGCTGGACCGCACTCGTTTTCGCCACGCTGCTGCCATGCGGCGCGGTCGCTGTTTATGCCACTGCGGCCACCGCCGATTCGCCGGCTGCGGCGCCCGCGTTGACGCCTGAGCAGGCCGCCACGCATGTGCTGAACCGTCTCGCCTTCGGACCGCGCCCCGGCGACGTCGAGCGCGTCACGCAGATGGGCGTGCAGCGCTACATCGACAGCCAGCTCAATCCCGAAGCGATCCCGCTGCCGCAAGCGCTGACCGAGCGCCTGGCCGCGCTGGATGCGGTGCAGCAGCCGACCGCCGAGACGCTGGGCCGCTTCCTGGCCGTGCGTGAAATGGTCAAGGACGAAGACGAAGGCGCCAAGGCCAAGCGCCGTGCCGTCATCGTCGCCATGACCGAGCAGACGGCCGAGGCACGCATCGCGCGCGCGGTCGACAGCCCGCGCCAGTTGCAGGAGGTGATGGTCGATTTCTGGTACAACCACTTCAACGTCTTCGAGGGCAAGGGCCTCGACCGCGCGCTGGTGGCCGGCTACGAGCGCGACGCGATCCGTCCCTACGCACTGGGTTCGTTCCGCGATTTGCTCGGCGCGACCGCCAAGCATCCGGCCATGCTGTACTACCTCGATAACTGGCTGTCGACGGCCAATGGCTACACGCCGCCGCCGCGCGGCCGCCGCCAGTTGCCGGAGCAGGGGCCCAAGGCCAAGGCCAGCGGCCTGAATGAAAATTATGCGCGCGAGCTGATGGAGCTGCACACGCTGGGTGTCGACGGCGGCTACACGCAGCAGGACGTGACCGAGCTGGCGCGCATGCTGACCGGCTGGACCTTCAACGCGCGCCAGCTGGTGCTGCATAACCAGGCCTTCGAGTTCGACGCGGGGCGCCACGACCGGGGCGACAAAGTCTGGCTGGGCCATCGCGTGCAGTCCGGCGGCCAGTCCGAGGGCGAGTACGCGCTCGACGTGCTGGCCATGCATCCGGCCACCGCGCACCACATCAGCTACGAGCTGGCGCAGTACTTCGTGCAGGATAATCCGCCGCCGGCGCTGGTCGACCGGCTGGCGCGCAGCTACCTCGATAGCCGGGGCGATATCCGCACCGTGCTGCGCACGTTGTTTGCCAGTGCCGAATTCATGGCGCCCAGCGCGGTGGGCGCGAAGTTCAAGACGCCATACCAGTACGTGGTGTCGGCCGAGCGTGCCGCCAACGCGCCGCTGGGCGAGATCAAGCCTATCATGGGCGTGCTCAATCGCCTCGGCATGCCGCTGTACGGTTGCCAGACGCCGGACGGCTACAAGAACACGCAGGACGCGTGGCTCAATCCCGATGCGCTGAGCCGGCGCATCGCGTTCGCGACCGCGCTGTCGCCGCAGCTCGATCCGGCCGTGTTGCAGCTGGCGCTGGGCGGCGAAATATCGGCCAGGACGCGCGACACCGTCGCGGCCAGCCCGCCGAAACTGCGCGCCGCGATGCTGCTTGGCAGTCCCGACTTCATGCAGCATTGACCGCACGATTATTCGCCTCATTCGATTTCACCGAGACACCAGGAGCACTCCATGCAACGCAGAGACTTCCTCAACACGATGGCGGCCGCCGCCGGCCTGATGATCCCCCTCGGCCGCCAGGCCTGGGCCGCCACGGCCGCCGACGGCAACCCGACGCGCAAGAAGCTGATCGTCGTCATGCTGCGCGGCGCGGTCGACGGCTTGAACGTGGTGGCGCCGGTCGGCGACGCCAATTATGCGCGGCTGCGGCCCACCATCGCGCTGGCCGCGCCGGGGCAGGACGGCGGCGCGCTGGCGCTGGATAACTACTTCGGCCTGCATCCGGCGCTGGCGCCGCTGATGCCCTTGTGGCAGCAGCACAAGCTGGCCTTCGTCCACGCCAGCGGCTCGCCCGATCCGACCCGCTCGCACTTCGACGCGCAGGACTATATGGAATCGGCCACGCCGGGCAACAAGGGCACCAGCGACGGCTGGATGAACCGCCTGCTGGCCGGCCTGCCCGGCACGTCGGCGCCGACGCGCGCGCTGAGCATCGGCCCGACCATGCCGCGCATCCTGTCTGGCCACGCGGCGGCCGTCAACCTGGCCAACGGCGCGGCCGGCACCAAGGCCAACATCCTCGACAAGCCTGCCGTCGGCGGCGCCTTCGACGCACTGTACGCCAACAACGCGCGCTTCGGCCGCACCTACCAGGACGGCAAGGACGCGCACAAGGAAGTGATGGACGCGGCCATGGGTGGCGACGCCATGGACGGCGGCGCGATGAGCAAGGAGATGGTGGCGGCCAACGGCGGCGCGCCGCTGCCGAACGGCTTCCCGGACGACGCGGCGCGGCTGGCGGCGCTGATGCGCAACGATCCGCATATCCAGCTGGCCTTCATCGCATTGGGCGGCTGGGACACCCACGCCAGCCAGGGCGCGGCGACCGGCCAGCTGGCCAACCGCCTGGCGCCGCTGGGACAAGGGCTGGCCACGCTGGCGCAGCGGCTCGGGCCGATGTTCGACGACACAACCATCGTCGTCATGTCCGAATTCGGCCGCACCGCGCGCGAGAACGGCAATCGCGGCACCGACCATGGCCACGGCAATGTGATGTGGGTGCTGGGTGGCGATGTCGCCGGCGGCAAGGTCTATGGCGACTGGCGCGGCGTCGGCGACGGCCAGCTGCACGAGGGCCGCGACGTGCCGGTGACCACCGATTTCCGCTCCGTGCTGGCGCAGATTTCGGAGCGCCACCTGCGCCTGGGCGACCAGCAGCTGGTGCAGATTTTTCCCGCACTGCCGCAAACGGCGCCGGGCTTTGATTTGCTGCGCCGCGCATAAAGCCGTCCGGCGCGGCCCGCGGCGGTTTCGCGCCCCCTTTTCGCGCAGGCCGCGGGTGGCGTCGTGGCCTGCCGATTTCGTCTCCTCCCCGGTAAAACATGCATTTTTTGCCTTGTTTCCGCATCTGCGGCGCTAGCTGTTGGCGCTGCGGGCAAAAAAATGCCCGCGTACCTTGCGGCGCGGGCTGAATCCAATGTTCGGAGAACGCTT
>Ga0209901_1000249_pt1 | contig 25987 bp, 27 predicted proteins | sample OrgsoiDNA_201058_FD_185806 | JGI IMG/M metagenome (GOLD analysis project Ga0209901, IMG submission 185806) | Permafrost soil microbial communities from the Arctic, to analyse light accelerated degradation of dissolved organic matter (DOM) -... | ecosystem: Environmental > Terrestrial > Soil >...
GGCTTTTTTAGTGGCAGCATACAAAGAAATAGGATGGTCAACCGAGTCCTCTGCAGAGAAAGGCTGTTTTTTGTTCAGACCATAAACGGAACTCGAGGATGCATAAAGAAGATGCCCCACTTTATTATGGCGACAACCTTCCAGAATGTTCACAAATCCAATCAGGTTCGAATCCGCATAGGCTAAAGGGTTTTCGAGAGAATAACGAACCCCTGCCTGTGCCGCTAAATGAATTACCCGGTCAAACTGCTGCGAAGTAAAGAGTTCTGCCATACCGCTGCGATCGGCAAGATCCAATTTGATAAACGTAAATCCCGGTTTATTTTCCAGCAACGTCAAGCGTGTCAATTTAAGGTTGACGTCATAATAATCATTGAGATTATCAATGCCCGTCACCTGATGACCCGCATCAAGCAGCTGTTTCGCTACAAAGCATCCAATAAAGCCAGCGGCTCCTGTGACTAAAAACTTCATGAGCTCCCCTTACAGAACTGGATTAACAGATGCGCCACGGCCGATGGCATAGTAAGTAAAACCACGTTTAATCAAACGCTCTGGGTCAAACAAATTGCGTCCATCAAAAATAACCGGATTTTTCAGCGTTGCTTTGATCACGTCAAAGTCAGGTGCGCGGAAATTTTGCCATTCGGTACAAATAATCAACGCGTCGGCACCATGTAGCGCCGCTTCTTTTGTACCCATTAATTCCAAATCATCCCGATACCCGTAAATACGCTGGGCTTCATTCATCGCTTCAGGGTCATAGGCTTTAATTTTTGCACCCGCAGCCCACAACTGCTCCATTAACACGCGGCTCGATGCTTCACGCATGTCATCGGTATTCGGTTTAAATGAAAGCCCCCATAAAGCGAATGTCTTCCCTTGCAGATTTTGCCCGAAGTGGCGATGAATAAACTCCGGCAATTTATACTTCTGCTGATAATTAACCTGTTCAACAGCTTGTAACAGTTTCGGTTGGTAACCAATTTGCTCCGCCGTACGAATAAGCGCCTGAACATCTTTTGGGAAACAGGAACCGCCATAACCGCAGCCAGGGTAAATAAAGTGATAGCCAATACGGGAATCAGAACCTATGCCCTGACGCACTTTTTCAATATCCGCCCCCAGTAACTCAGCCAGATTGGCCATTTCATTCATAAAGCTGATTTTGGTCGCCAGCATGCAGTTAGCTGCATATTTAGTTAATTCAGCGCTGCGGATGTCCATCAGGATCATGCGATCGTGGTTACGGTTGAAAGGTTCGTATAATTCACGGACCGGATCGATAGCATTCGGGTTATCTGTACCAATAACAATGCGTTCTGGACGCATACAGTCTGCGACCGCAGCACCTTCTTTTAGAAACTCAGGGTTAGAGATGACATTAAAGCTAATATCGCAGCCACGCTGTTTGAGGGCTTCGGCCATAACTTCACGGACTTTATCCGCTGTCCCGACGGGGACAGTTGACTTATCAATGACAACTTTAGGTTCAGTCATATACTGCGCGATGGTACGCGCCACGGCAGTGACGTACTGGAGGTCAGCTGAGCCGTCTTCGTCCGGGGGGGTTCCGACAGCGATAAACTGAATCTCAGCATGCGCCACCCCATCCTGGGCATTGGTGCTAAAACGCAAACGCCCAGATTCATAGTTTTCTTTGACTAACGGGGCCAGACCCGGTTCAAAAATAGGGATTTGACCATTTTTCAGGTTTTCGACTTTCTTAGCGTCGACATCAATACACAAAACTTCGTGTCCCACTTCCGCTAATACCGCAGCCTGCACCAGCCCAACATAACCGATTCCAAAAACCGTTACTTTCATCAGAGAATTCCTAACATGTGATTTTTAAGAAGGGATATAAAACGCCCATTATAATTCCTGTGGCGCAGTATAACAGTTTCGCTCAGAGGCGCGCCTTCAATGACATAGTTTGTATCAAACGTAAAAGGTCAGAATGGATAAAAACAGAAAAGTTCAATCACGGAGTGTTAATTGAAATAAAAAGCAGCAATCAGCTAAATGGTTGAATATTGATTTAAAAAAGTGTGTTGTCGCTGGAAAGCATCAGACGTAACCGTCCTCCGGCGCCCCATACCTGGCACTGAAAAGCCTCACAACGCTGACTTATCTGGTTAGAGAAAGTGGAACCCGTTGTACCCAGCGGAACACCGTTGCTCAACTGAATTTGGTTAGTGCCGGTATTCACATTGGCATGCAAACCGGCACTAACCAAAATCAAATTTTTCTGTTCCGCGTTGTAATAACCCAGCAACAGCGGAAACTGTCCTTCCAGACGAGCCTGTTTGAACAACTGATTGACTTGTTTAAGCAGCGTCGACATCTGTGGTAAACGCTGATGCTGGTCACTCAGGTGATCGCGCAGCAACGCGTTGAAAATCGCACGAAGTAATAACGCGGCCAATACGCCGCTCTCTTTAGCGCGGGTCACATCCAGGCAGTAGAAACCGAGATCCTTGGAAGAGAGCGCGGCGATATCCAACACCAGCCCGGCATTTTCAGCCATCGTCAGTTGCCGATAATTTATCCGGCAATGGGCCAGCGTCTGCTGTACCGGCGGCTGCAACTCTTGTAGCAGTCTGGAGGCCTCGCGGGGGTTGCGACAGAGTGCTTCCCAATCCTGCATAAGGTCGCTTTTTTGCAATGCCTGAGAAGTGAACAATTTGGGGAACAAACTCGCCAGCAGCGCATCGCGCAGGCGCTGGAGATCAGTGATAGGTTTGAGCAGAACATCCTCAACGCCCAACCGCAGCATGGTTGCCACATCGGTCATTTTATCAGTCGCCGAGATAACCAGTACGGGCGTTTTGATTCCCTGAAGGCGTAAGTTCTCAACGAACTCGATGCCGCCCATTTCAGGCATGGCCAGATCGCATAAAATCAGGTCTGGCGGATAATCTTCCACCAGCGCTAATGCTTCCAGACCATTAACGGCTTCGGTGAAGGTTGCACCCAATGAACTCACGTACCCAGCTAGCACCGACCGGAAAACGGCTTCGTCTTCGACGATCAGAATATGCTTGCTTGTAAGTGGCTTATCCATCGGGGTCTCCCAGTTATTCTTCTCTTAATAGTGGCTCATAAAGGCTGCTTTTGCCTGACAGAATTGTCAGATTCCTTCAATGCCTTTTTAACTGACTCAGAAATGTTTGTTTTTTATCAAAGGGAGTAATTGCTCTCTTTGTTTCTCGACGGCCACTCTTCCAGCTTCAATGGCTTCTTCTGCGCGGTGAAAATCCAGCATGGAAATTTGCGGGCAATAAGGTTGTATCACGACATCCGGCGGATCCCCGGCCATGCGGTTTCGCTTCAGACGATTTTCCAGAACCTGGATCGATGTAGACATGATTTCCATGGCGGTCGGACTGACATCCGGGCGCCGCGCCGTTGGCCGCGAGAGGCGTTGACGAATTTTGTCCCGCCATCCCAACGCTTTTTCATTATGCAGGCTATCCAGCGTAACGGGGGCTGAAAGCAGGTCCTGATGCATCAGGTGAGCATCATGCTGCAGGTCCACGGCGATGACGATATCGGCACCAAGCGCGCGCGTCAGTGATACCGGCACCGGATTGACGACCGCGCCATCCACCAGCCAGTAACCGTTGTGCCACACGGGCGCCAGCAGGCCAGGCATACTGCATGAGGCGCGAATGGCCTGATGTAAATCCCCTTTCGTCAGCCATAATTCCCGCCCAGTACTGAGATTGGTCGCCACGGTACCAAACTTACAATGGCACTGCTCGAAGTCATTCACCCGGATCAACTGAGCAACGGCATTAAACACTCGCTCCCCGCGCAGTAATCCTCCGCGACGCCATGAAAAATCCATCAGGCGCAACACATCCCAGTAACTGAACGATCGCACCCAGCCTTCCATCGCAGGCAGACGCCCGCTGACGTGTGCCGCCCCGACCAGTGCGCCAACTGAACAGCCAGCAACCACATCAATCTGAATGCCCATCTCTTTCAGTGCGTTGATCACACCAATGTGAGCCCAGCCTTTAGCAGCACCCGCGCCAAGCGCCAGCCCGATCTTAAATTGCCTGCCCGTGCCCGTATTTGCTTCCATTTTTGGTGACTCCCGACCGTTGGGTTTTGATTGACCGTGCAAGTGCGTTGTCACCCGGCAAGGTTGTTAGGTAACATAACGCCATCATGCATTCAATAGCGCACCCTGCGCAGTTCTTGCCCATCCAGGAGTTACTTTGTCACATCCTTGCCCCTGTGGTAGCGGTGCAGCGTTTGAAAAGTGTTGCCAACCTTTTCTGTTAAACGCACTTTCTGCACCAACTCCGTCAGCCCTGATGCGTTCGCGCTACAGTGCTTACGTGATGAAAAATGCCGATTACCTGATTGAAACCTGGCATCCCGATTGCCAGCCCGCACGCTGGCGTGAAAGTCTTGAAGAAGGCTTTGCCAACACGCACTGGCTGGGCCTGAACGTGATCACCCGGCAAGAAGCCCCAAACATTGACGAAGGTTTTGTCGAATTTGCCGCACGCTTTCAGGAGCAAGGTACCGACGCGGTGCATCTGGTTCATGAACGTTCGCGCTTTCTTCGTGTGAATGAACGCTGGTATTATATCGACGGAGTCAAACCGCAGCCCGGCAGAAACGACACCTGCCCGTGCGGTTCCGGCAAAAAATATAAGAAATGTTGCGGTCGCTAACGCTGCCCAGCCGATCTGCTGCATTATCATTACGACATCCAGAATCACGACGTCCAGGACAGGATCCTCACCGCCATGCCGCAACAAAATGTACAAACTAAGGTTTTACGCACCATCTGCCCGGATGCAAAAGGCCTGATCGCTAAGATCACCAATATTTGCTACAAGCACGAACTGAACATCGTGCAGAACAACGAATTCGTTGACCACCGCACCGGGCGTTTTTTTATGCGCACCGAACTTGAAGGCATTTTCAACGACAACACTCTCCTCGCCGATCTCGACAGTGCGTTACCAAAAGGCTCCGTGCGTGAACTGCACAGCACTGGCCGCCGCCGCATTGTCATTCTGGTGACGAAAGAAGCGCACTGCCTGGGTGATTTGCTGATGAAAGCCACCTACGGCGGTTTGGATGTGGAAATTGCGGCAGTCATCGGCAATCACGACACCTTGCAGACCCTGGTCGAACGCTTTGATATTCCGTTCCATCTGGTCAGCCATGAAGGCCTGACACGCGAACAGCATGACAGCGCCATGATTGAACAAATCGACCTGTATCAGCCCGACTATGTGGTGTTAGCGAAATACATGCGCGTACTGACCCCGGGTTTTGTGCAGCACTATCCTCATCAGGTGATCAACATTCATCACTCGTTCCTTCCGGCATTTATCGGCGCACGTCCTTATCATCAGGCCTACGAACGCGGTGTAAAAATAATCGGCGCAACGGCGCACTATGTGAATGACAGTCTGGATGAAGGCCCGATCATCATGCAGGACGTCATTAACGTCGATCACACCTATACCGCAGAAGACATGATGCGTGCAGGCCGTGATGTAGAGAAAAACGTTCTTAGCCGCGCGCTTTACCGCGTTCTGGCCCAGCGCGTCTTCGTTTACGGAAATCGCACCGTTATTTTGTGATCCGCTGCCCGGCGGTGTTTTTGTACAGAGAAGCACCGCCACGGGCAAAAAAACATCAAATGAACATTATTATCAGTTTCAGCACTTTACAGGCTCGTTTCATTTGGTATTATGCGCCCCGTTCACCGCAACAGCCGATGCCGTGAACGAAGTCAATGCAGTATGTAGTACACAATTCGAAATCCACGAATTTCGTGGTGGGGTTCCCGAGCGGCCAAAGGGAGCAGACTGTAAATCTGCCGTCATCGACTTCGAAGGTTCGAATCCTTCCCCCACCACCATCTCAAATACTTCAGCCTTACCTTCCAATAAAACACAAATCAAACATACAAATGCACGCTGGGAAGGATAGAGAACCTTCGACTCGAAGGTTTGAGCCGAGCGAAGCGAGACAGCGTTGCGCAGCAACGACCCGCAGGGCGAGGCCAAAGGCCGAGTCATCCTTCCCCCACCACCATCTCAAATACTTCAGCTTTACCTTCCAAAAACAAAACCCTCAAAAATACCCATATCTACTAGCCTAATTTTATCACCCTGTCCGCTGACTCTATGGTCGATGGCCGGTGAGCGATAAATATTCGCGTAATATCCAGCTCGCTGATGGCCTGATTGATTCTGGCTTCATTATCAAGATCCAAATGACTGGTCGCTTCGTCGAGGAACAAAATGGCCGGACGGCGATACAGCGCACGGGCGATGAGTAACCGCTGCTTCTGGCCGCCGGACAAGCTGCCGCCCAGTTCACTGATTAGCGTTTCATAACCCATCGGCATCTTCTCAATATCATCATGAATATTGCAGCGCGTCGCGCAATCGATAATGCGCGCCTCATCTTTCTGCTCGTCGAAACTGGCAATATTTTCCGCGATAGAACCAGCAAACAGCGTGTCATCCTGCAACACGCAGGCAATGCAACTGCGATAGTTATTCAACCCGGCGGTGGTGATATCCATGCTGTTGAACAAAATCCGTCCGCTGGTTGGCGACAGCAAACCCGTCATGATTTTCATCAGCGTGGTTTTACCCTGCCCTGACGGCCCGACAATCGCCACGCTCTCACCGGCAGCCACGGACAAATTGAGGCCGTTAATCAGTGGCGCTGACACGCTGTCATACTGGAAAACCAGATCACGCACGTCCAGCGACGCGGCTTCACCGGGACGTAACAACGCCCGTTCCGGCAAGCTCTGTTCGGTGTCAGTCAGTGCAATATCAGCGATGCGGTCCCGATGCAGCGACAGCATGCGCAGTTGCAGCACCATATTGAGCAGGTTGGCTGCGCGCTCGGAAAACTGCCCGCGATAAGTATTGAACGCCACGAACATCCCCAACGTCATATGGCCATCAATCACCTGCGTCGCACCCAGCCACAACAACGCCACTTGATCGAGAGTCGCGATCAGCGTGTTGCCTCCGGTAAACATCATCTCGAACTTCGTCTTGCGTACCGTGGCATTGGCGTTATCAATATTCATATTCAGCCAGAAATTGGCCCGTGCTTTCGACAGCCCCAAGGCTTTAAGCGTGCTAATGCCATACAGCGTCTCCATAAAGTGAGAACCCGCGCGCGCGCCCTTTACAATCTGCTCTTCGGATACCTGCCGGTAAGCGTTATAGGTGGAGAGGCGAAAAATAACATACACCGCCGTAAAACCCAGGATCACCCAAATCAGCCAGCCGCCGTACAGCACCATCATCACGATCAGGCCAATGGACATTATTCCGTCGATAATACTGTTGACCACGTTAGTGGTCAGCGTGGTGCGCAGGGTATCGAGGGAGGTAAAGCGCGACTGAATATCCCCCAGCTTACGCTTCTCGAAGTAGTCGAGAGGTAATTTGAGCAGATGATCAAACAACCGCGCTTTCCACTGCACGTCGATAAGCGTACTCATTACCAGCGACGTCCAGGCGCGCAGCATACTGACGCCGGTGCGAAAGAGAATGAAGAACAACAAACCGAGGCAGATGAGCGTCAGCAGATCGGGATCTTTGGCCGGGATAACATGGTCCATCACCAACTGCATACCGACCGGCAACAGCAAGTTGACCGACTCGATCATCAGCGACAGACAGAAAATTTTGGTCAGCGCAGGTATCAGGCCACTGACGTTGCCCATCAGGTTACGCAGATTCAGCCGCACCCGTGGTTTTTCACAGGTAAAACCACTGTCCGGCCACAGTTCCAGCGCAACCCCGGTGAAATGCTCAGAAACTTCGCGAAGACCCAGTGAGCGACGGCCAAAGGCCGGATCATGAATGATCACTTTGCCCTGTTTAACGGCCACCAACACCACGAAATGGTTGAGGTCCCAGTGCAAAATACAGGGGGTTTTCAGCGCGTTTAGCTCATCAATGTCCAGCTTCAGCGCACGGGATTTAAGCTCGTTGGCATTACCGATATCCATCAGCGTGCGCAACGTCGCTCCACGGGATGAAATGCCATAACGCTGGCGCAAACTCTGCAAATCCACATGCTTACCGTGATACCCGCAGATCATGGCCAGACAGGCTAAACCGCACTCAGCCGCTTCGGTCTGAATGATTTGTGGGACTTTATGGCGAAAGCCAAAATGCAGGCGGTCCGCCAGCTCGCGTACGTTATCGAGATTCATTAATTGGCCCCACCACGCTTTTCTTCATGCTGTAATACGGTGACAACATCCATTGATAGAGTGGACGTTTTTCCAGGAACAGGGTCGATTCCACCTTCATCCCACTGGATAACGTCAGTGCCTCGCCATGCCAGTTGAGTTGGTTTTTTTCCAACGACACCATCACTTTGTAATAAGGGCCGCTGACCTTTCCATTGGCATCACGCGGTGCGCTGGAATAGGAATTCAGCTCCTGCTCCGACACTGGCGCTGACGAAATTGAGTCTACTTTTCCGGGGAACTGCCCATATTTTTCAAAAGGGTAGGCCTCATAACGGATATTGATATGCTCACCCGGTTTGACATAAGGCAGGCTTTCGTTGGGAAGCCAGGCAACTAAGAAGAAGGGGGAGTTTTTGGCAGGCACCAACTGCGCCAGGCTGTCTCCTGCATTGACCATCTGGCCCGGCGTTACGCTCAGAGAAGAGATTTTGCCGTCGGTCGGCGCGGTGATCAGCAGTGAACCTTTGGCATCGGCCTGCGCCAACTGACGCTCCAGATCGTTTCGCTGATAGCCATATTGTGAAATCTGATTATCAAAATCAGCGGCTTTGGTCACCAGCTCGCTGCGCAGATTGGTTATCTGCAGGGACTCCTGAATCGACTGGGTGTTGAGGCCCTGGAAAGAGGTTTGCTGTTGATAGAAAAGATAGCGCTGATTGTTCAACTGGTCGGTATTAATCAGCCCTTTCTTCTGATAAGCGCCGTAATTTTGCATACTTTTTTTCATCGCATTCAGCCCTTCCTGCGCTGAATCCACCATGCTCTGTGACACCTGATGCGCTTTCTCGTACTGCTCCAACTGCTGCTGTAAATTCTCCAGCGTGGCGCGTTTATTGTTCTGCAACTGCGAGATGATGGTATCGATGTGCTCACGCTGCTTTTTGATCGCAGCCAGCGTAGTGGTGCTGACATTCCCGGCCTGCGTGACACGGCTGACGTCAATCTGATACAGCGGCTGGCCCTTTTTGACCAGCTTATCCGTAGCGACAAACAGCCCGGTGATCACCCCCTGTTCGGGGCTGAAGAGGTTGATACTGTGCGGTTGGGTGATGACTTCTCCGCTGACGTTAATGCGCCGCGTGTAATTGGCGGAAATCAGAAAAGTCAGCAAGGCCACCATAAAGAGTACGGTCAGTGAAATCAGGATCCACATTGGCCAGCCCGCCAACAGCAATGCCTTTCCCGCCCAGTGGCTTTGTTGATGCTCATTAACCTCTTTACGAAAGAGCATGGCGGTCAATCTCCATGAACATACGGGCAGCTCCTCAGAATAGTCATCATGAGAAGATAGTCAGCCCCAAGGACACTGACAATGGCGATTACTCTGAAACAGCTTAATAGCACCTGTAAAACAGCGGGTTATAAATTTATTTAACTTAAGGAGATTATTCCTAGTCACCTCGCCGTCAGTCTGATCTAGGCTTAAGTCTCTTGAGGGCATCACGCAAAACAGATTGACCCGATGCCTTCATAAGGTCCCAGGAGTACGGGATCGCTGTTCAACTGACAAGAGGATGACCCAAGATGAAACAATTAACAGAACGTGACATTGAAATGGTTAATGGTGCTGGTTGGTCTGAAGACGTGAATAAAGTCGCTGATCGCCTGTCTAGCTTCGGTCAGGATGCAGTGAGTGATACCGGTAATGCCGTGAATAAAGCCTATGACCAAATTTCCAAAGGTCTGGCTGATGCACAAAATTACCTCACCACCTAGTTTTAACCTGAAGTACCAAAAACCTTGTATCTCACCCTGAGTTTACAATTGGGTTCATGCTGGCGCTCACTTTGGTGAGCGCCTTCTTTTTTGTCTTATCGCCACAGAGTTGCTTAAATGCCGGCATTTCGCTTATCGGTCTTCACCAAACTGGCTTTCAGCTTGCCAATCAGTTCACGTCGAAAATCGCCTAGCTTTGGTTTATCCCCCTCCAGCCACGGCAACGGACGGCACAATTCCATGGTTTTTATTCCCAGCCGCGCCGTGAGTAAACCCGCGCCAATCCCCTGCGCTGCGCGTGCAGAAAGACGCGCGGCCAGATCCTGAGACATCCAGTCCATGCCCACTTCCCTCACCAGCTCAGAAGCGCCCGCAAAAGCAATATTGAGCAACACCAGACGGAACAGACGCAGACGGCTGAAGTAACCCAGTTCAATGCCATAAAGCACGGCAATACGGTTTACCAGACGCAGATTTCGCCAGGCAATAAAGGCCATATCCACCAGTGCCAGCGGGCTAACTGCGATCATCAGCGCCGACTCAGCGGCCGAATGGCTGATTTCACGGCGCGCCTGTGCGTCCAGCACCGGCTGTACCAGTCGGGCGTAAAGTTCCACCACTTCACGATCGTTTTGTGTTTCATGCAGTGAAGCCTGCCAGCGCTGCAACGCCGGGTGGCTTTGGTCCAACCCGGCCTGTGCGGCCAGCTTCTCGCAAAAGACCCGTCCCTGTCCCAGACCGTGGCTGTGCAGCAAGTCACGCGCCGTATCACGCTCGTCGGCACGCTGGCGCAAACGATACAGACGTCGCCATTCGGTCAGAACCGAACCGACTCCCGCCACGACAATCAGGCCACCGGCGATACAACCGCCAAGCGCTATCCAATCCTGCTGAACCCACGCGCTGTGTATCCACTGCACGCCTTGCGCCACCACACTGATGCCAAAGACGGCCAGCCCCAGCCGGACCATTTTGCCCCACAGGCTGCGACGCGGCTTCAGCGCGCGGTTAATGACGGCTTCGGCTTCACCATCTTGTTGTTCAATTTCCGCTTCGGTTGAATTCACCGGTAAAAAACGTTCGGCCAGTGCACCATCAAATGTCTGACCGGCACGCAGCACCGGCTGCTCAGGCTCTTTCAGTTCCTGTTCGAAATCGATACGCGGTTTGATTGGCTCGCTCATCGCATTTTATCTCCCAGTAAAAACTCCATCACCGCGTCCAGACGGATATGCGGTAACGGTGCATCCACGCTCATTTCACGCGGACGAAATTCGTCGAAATGAAAACCCTGTTGCTGCCAGAAAGCAGCCCCCGGCAGGCGTGCAGGCACTTCACCGGGAAACACCGTCAGCGGCGCGCCATCGCTCAGACGGTGACCTTTCAGCGCTGGCAGCGGCTGGCCCTGATACTCCACGATCCCCGTTTCAGTGGCCTGTACCGACGCCAGCCCCGCGCAATCCATACTGATGCCTTCAAAGGCGGCGTTCTGCCAGGCTTCCTGCACCAATTGCTGCAGCAGCGACACCAGATTGGCATGTTGATCGCCGGTGATGTGGTCCGCCTTGGTGGCCGCAAACATCAGTTTGTCGATGCATGGATTAAACAGCCGGCGGAACAACGTGCGTTTACCGTAGTGGAAACTTTGCATCAGCTGCGTCAACGCCAGCCGCATATCATTGAACGCGTGCGGGCCGCTGTTGAGCGGTTGCAGGCAATCCACCAGGACAATTTGCCGGTCGAAACGGACAAAGTGCTCTTTATAGAAACCTTTCACGATTGACTGGCAGTAATAATCAAAACGCGTGCGCAGCATACCCAAATTGCTATGTTTATCGGCCTGCGCCAGTTGTGCATCGCTGTATTGCTGCCTCTCAGGCCATGGGAAGAACTGCAACGCAGGCGCACCGGCTAAATCACCCGGCAAGACAAAGCGGCCCGGCTGAATAAAGTGCAATCCTTCCTTTTTACAGCGGGTCAGATAGTCGGTATAGGCCTGTGCGATGGCGGCCAGCTGATTTTCGTCAGCCGGAGCCAATGGGTCACACTGCTCACACAGCGTCAGCCAGGGCTTTGCCCACTCCGCCCGCTCGCCCTGCAACAGGCCGGCCATTTGCCGCGACCATTCAAGGTAATTTTGCTCCAGCATCGGCAAGTCGAGCAGCCATTCACCGGGATAGTCGACAATTTCCAGATACAGCGTCGAGGTATCCCTGAAGTGGCGCAGCAAAGAATCATTGGAGCGATAACGCAGCGCCAGGCGGATTTCACTCACGCCACGCGTCGGCGTTGGCCAGTTTGGCGGTGTGCCTTGCAGCTGTGCCATGCCTTCGTCATAGGTAAATCGCGAAACGCCGAGATCGCGTTGCGGAATGCGCTTCACGCCGAGCAAGCGCTCTTCGCGGGCGGCGGAGAAAAGGGGTAAACGTGCGCCGCTGTGCAGATGAAGCAGCTGATTGACGAAGGCAGTGATGAAAGCGGTTTTGCCGCTGCGGCTAAGACCGGTCACTGCCAGACGCAGGTGCCGGTCCATGCCGCGATTGACCAGTGAATTAAACTCGTTTTGTAGTCTTTTCATTGCTCTCCCTGGCGTAGCGCCCAAACAGCGCGGTCAAAATACGTTTGAATAATGGTTCTAATAATAGTGCCAAAACGTAACGCAGAGGACCTTTTCCTGCCACACCCAGCACACGGGCAGCCAGACCGGCAGGCCCAAAGGTCAACGCGACCGTGATAATAAAGCTGAAAATTTTCTTCAGCAGACTGCTTTTACCCGGCAGCGAGGCGATCAAGGTACGCATAATAAGTTGATTCCTTTAGCGGGAGGGGGAGGAAAAGCGTTGCCAGCGAAATGAATTAGCCGTCGTGGCAACGTTTTACATCGGTGACTTATAGCTGGCGAAAACGGCTACGCACCCCGAAGGTTTCGGAAGTGACATAGCGCTCAACCTGCCGCAAACGCTGCTCGCTGGCCTTTAGCTCGCGGTCCGCTTCATCCAGCAGATTACGTGGCGATGGCGCGTTTTCATCGTCAAATTCATGAGCAGGTACGGGATCCAGCACATAACTGAGGATCACATACGCAATAAAGGTAAACATAAACAGGCCGAAGAAAATCGACAGCACCGCCATGATCCGCAACAGCTTGACCGGAACGCCAAGGTAGTGAGCCAGCCCCGCCAGTACGCCTTTGATCATGCCCTCTTCGGGTACCCGGTACAGCTTTCGTTGAGATAATTCTGTCGCCATTATGACTGCCTCCAGGTTGGGTGCTCAGCGTCCAGAATCTCTTCGAGCGCCTGAATTCGTTCGCGCATACGGTGCGCATCTTGGGTTAACTGCGTAAGATTTTGCATCTCATGCTGGGTTAACTGATTGCCATTCTGTGAACGGTTGCTGTAGTGAAGCCAAAGCCATATCGGCGCAACAAATAACACAAAGATGGTCAGCGGAATGGCCAGAAACAGGAAGCTCATTACATCTCCTTGAACGATTTCTCGATGTTTGCCTGTTGTATATCAAGTTACAGGGGCGTTGGTTTCACGCCTCCCTGCAACTCGAATTATTTTGGGTAAATCCTGTCATGACAACAATATTGCTTATACGTCCTGATTGCCCTGCATCTTGGCTTTCAATGCCGCGATCTGTGCACTGATTTCATCATCGGCTTTCAGCTCAGCAAACTGCTGATCCAGCGACTTCTTTTTGCCGATGCTGACGGTTTCTGCTTCAGCTTCCATGTGATCGATACGGCGTTCGAATTGCTCGAAACGCGCCATCGCTTCATCAATTTTACCGCTGTCGAGCTGACGACGCACATCACGGGATGACGACGCAGCCTGATGACGCAGAGTCAAAGCCTGCTGACGGGCGCGGGTTTCAGTCAGTTTGTTTTCCAGTTCAACGATTTCAGACTTCATCCGGTCCAGCGTTTCTTCAACCGTCACCACTTCGTTTTTCAGTGTGGCAACCAAATCAGCCAGCTTCTGTTTTTCTATAAGCGCCGCGCGGGCCAAATCATCTTTATCTTTGCGCAGTGCCAGCTCGGCTTTGTCCTGCCATTCAGCCTGCTGGGCTTCGCCCTGCTCAATGCGACGGCTGAGTTGTTTCTTTTCGGCCAGCGCACGGGCTGAAGTCGAACGTACTTCGACCAGCGTGTCTTCCATTTCCTGAATCATCAGGCGCACCAGTTTCTGCGGATCTTCGGCTTTATCCAACAGCGTATTGATGTTGGCGTTCACGATGTCAGCGAAACGAGAAAAAATACCCATAATCGAAATTCCTCTTTGGTTCTGTTAGCCACCAGTCAATGTTACCGGTGAAAAAAGTCAGCCAGACGGCTAACTGTGCAGTAAATCTATATCAAATCTCGTGCCAACTTTTAAAGTTGATTATCCTTATGAAATATAATGAATTTTTATCTTTGGCCCTTAGGCATTAATTTGACGTATGATTAAATTCACTAAGAGTTGGTGTTTTTCATCATAAGGATTCGCCATGAACGACAAAACAGACAACCTCCTCGGCGAAGCCAACGCCTTTATAGAAGTGCTGGAGCAAGTCTCCCGCCTGGCAAAGCTGAATAAACCGGTACTGGTCACCGGTGAACGCGGCAGCGGCAAGGAGCTGATTGCACACCGTCTGCATTATCTTTCACCGCGATGGCAAGGGCCGTTTATCTCGCTCAACTGCGCCGCGTTAAATGAAAACCTGCTCGACTCAGAGTTGTTCGGCCACGAAGCAGGGGCTTTTACCGGCGCGCAGAAACGCCATCTGGGTCGCTTTGAGCGCGCGGATGGTGGCACGTTATTTCTGGATGAACTGGCCACCGCGCCGATGCTGGTACAGGAAAAACTATTGCGGGTCATTGAATACGGCCACCTGGAGCGCGTAGGTGGCAGCCAGCCGTTGCAGGTTGATGTGCGACTGGTATGCGCCACCAATGACGACTTGCCCGCACTGGCCGCTGCGGGAAAATTCCGCGCCGACCTGCTCGACCGGCTGGCGTTTGATGTTGTCCAGTTACCGCCCCTGCGCGAACGCCAGCAAGACATCATGCTGCTGGCCGAACATTTCGCCATCCAGATGTGCCGCGAACTCTCGCTGCCACTGTTTCCCGGTTTCACTGCCCGCGCCCGCGACACGTTGCTGCACTACCGCTGGCCGGGAAATGTGCGCGAACTGAAAAATGTGGTTGAGCGCTCCATGTATCGTCACGGCACCAGCGAGTTTCAACTCGACGACATTATTCTTAACCCGTTTGCGAAATCCTCACCGATGCAGGAAACCTCGCTGAACGCGGAAAGTCCCGCGGCCTTGCCAGATTTACCACTGGATCTAAAATTGTGGATGAACGAACAGGAAAAACAGCTAATTGACCAGGCGTTGCGGCAGGCGCGGTTTAACCAACGGAAAGCCGCAGATTTACTGGCACTGACCTACCATCAGTTACGGGGAATGTTGAAGAAGCATGGCATTCAGGTCAACGCACAGGAAGGTGACTGAGCACGGTAGTTTTACCGGCGCCGAGAAAACCGGACAGCACAGTCACGGGTAATAAAGGCATGTTGACCTCAGGCAGACGGATGTACACAGAGTACATGCGGATTAATTGTTATAACATTACGATTACCTGTCAATTTCAAGCCCTTTATTGCATGTGCTTGCAGAAAAGTGCGTGAAGTCTCGACAGACAGGACGGAGTTTTGCGCAATGGATTGGGGAGGCTGGCAGAGTACGGTACACTTAAGCCATTGCTACTTAACATTGAAGCCTTTATGCGTCGTTTATCTTTGTGGATGCTGTTGCTGAGTGGTCTGGCTAATGCGGCCATTGCCGTACCCACACCAGTGCCAACCAAACCGCTGACCGCCAGTTCATCTGTCACCACGCCAAACAGTGACATCCGCCAAAGCGGGTTTGTCTATTGCGTCAACGGGATGATCAATACATTCAACCCGCAGAAAGCCAGCAGTGGACTGATTATCGACACCCTCGCCGCTCAACTGTATGACCGGCTGCTTGATGTTGACCCCTACACTTACCGGCTGATCCCCGAGCTGGCGCAAAGTTGGGAAGTACTGGACGATGGTGCAACCTACCGTTTTCATCTGCGCAAGGATGTGCCCTTCCAAAGCACCGCCTGGTTCAAACCGACCCGTATGATGAACGCTGACGACGTGGTATTCAGTACTCAGCGTATTATCGATCCGCAAAATCACTATCACAGCGTCAACGGTGACGATTACCCCTATTTCGATAGCCTGCAGTTTGCCAGCACAGTAAAGAGCGTGAAAAAGCTGGATGATTACACGGTGGAGTTTCGTCTCAGTAATCCCGACGCCTCTTTCTTATGGCATCTGGCGACCCACTACGCGCCCGTTTTATCGGCAGAATATGCGGATAACCTGCAAAAAAGCGGCAACGAGGAGCAGATTGACCGCAAGCCGGTCGGCACCGGTCCTTTCCAGTTGAGCGAATACCGCACCGGACAGTATGTGCGTCTTGCACGTAACGGGGATTACTGGAAAGGCGTCCCACGCATGTCGCAGGTGGTGATTGATATGGGCGTCGGCGGTACGGGTCGTATATCAAAACTGTTGACCGGTGAATGTGACGTTCTCGCCTATCCCGCAGCCAGCCAGCTTTCTATCTTGCGTGATGACCCGCGTTTACGCCTGACACTGCGCCCCGGTATGAACGTCGCTTATCTGGCTTTTAATACCAACAGAGCGCCGCTCAATGATCCGCGAATTCGCCAGGCGATTGCGCTGTCGATTAACAACCAACGGCTGATGCAATCGATCTACTACGGCACCGCCGAAACTGCTGCGTCTATTTTACCGCGCGCCTCCTGGGCCTATGACAGTAATGCCACAGTCACCGAATATGACCCTGATAAAGCCCGGCAAATCCTTAAAGATCTCGGGCAGGAAAAACTGACCTTGCATCTGTGGGTACCTACTGTGTCCCAGTCATATAACCCAAGCCCGCTGAAAACCGCTGAATTGTTGCAGGCAGATCTGGCACAGGTAGGGATTAAAGTGGTGATAGTTCCGGTTGAAGGTCGTTTCCAGGAAGCCCGCCTGATGGAGATGAACCATGACCTGACACTGGTTGGTTGGGCGACAGACAGTAATGATCCTGACAGCTTCTTCCGCCCAATGCTGAGCTGTGCGGCAATCCGCTCGCAGACCAACTATGCTCACTGGTGTAACCCAGAATTTGATCAGTTACTGCGCCAGGGGCTGCTCTCGCAGCAACTTTCCCAGCGCATTGAATATTATCAGCAGGCACAAAAAATTCTTGAACAGCAGTTGCCGGTTCTGCCGCTGGCGTCTTCCCTGCGCCTGCAAGCCTACCGTTATGACATCAAAGGATTGGTACTCAGCCCATTTGGCAACTCATCTTTCGCCGGGGTATTCCGCGACACTGAAACGAGGACAGCGCCATGATCATCTTCATTTTGCGGCGTCTGTTACTGTTGCTGATCACCCTATTCCTTCTCAGTATGGTGGCCTTCAGCCTGAGCTACTTTACGCCGAATGCCCCTTTACACGGCGCATCACTGTGGGACGCCTACCGTTTCTATTTTGATAGTCTGTGCCAATTTGATTTTGGCGTATCCAGCATCAACGGGGAAAACATCAGCACCCAGCTAAAAGCTGTTTTCCCTGCCACCATGGAACTTTGCGTTCTGGCATTTACTCTGGCGTTACTGGTGGGGATACCGCTTGGGATCACCGCAGGCGTGATGCGAGGGAAATGGCCCGACGTGGCCATCAGTACGCTGGCGCTGATAGGCTTTTCGATTCCAGTGTTCTGGCTGGCACTGCTGCTCATGCTGTTCTTCTCGTTGCAACTCGGCTGGCTGCCGGTATCCGGGCGGCTAGACCTGCTCTATCAGCTAAAAACCGTTACCGGCCTGACGCTGATAGATGCCTGGTTATCAAACTCGCCCTATCGTCATGAAATGATCGCCAGTGCCATACGCCATATGATTTTACCGATTGCTGCCCTGGCGGTCGCGCCAACGACGGAAGTGATCCGCCTGATGCGCATCAGTACAGATGATGTTCTGGCGCAAAATTACGTAAAAGCGGCGGCGACGCGCGGATTATCCCGACTGGCCATTATTCGCCGTCACGTACTGCGTAACGCTCTCCCTCCTATTATTCCCAAACTGGGCCTGCAATTCTCCACCATGCTGACACTGGCGATGATCACCGAAATGGTCTTTAACTGGCCCGGCGTAGGCCGCTGGATGATTAACGCTATTCGCCAGCAGGATTATGCGGCAATTTCCGCGGGTGTGATGGTCGTCGGTACCTTGGTGATTGTGGTTAACGTAGTGTCAGATATTCTCGGCGCACTGATGAATCCGCTGAAACATAAGGAATGGTATGCCCTACGATAAACCATCTGTTTATTTTATTTATTCATATAAATACAGCAAGTTAACAAAATAAATTCGTAATACATCCAAATAAAGCACACAAATATGTACACAATGTGTTTGTGTGTCTTTCAGAAATCTTTGACCAATTCCTTATGTAGATATACTGTATATTTAACCAGTATATTTGCGTGAGCGATCATCACATGAAAAACAAAGACGAGTTTAGCGGTATGCGATTGCTGACCGACTTTCAGACAGCACACAGTGCTTTCGGTGAGTTCATCCTTCTGAAAGCCTCTTTCGTAGACACGCTGTCATGTATCTCCGGCTTTAAAGCCGAAATTTACCCTGACCAGCAAGTGATGATCCGCCTGAACGAAGCCAAGAAGCTGATCGCTGAACTGCAGAAGCGAGTTCAGTATATCGAGGCTGAAATTGAAGACTCCGGCACCAGTACCACATTTTTAGACTGAGGTGATTTATGTTCGTTGAGCTGATTTACGACAAAAGAAATATGGCCGGCGTGCCGAACGCCACCTGGAAGAACTGACTAAGCGGGTTCGTGGTACCTTTCCTGATGCAGAAGTGAAAGTTAAGCCGATGGTGACGAACAGCAGCATCAATACCGATGCCAGCAAAGCTCAGAAGGCGGTTCTGGCCGGAATAGTTGAAGAGATGTTTGAAGATGCCGGTAACTGGCTGGGTGTGGAATAAGGGGGATTTATGCGCGTTGAATTGCTGATTGATAAGACCAAGAAATTGCCTGAAGGCGCAGTAGAAGCTTTCGCAGTGGAGTTCGGTAAAAGACTCGAGGAGAATTACCCTGGAGCCACGTTCAGCGTTCGCAGAGCTGGAAGCGATGGGATGTCGGTAATGGGCGGGACTACTCACGACAAAGAAATGATTGACGTGATGCTGCAGGAAACGTGGGAGTCTGCTGATGATTGGTTTCAGCCGGATCAGTGAAGTGCGTTACAATTATTGACACCCAAAACAGCCAAAATTATATTTTTTACGTCATGACAACAGCCGGTCAGAGGCCTCATGGTTGAATGCGCTGGCCGGTTTGCTACACCCTTCCCCTGATTCATTCCCCAGTATTCTTATTGTAAGGATTTCGTTATAATTACCTTCAAATTTTACCATTACTTACATGTCCCACCAATGGATTAACGATGCGATATGCGCTCATCGGCATTATCATTATTTTTTGCTTGTTTCTCATTTACCTCACGGTAACGCCTGGGAGTAATGAGATACATCATGCTTTAAAAATGCATTCGCATTGGGTGTTAGGACATTGCAAACACAATCACAGCGCCGTTGCTATGCGTTCCCCATTAGACAGCAAGCCAGTGCCGTGAGTGGCGGCTGGTTTATGGAGCTGTATCACAGGGGTGTGGACTGACAGCCCTCTCATCATAAATATTAGAGTAGCGATTCCGCAATCTTTTCCCTTCCGATGCAAAAAAGAAGGATGAAAAGAAAAAGAGCAAGCCTAAAAAATAACTCGGCCACCGAACCGGGTTATTTGTGTTTGGCATCTTGAAAATTCTACGGCCTACGCTACGATTAAATCAGCTGACACAAGAGCAGCAGATAGGCCATCTCCATGAATACTTACCTACTATCGCCCGCCTACACAGCGGGCTTTTTTTTGCTTATCCTAACCTTCCACTCCATGGTTCAAACATGACCACTGATGCACGGCTATCTTCCTAATGGGAAATGATTTATGACGCTATTATTTCACCGTTCTATCCCATCCAAAGCACGAAAGAATAAATTAAATTTTTGCCCGTCATTGTGCGGGCTTTTTTTACGCAAAAAATTGCGTCTTTTAAACGTTCGGCTACTCTTTAAATTGGAAGGAATGAATAACATTCTCCAGTACAAGTAATGTTGATTTCTATGAGATTTTGCCCGCCGTTAACGCGGGCTTTTTTTTTAAGAGCTCCGTATCAGTAAATCGACAACCTGATGCAACGTCCGCTTGTATTCATCGTCGCTCACTTGTTGCTGCTTCCTCTCGATGTGAGTAATGATAGTTTCGACACTGACTATCTTCCCCTCCGCCATAACTACTCATACATCGGAACACTACCCCTTTATCCAAGGCGATGAAATTATATCTTTTAATGGGTTTTTAGGATGCACATCCACTTTTCTCAGAGTATAACTTTCATCAGATCTGCAAATCGCGTTGTATAAGCGGGTGAAAGCATCTGGCGTTTCATTTCCCAACTCTTTTGTATTCCCTGGCCAGCAAACCATACCCGCCCTTTTCCGCTGTGGTTAATACCATCGAGGACGGCCATCAGCTGCTCACTGTTAGAGCGCGGTTTGTATTCGTCAAACAACCCGAGTTGTGCAACACCCTGGCTATAAAAATCACCAAGCATTACGCCGCACTTTTGAAACCGGTGGCCATCCTGCCAGATCGTATCAAGGCACTCTGTCGCTACGGCAACAATATCGCGGCTGTCTTGTGTCGGAGTCTGAATTATCGTTCCAGCGGTTTGGCTATAATAGATTTCATTTTCGGCAAACGGGCTGGTTTTAACGAATGCTGAAATGTGCCGGCAGAATTGATGTTCACCGCGCAACTTCTCTGCAGCTCGTGCAGCATGGCTACAAATAGCTTCACGCATCAATTCATACTCACTCACCCTGTCACCGAATGAACGTGAGCAGATGATCTGCTGTTTCGTTGGTGCAAACTCCTCTAGTTCGAGACATGGTTCACCGCACAATTCCCGAACAGTACGTTCCAGGACTACGCTGAAATGCTTTCTAATGAGTGCTTTCGGGGCATCAGCAAGCTGTAGTGCAGTTTTAATACCCATATCACTGAGTTTTTTTGATATGCGGCGGCCAACGCCCCAGACATCGCTAACATCAACGAGGGTCATCAATTTTCTCTGTCTGGCTAATAGAGAAAGATCAACGACCCCCTCTGTTTTTGTCCATTTTTTGGCGGCATGATTGGCTAGCTTAGCCAGCGTTTTCGTCGGTCCAATACCCACCCCGACCGTCAGCCCCGTCCACAGTAAAACTTTCGCTCTCATCTCTCGACCAAATTCCTCTAAGCTTTTACAGTTCCTAACTCCTTGTAAATCAATGAATGCCTCGTCAATCGAATATATTTCAACACCAGGTGACATTTCTTCTAAAACAGTCATTACCCGGTTAGACATATCCGCATACAGGGCATAGTTGCTGCTGAAGGTAACTATATTTTGCCGTTCAAACTGAGCCCGTATTTTGAAATACGGAGCACCCATTGGAACGCCCAGTAATTTTGCTTCGGCATTCCTGGCTATTACACAGCCATCATTGTTGCTTAAAACTACTACTGGTCGCCCTTTCAAATCCGGCCTGAACACAGTCTCACAACTGGCATAGAAGCTGTTCACATCTGCCAAGGCAAACATCACTGAAACCCGTTAATACTGAAAGTGACGACACCGAATACTTCTAGTTCATCTCCTCCATCATGCAGAACGATAGGCGGAAAATCAGGGTTCATGGGGACTAGCTGAAAGACTGGGTGGGTACAGAGTCGTTTTACAGTGTACTCACCCGCAACCGAAGCGATAATTATGTCACCATGCTTCGCCTGGAGGCTGCGATCAACAACGAGCATTGAGCCTTCGTGAATTCCAGCATCAACCATACTCATCCCCGTAGCTCTGACAAAGTACGTAGCTGCCGGGTGGCTTACACAAAGCGCATTTAAATCAATCCCTTTTTCTATGTAATCTTGTGCAGGTGAAGGAAATCCAGCCTGCACTTTATCTTGAAATAAAGGTATGAGGAGCTTTATCGGGTCTGGTATTGGGTGGAATAGTTTCATAGTGCACATCCATAAATACTGGTCATGCATACAGTATAATCATGCTTTTTGGATGTTGGGAAGCTAGAGTTTATAAGTAGCCGTTATGGTGCTGATCGGGAAGGAAAGAAAATTATTTAGGCGGATCGGGGAATGTTACTGGCAGTTGAGTCACATCAACAGCTTTGACGGCCTTGATGTACTGCATCCAAGCGGTTAAGGACACCTTGTCATCATCGCTGATAATATCCAGCGCCAACTCAGTTCTCCAATCGGCCGTAATAACATTCGCATTGTTTATAAGCTCTTGCTGCGTAGCCCTCGCACTGGCAATAACTTGCTCAGGCGTGAGTGCCGGTAAATCCCCCCACGCTGGCATGCCATCATTACCAACGATTCGAATTTTCCCCGCCCTTGGTGCAACAAATTCATTAAAGGTCTCTGTACTGGCCTCTATAAGATCATGCGGCCATGAATCGCCATATGAACTTTCCATAGAGCCAAAGTAAAAGGAATTGTTAACTGCTGAAAAGTAATAAATTTCGCTCATATTATCGTCCTATTGCTACCCAACCACATGTAAGTCCAGAAAACGGACTGTTAATACTTGCAGACCCTTGTACCATCACACCAATTGCCCGAACACTACCGCCGAGCAGTGAAGGGTTATTGAATGACCACTCCACTTTTTGCGAGCCGCCAGCAGGCGCAATATTGAAATCCCAAATATTCAGTACCTGATTAGGGAAAGGGATCGGGAATGCAAACCCCGTGTCGTATGGCGCGGATGTTATCGGCGCAGTGACACCCCCTTGAATAATTAAACCTTGAGGGAATTTGGCAACCCATCCGCCAAACGTGCCTGAGAATGTAAAGGAAGACATGTCAGGGATCTGATTTGCCCCGGTGCCAACCGCCCTGGTTGATGCGCTACCTAATGACAGCGCAGTGATCGCCGCGGTCAACTGCTTTAGATTAACTGCATGATTGTCTCCGGTTGCGGCAGCAACCGAGAAAAGTTGAGTAGCCAATCCAGTAAGCGCGGCAGCGCCTATATTTGTTCTTGCAGCTCCCTGAGCATTAGCACCGGCGGTTTTTATTTCTGAAAGATTATTCAAGTTTTGTAGAAAATATCCCGCCAGTGAGGACATCACCTGATTGTCTTTTGTTGGGTCTGTAGTAACACCGGTCACCGCGAGAATATTAATGAGCTCCCGTTGGATAGTATTCAACCACTTGGCATCGATTAATGTAGGCGGGGTACCACCAGCCACATTACCGTTTGTCCATTCACCGTTGGCATCTGCCGTAGGTGTGATATCACCAATTTTTTGCATAGGAAATCCTCGCCAGTAAAGGCGCTAAATGATTTTTAAATGAGATAATTAAAAGGTGTAGCCGAATTTCACGATGGTATGAGAAGGAGCTAGAGAGCTAAGACGACACTCAAGGCGGCGATTACCCCATGAACGAAGTGGATCACCACAGTAAGAGTGCCCTGCTGCCGCATAACTAATTGTCGTTTGTGGCGCGGTGACCAACCAGGTAAAGGGCCAGTCCCCGCCGTTCAGTGGGTCACCACATACCGACATCCACGCCCGTGCTTGCCTGAAAACAGTGATCGTGATGTCATACCCCAATGCTTTTGCCACACCTATAAAATAGGCTGCTGACTGCCCTCCAGTGCTAAATAGTCTGGCAATTACCGCCTTTTGCCTGAGAGCAATGCTGTCATTCTCTCCGATCGCGCAATCATCCGGCAGGCCGAGTGTTTTTTCCCAGTCACTGAGCATGATGGTTGCAGTAGCAGGAAATGCGCCGACCAGCAGCGCAGCAGCCGCGTCATCGCTTTGTTGATACGACTGCGCCAGCGCCCGGCAAACGGCAGTCTGAATACCGTCTATTTTGCGTGGCCAAACAAGGCCAGTTGGAAACAATTCTTGCAGTGCTGCAGTGTAGTCTGCTGTGCTGAACCGGCTCATGTGTAAGTCACCGTCCCCCTTACCGGAAGTTCACCCGTGGCAGTCGGGATATTTGCCGACGGAGACGTCAGGATAAAGCCGCTGGTACCGCTGACATTACTGATTGCAATAAGCAGATCAGAAAGCAATATCGTGGACCCCTGAGGGTTACCGGATTCAAATAAAACACCGTCAATGGCAGTTGCTATCGCCGCTGTTACAGAGCTGCCCACGGATGAAATACCATTGATGATAAAATTAACGACTTTCTGCACGGGTGAGCACACATAAACCAGCGAAGTAACGGGTTGCTGCGGATATATAGCATCAGCTACCCTTCCCTGGTCTCCAGTCGCTTTCACGGCTGACCAGTTATCAAGTTCCGATATCCCATCTGTCCCGACCGGGAATCCATGGTTTGACGTGTCGTTGTCATCAATCATGATGTACACGCCCACGGTCCCGGCGCCCATCAGGCGGCGTACCGTCCACGCACGTGTTACCCCCGTAACGGCAAGTGCCCAGGACTCATAATCATCATCGTTTCCGCCTTGTGGAGTATTCTGGTAAGCCAGAAGCATCCGGGAACGGAAAGAGTCTTCAGTTTCAATATCAGCACCGTTCGTGATCGCCGTACTGACCGTAACAACCGAGTCAACGCCTGCAATGCTGATGTCCAGAGAAAGTAATGTGCCCGCAGCTGTATTACCTGCGGCGCCCCCGCCAGTAGGGTCATCGTTAGGATCGGGCAATACGGCAGTTATAGATCCGGTCCCGCTGCCTGCCGAACTAATCGAAACGTCGGTGCTGACTGTGTACTGATAACCATCCCCACGGTTCAAAACCGTGCCTGCCGGAACGGTTTTCCCTGCCATTCCGGTGAAAATAGTTGCGTTGTTAGTCCCTGCGTTTGCGGCTTTTTGCGTCACGCTTTTTAAAGCCGCCCACCCCGCCAAATTTTCGTCTGTAGCACTCCAGGGCACAGACTGTTTTGCTATCCAGTCAAGATAACCGTAATGCAGATACGTTAACCCGGCATTAGCACTTCCAAGAATATTGAGGTTTGAAAATCGTAGCGGAGTACCCACCCCTTTTAATTCTGATTCAATGGCGGCGAGGTTACGCGCACGCAATTCACTGAGCGTTGGCCTATTATATGGCATCGTTAAGACTCCCAGACCCAGAAGTAGCGTTTTGATACCGCGCTTTGTCCCGGTTTTTCGTAAGTGATAATAAGGTTGAGGCGGTTCGGATACACTATCTGGGTGACCGGGGTAATACCCGCAACTACGCCGTCATCGATGAGCCACTTCAGGGCCTCCGAGGCATAACTTTCTGCCTTATTAGCCGTGGCCACCGTAAGCTTTTGGCGGCGAAGAAGCCAAAGCCTGGAACCAATCGGGTATTCCTGTTCAATATCACCCCACCACCCGCGCCGGTCCTCTCCATCATATTCATCGTCTTCCCGCGCCAGCCGGTCGGTAAAGAGGCTGATCAGGATGGCTGTGTCGAGATCGTTGCCCTCCTGCAGGTCGCCTGACGCCTCAACCCAATCCCCGACGGATTGTTCCGCGTTCCAGAGCGTTGTTATGTCTGTCATTAAACCTGCTCCCCCGGTTTTTCACTGGTCGGTGATGAACTGCCGCTCTGCACATTTTTCACAACATGATTGTGCCCGTTGTAGGTATCGCGCAAATTTTTCAGGGTAGTGGTATTACTGCCCGCGTTATCAATAATATCGCCCGCGCATTTCAGTACCGGCGAGTCGGCATAGATTTCTTCCGAGGCAACGATGGTCACCT
>Ga0209901_1000250_pt1 | contig 25928 bp, 24 predicted proteins | sample OrgsoiDNA_201058_FD_185806 | JGI IMG/M metagenome (GOLD analysis project Ga0209901, IMG submission 185806) | Permafrost soil microbial communities from the Arctic, to analyse light accelerated degradation of dissolved organic matter (DOM) -... | ecosystem: Environmental > Terrestrial > Soil >...
ATTAAGCGGTCGTCCGGTTCAGCTACACAGTACGGAAATTATTCGTATGCTCTCCAGTGAACTGAAAGGAAGGCTGCCTATTATTGGCGTCGGCGGTATAGATTCATTAACTGCTGCGCGTGAGAAAATGGCGGTGGGTGCCTCTTTAATTCAAATCTATTCCGGATTTATCTATCACGGGCCGCGTTTGATTAAGGATATTGTTACCCATATCTAATATTTTTCCTCTCTAATGACAGCCGGGGGTTTATTTATTAACCCGGCTCGTCTATATTTTGTCCACTGCTCTCAATATATGGGCGGCAGGTTCTCAAGATTTGTCTGATATCAGTTTACGGCCCAAAAGCTTAATGTCATGCGTGGGTTTTTAATAGCCGGTCATCAGATTTTAGGTTCGGGGCAAACGGGATAAGAAAAATGAAAATCAAACCAGATGATAAATGGCGTTGGTATTTTGATACTGAACATGACCGGCTGATGCTGGATTTAGCCAATGGCATGATTTTCCGTTCACGCTTCCCTGCTAAAATGTTAACCCCTGATGCCTTCGGTGCTGCTTCATTTTGTGTCGATGATGCCGCTCTTTATTTTGATTACGAAGAGCAGTGCAAGCATGTTCCGCTCGCTAATGAACAGCGTGCTGAATTAGTTCTGAATGCCTTAGTGGCTTTCCGTTTTCTTAAGCCTCTGATGCCGAAAAGCTGGCACTTTACCCAGCAGCATCGACCATTCCAGCCTGATAATGGACAGATTGCGCAGGTTCAGGTGATGGACAGCGGTGAGCAGGCGACCTTGCTGGTGGTGGAGTCGGGGGATAATGCCAGCCTCTGTTTGTTGGCACAGGATCGCTTAACGCTCGCAGGCCGCGGGATGGTGCTGGGCGATGCCATTAAAATCATGCACGACCGCCTGATGCCTGCGCCGGTTCGTGCGGACAAAACGCATTTCTACGACCAGGCGGTTTGATTTACCGCCGATCTTCATCTCTGAGTGTGACTATTTTATCGCAATACGATGTCCGTCCCTGGAATACAGCTGCACGACAATACCGTCCCATCGTTTCCAATTGCACTGGCTTTTAACGGAGACACTTCTCCCGCTTCCAGCGTCAGTTTGCACGCCCCACAAATACCCGCCCGGCAAGAGTAGGGGATACGTAAGCCCTGCATCTCCAGTTGTTCGAGTAAAATCTGCTGATTATTTCCGATGAATTCTGTGCCCTGATAATTGATGCTGACATTTTTTACTTCGTTCTTCGGGGCTGCAACATTTTCCACGACTATACCCGCAGAGTAAGGTCGAGGTGGTTTGGTGGCCAGCACCTGAACGCTGTCACCGGCGCGGATCATCCCGGAATTACGCGCAATCATATTCTGACCAAAATCCACGTCGCCGTTTTCAGCGGTTCTGTAGCCCTGCAAGGTTTTTAAAGGCTCCCCGCGAGGATGCTTGCGTCCACGTTCAGTGCTTACTGTTGTTAGTACGCAACGGCTACAGGGTTTCACCAGATCAAAAATAACCTCGCCAACGCGGATGGTCTGCCAGCTATCCTCAGCATAAGCCTCTGCACCTGTGACGACGAGATTTGGACGGAATTGCTCTAGCTTCACACTGCTGGGGCAGCGGTTTTGCAAATCGCGCATTGAGGCTTCATTCATTAACAGATAAGGGAAGCCGTCGGCGAAGGAGAGGGGAACCTCTGCATGTTTTTTCACGCGCCGAGTTAACTCTTCGCCCACCCAGCGCAGCTGGACGTCACGGTTTAAATAGCGGCTCAGCCACTGATTTACCGCATCGGGCGCGATGAGTGAGGTAAACTGATTGCCCCAAACTTCAGTGGGCTCAGCTTGCCCGCTAAAATCACGGAAACGCACGCTGGCTACTTCACCGTCGGGGCTGGTAATTAACAGACCATCGGGAAGCAAGGCTGGCGTAAACTGGACCAACTGCGGGTACTGGCGTGCAGTAATAAACATCCCCTTCGGGTCTGTCAGCATAAAAAGGCGGTCAAATGCCAGTCCGCTGGCTGTCACCTGTGCGTGAGACAATTGCAGCCCACGCATCGATTTTACGGGGTGAACAAATAAACGTGAAAGTGTAGCCACGGAAATGTGCCTCCTTGCTCTATTTTTTCTGATGATCAGAGACTTTATGACAAGCGGGCCGGATTAGCTATAATGCGCAACTATTTTCTTTTTGGTGATATGTCGATATGAACTCTTTGTTTGCCAGCACGGCGCGTGGACTGGAAGAACTTTTAAAAAGCGAACTGGAAACGCTGGGTGCGCAAGCCTGTAAAGTTGTGCAGGGAGGGGTGCATTTTGAAGGTGACGATCGCCTGATGTATCAAAGTTTGCTGTGGAGCCGTCTGGCTTCGCGCATTCTGCTGCCTCTGAATGAATTTAAAGTCCACAGTGATTTAGACCTCTATATGGGCGTGATGGCGATCGACTGGCCGGAAATTTTCAGCGTCGATAAAACCTTCGCGGTGCACTTTAGTGGTCTGAATGATGAGATCCGTAATAGCCAGTACGGTGCCTTGAAAGTTAAGGACGCCATCGTTGACAGTTTCACCCGTAAAATGGATGAACGTCCTAACGTGGCGAAACAGCAGCCGGACATCCGCGTCAATGTGTTCCTGCAACGTGACACTGCCAGCGTGGCGCTCGATTTGAGCGGCGAAGGTTTGCATCAGCGTGGCTACCGTGACCTGGCCGGTCAGGCACCGTTGAAAGAGAGCCTGGCTGCCGCCATCGTCATGCGTTCTGGCTGGAAAGCCGGCACGCCGATGGTCGATCCCATGTGTGGTTCTGGCACCTTGCTGATTGAAGCCGCCATGATCGCGGCCGATCGCGCACCGGGTCTGCATCGCCCACATTGGGGTTTTACCGGCTGGAATAAGTTTGACGCGGATTTATGGCGTGAACTCACGACCGAGGCGCAGGTGCGTACCCGTCGTGCCTTGCAGGAGACCACCTCGCGCTTCTTCGGTTCTGATATTGATCGTCGCGTGATTGAAATGGCCCGTGCTAACGCCCGTCGTGCCGGTGTCGCTGAACTTATCACCCTCGAAGCGGGCGAAGTCGGCAAACTGGTGAATCCGCTGCCAGAAGGCCCGACCGGTACGGTGATCAGTAACCCACCGTACGGTGAGCGTCTGGAAAGCGAGCCGGCCTTGATTGCCCTGCATAACCAACTGGGCCGCATTATGAAAACCCAGTTTGGCGGCTGGCAGCTCTCTCTGTTCAGCGCTTCGCCTGAACTGCTGAGCTGCGTACAGTTGCGCGCCGATCGCCAATTTAAGGCTAAAAACGGTCCGCTGGAATGTGTGCAGAAAAACTACCTGTTGGCCGAAAACCCGACCGGCGCAGCAGGCACGCAAATGGCAGAGGATTACGCCAACCGTCTGCGTAAAAACGTCAAAAAGTTGGAAAAATGGGCCAAACAGCAAGGGATTGAATGTTATCGCCTGTATGACGCCGATCTGCCGGATTACAACGTTGCCGTTGACCGCTACGGCAGCAAAGTGGTGGTGCAGGAGTACGCGCCGCCAAAAACTGTCGATGCACAGAAAGCCCGTCAGCGTTTGTTCGATGTGATCAATGCTACGCTCTCCGTGCTGGATATCTCTTCCAGCCAGTTAGTGTTGAAAACCCGTGAACGTCAGAAAGGCGCAAATCAGTACGAGAAATTGGCGCAAAAAGGTGAATTCCAGCTGGTGGAAGAGTTCAACGCTAAGCTGTGGGTTAACCTGACCGATTATCTGGATACTGGCCTGTTCCTCGATCACCGTATTGCCCGCCAGATGCTCGGCGAAATGAGCAAGGGTAAAGACTTCCTTAACCTGTTTGCCTATACCGGTACCGCCAGCGTTCATGCAGGACTCGGTGGCGCCCGCAGTACCACCACGGTGGATATGTCTCGTACTTATCTTGAGTGGGCGGAGAAAAACCTGCGGGTCAACGACCTGACAGGGCGTCAACACCGCCTGATCCAGGCAGATTGTCTCTCCTATTTAGGCATGTGCGACGAACAGTTCGATGTGATCTTTATCGATCCGCCGACCTTCTCCAACTCTAAACGTATGGCCGAAAGTTTCGACGTTCAGCGCGATCATCTGTCATTAATGAAAGACCTGAAGCGTATTTTACGTCGCAACGGTACCATCATGTTCTCCAATAATAAGCGCGGTTTCCAGATGGATCTCGAGGGGCTGAGTCAGCTCGGTCTGAGCGCAAAAGAGATCACCAGCCAAACCCTGTCGCAGGATTTCGCCCGTAATCGTCAAATTCATAACTGCTGGTTGCTTTCTCACGCCGGCGAGGAAAAGTAAAGTTTATGTCGTTAATCAGTATGTCAGGTGCCTGGCTGTCATTCAGTGACTCGCCTTTGTTGGATAACACCGAATTACACATCGAACCGAACGAACGCGTCTGTCTGGTAGGCCGTAACGGCGCCGGTAAATCGACGCTGATGAAAATCATCAACCGCGAAGTCCCGCTGGATGACGGTCGTATTGTTTACGAGCAAGATTTGATCGTGGCGCGCCTGCAACAGGATCCGCCACGTAATGTCGCCGGTACCGTGTTTGACTTCGTGTCTGAAGGCGTGTCTGAGCAGGCGGAACATCTGAAGGCGTATCACGCTATTTCGCATCTGGTAGAGACCGACCCGAGCGAGAAAAACCTGAACAAACTCTCTCAGGTAATGGAAATTCTTGACCACCAGGGCTTATGGCAGCTCGATAGCCGCATTAGTGAAGTGTTGCTGCAACTGGGTCTGGATGCCGATGCTGAACTGACTTCGCTGTCCGGTGGCTGGTTGCGTAAAGCCGCGCTGGGCCGTGCGCTGGTCAGTTCTCCGAAAGTATTACTGCTCGACGAACCGACCAACCACTTAGATATCGAAAGTATCAGCTGGCTGGAAGAGTTCCTGAAAGAATTCCAGGGCAGCATTATCTTCATTTCCCATGACCGTTCGTTTATCCGCAATATGGCGACCCGCATTGTCGATCTTGATCGCGGCAAACTGGTTTCCTATCCGGGCAACTACGAAGCTTACCTGCTGGCGAAAGAAGAAGCCCTGCGTGTAGAAGAGTTGCAAAATGCCGAGTTTGATAAAAAGCTGGCACAGGAAGAAGTGTGGATCCGTCAGGGTATCAAAGCCCGTCGTACCCGTAACGAAGGCCGCGTGCGCGCCCTGAAAGCCCTGCGTAAAGAGCGTTCTGATCGCCGTGAAGTGATGGGCACCGCCAAGATGCAGGTCGTTGAAGCCTCGAGTTCCGGCAAGATTGTCTTCGAAATGGAAGATGTCAGCTACGCGATTGCCGGTAAACAGCTGGTGAGCAACTTCTCTGCTCAAGTGATGCGCGGTGATAAAATTGCACTGGTTGGCCCGAACGGCTGTGGTAAAACGACGTTACTTAAACTGATGTTAAGTCAGATTCAAGCCGATAGCGGCCGCGTTCACTGCGGCACCAAGCTGGAAGTGGCGTACTTCGACCAGCACCGCGCTGAGCTTGACCCGGAACGTACCGTGATGGACAACCTGGCAGAAGGTAAACAGGAAGTGATGGTAAACGGTCGCTCACGCCACGTGCTGGGTTACCTGCAGGACTTCCTGTTCCACCCTAAACGCGCCATGACGCCGGTAAAAGCGCTGTCAGGCGGCGAGCGTAACCGTCTGCTGCTGGCAAAATTGTTCCTGCGCCCAAGCAACCTGTTGATTCTTGATGAACCGACCAATGACCTGGATGTGGAAACGCTGGAGCTGCTGGAGGAGATGATCGACACCTATCAGGGCACCGTGATGCTGGTTAGTCATGACCGTGAATTTGTTGATAACTCGGCAACCGAATGCTGGATTTATGAAGGCAACGGCGTGATCAACAGCTATGTGGGGGGTTACCATGATGCGCAACATCAACGTCGCCACCAGAAGCCAATCCGCCAGGTTGCAGCGACAGAAAACAAAGCGTCGACACAGCAGAAAGCAGAACCTGCCAAACGCACTGCCAATAAGCTCAGCTATAATCAGCAACGTGAGCTGGAGCTTTTGCCCCAGCAAATCAGTGAGCTGGAAGGGCGGATTGCCGGATTGCAGCAACAAATGAATGATGCGGATTTTTTCACCCGTCCGCATGATGAAACCCAGCAGGTATTAAACTCGTTGGCGGCCGTCGAACAAGAGTTAGAACAGGCCTTTGAACGTTGGGAAGCGCTGGAAGCGCAGAAAAACGGCTAAACCTGTCCCTCCCTGCGCAGGCGAATAACGGATTTATTTGTCCGCGCAGGTATTAGTATCTTCCGCCGTTGAGGAGTTGACAGTGTGTTCTCATGTCCATGACCCGCACATTTTGTGTCCCCAATGCGACTTATTGGTGGAGATCCCTGCTGTTGCCATCGGGCAAAAAGCGAAATGTCCCCGTTGTCACACCACGCTGACATCGCGCTGGAAAGAGCCCCGCAGGCGTCCTATCGGCTATGCTGCAAGCGCCCTGTTTATGCTGTTGCTTGCCAATCTTTTTCCCTTCGTTAACATGAAAGTCGCCGGTCTTGGCAGTGAAGTGACGCTGATCCAAATTCCGCAAGTGCTGGTCTCTGAAAACTATGCCAGCATGGCCTCTCTGTTTATGATCGTGGTGCAGCTGCTACCTGCTGTCTGCATGCTGTCAATCATCGTTCTGTGCATGAAGACCCGGCTTTCAGCCCACTGGAAAGTGAGTATTGCGCGCACGCTGTTCCGTTTGAAAGCCTGGTGCATGGTGGAGATCTTCCTTGCCGGTGTGCTGGTGAGTTTTGTCAAACTGATGGCATATGGCGATGTGGGGGTGGGTACCAGTTTCCTTCCTTATGTGCTTTTCTGCTTGCTGCAATTACGGGCCTTTCAGTGTACTGACCGCTACGGGTTATGGCAGCAGGTTGAACCTGCGCCACGTCCGACCCAGTCGCTACGAATCGGTGAGAGTGGTCTGAGTCAGGGGCTACGTTCATGCCATTGCTGTATGGCTATTTTGCCGGTGGATCAGCTGGTCTGCAGCCGCTGCGAAATGAAAGGTTACGCACGGCGTAAAAACAGTGTGCAATGGACCATGGCATTACTGGTGACGTCGATACTGCTTTATATCCCCGCTAATTTATTACCTATTATGATCACGCAGGTGTTGGGTACGCCAATGCCGTCGACGATTATGGCCGGTGTTATTCTACTATGGAGCGAAGGGTCATATCCCGTTGCCATGGTGATTCTGATCGCCAGTATTTTGGTGCCAACATTAAAAATGATTGCCATCGGTTGGCTGTGTTGGGATGCCAACAGCAACAAACCCATCGACCGTGAGAGATTGCATGTCATTTATGAGGTGGTCGAGTTTGTCGGGCGTTGGTCGATGATTGACGTATTCGTTATCGCAGTGCTTTCTGCACTGGTCAGAATGGGGCAGCTAATGAGTATTTATCCAGACATCGGTGCACTGCTTTTTGCTGGAGTCGTTATTCTTACTATGTTCGCCGCAATGATTTTCGATCCAAGGCTGATTTGGGATCGGGCCGTGGTACAGCCTATGAAGGAGCAACAAGATGGCGGAAAATAATATGCCCCACAGTAACGGTGGCACCGCAAAGATCGAAAAAATTAAACGCTGGTCGCCTGTCTGGATCATTCCTATCGTAACTGCCCTTATCGGGGCCTGGATCCTGTTTTACCATTACAGCCATCAGGGCCCGGAAGTGACATTAATCACCACGACTGCCGAAGGTATTGAGGGTGGGAAAACCGCCATCAAGAGCCGTAACGTCGATGTCGGTAAAGTGGAAAGTGTGACCCTGAGTGATGACTTACAACAGGTTATCATCAAAGCGCGTCTGAACACTGGCATGGAAAAAATGCTCCGCGACGATTCAGTTTTCTGGGTGGTGAAACCGCAAATCGGACGCGAAGGGGTGTCGGGTTTAGGGACACTACTGTCCGGCGCCTATATCCAATTGCAGCCCGGTAATAGAGGTAGCGAGAAAGCGGAATACAAACTTGATGACTCACCACCTCTGGCGTCCCCTGATGCGAAAGGGATCCGCGTGGTGCTGGAAAGTGAACGCTCTGGGCAGCTTAGTCCTGGCGATCCGGTACTGTTCCGTGGCTTCCAGGTCGGTAGTGTTGAGACCAGCCATTTCGACCCGAAAGCCCGTAACATCAAATACCAGCTATTCATTCGCGCTCCTTACGACACGCTGGTCACAGACAACGTACGCTTCTGGAAAGACAGCGGTGTGAACTTTGATATGTCTGCCGCAGGTATGCGTGTCGAAATGGGTTCACTGACGACGCTCTTCAGCGGTGGCGTCAGTTTTGATATTCCTAATGGCTGGACGCAGGGGCTGGAAGCTAAGAACGGCGATAATTATCAGCTGTTTGACGACCAAAAAAGTATTCAGGAATCTCTGTATACCCGTCATATGGATTACGTGATGTTCTTCTCCGATTCTGTGCGTGGCCTGCAACCAGGCGCTCCGGTGGAGTTCCGTGGTATCCGTCTGGGAACGGTGGCGGAAGTACCGTATCCGCTGAACGTCATGAAACAGCAAATTACGGATGACTACCGGATACCGGTTCTTATCCGCATCGAACCGGATCGTTTCGATCAATTATTGGGTAGCAGCTTCAATATTGAAGATCACATTCGCGATGGTATCGCCCATGGTCTGCGGGCTTCGATGAAATCAGCCAACCTGCTAACGGGTTCGATGTTTATCGATCTCGATTTCTATCCAAATGAGAAACCGTGGAAAGGTCCGCTGGAAGTTGCAGGACACAAACTGCTACCAACAGTGAGCGGTGGTTTTGCGCAGATCCAGCAGAAACTGATGACTACGCTGGATAAGATTAACAATCTGCCGATCGAACCGATGATACGTGAAGCGACCAGTACGCTGGCTGAAAGTCAAAAAACCATGAAGTCGACGCAGAGAACTATCGATTCACTGAATGCCATTGTGAGCAGTAAAGAGATGAAAACGCTGCCGCAGGATATGCAACAAACGCTTATCCAGCTTAACCGCAGCCTCAAAGGCTTCCAGCCTGGTTCACCGGCATACAGCAATCTGGTCGGTGATATGCAGAGTCTGGATAAAACCCTGCGTGAACTGCAACCGGTTCTGAAAACACTGAATCAGAAAAGCAACGCACTGATTTTCGCCGCCCCAGGGCAAGATGATCCTCAGCCGAAGAAGGCCAAATAATGATGAAATGGATACCTGTCGTCTTAGCATTATTTCTGACTGCCTGTAGCAGCAGTGACCATAAAACCTATTACCAACTGCCAGTACTGAGCAGCACCCCAGCAACAACCAGCGGCAGCAGCATGATGCCGCAAGGGCAGCAACGGCAGTTGTGGGTTGAACATGTTAGCGTCGCGGATTATCTGGCAGGTAACGGTCTGGTGTTTCAGACCAATGACGTCCAGTACGTGCTGACACAAAATAACCTGTGGGCCAGTCCTCTGGACCAACAGCTCCAGCAGTCGCTAGTGACTTATCTGGGGCGTGAACTGCCGGGACGCATTGTCTCTGCGCAGCCCGCCGGCAGTGCTGAACAGGATGTGCTTAACGTCAATGTGACGGGCTTCCATGGTCGCTATGATGGGTCTGCACTGATAAGCGGAAGTTGGGTATTAACCCACAATGGGCAGACTATTCAGCGGAGTTTCAACCTGACATTGAAACAGCAAGAAGATGGCTATGATGCGTTAGTACGCACGCTTGCCGCGGGTTGGCAGCAAGAAGCGAGCCAGATCGCCAGTCAGATAAGATGAACATTTTTTAAGCTTAATTTTATTTAAGCTAAACAGATAAAATCCCGGATGCTGAACGCTCAGTGTGCGGGATTTTTTATTGGTGATCAGCCAGATGAGATTTTTATGGCGCGATTAGCTCGCGCACAATCAGATAAAATACCTCACAAATATGACACTGGCGTGAAATTTGCGCATTGACCTCTTCGGCTATAGCAGCTATTTGTTAAGTGTGGACGCAGATGCGGGCCACTGTTTTCTTTCCACCTGAACCTGAATAAATGAGGGAAACAAGGCATGAAGAGACAAAAACGCGATCGCCTGGAACGGGCATTATCACGTGGTTACCAAGCCGGAATAGGCGGGCGCTCGAAAGAAATTTGCCCCTATCAATCATTAGATGCCCGATCGCATTGGCTCGGGGGTTGGCGACAAGCCATGGAGGACAGGGCAGTTACCGCTTAAGCGGAGCTCTGTCAGAAAAAGGAACAACCTCCGCTACGGGCGGAGGTTTTTGTTTCTGGTGCTCTCATCCACGATATGACAGACATAAAAAAACGAATATGTTGCCATATTCGTTTTTTTTTTCAGGGTATAGCTGTTTGTCAGAAGGCGGCGGCGTCTTTGAAAAGACCCACTTTAAGATCGCTGGCGGTATAAATAACCTGACCATCAACCAGTACTTCACCATCAGCTACGCCCATGATCAGTTTACGGTTGATCACGCGTTTAAAGTTCAGTCGGTAAGTCACCACTTTTGCAGTCGGCAATACCTGACCGGTGAATTTAACTTCACCGACACCCAGTGCGCGGCCTTTGCCTTCGCCACCGAGCCAGCCCAGATAAAAGCCAACCAATTGCCACATTGCATCAAGGCCCAGACAGCCAGGCATCACCGGGTCACCGATGAAATGACAGCCAAAGAACCATAAATCAGGATTGATATCCAGTTCGGCTTCCACATAACCTTTGCCATGGGTGCCGCCGTCTTCTTGCATCTTAACGATGCGATCCATCATCAGCATGTTGCCAGATGGCAATGGCGGGCCGCCAGCACCGAAAAGCTCACTACGGCCAGAGGCTTCTAGGTCTTCTTTCGTATAGGAATCGCGTTTATCTACCATGTTCTATGTAAGCCTTATTTTGTTGAAGGACGGAGTTTAGCTAACAGGTGTAAGCCGGACAACTCCGATCAGCTGTAGTTGAATCAGTTCAACCAGCGAAGAGGCCAGGGATAACGGCGGCGATCCTGCGGCAGGGCCAGCGCGATACGTTCCTGAATCAAACTCAGCAAGCTTGGGCGCACTTCTTCAGCCTGCTCTTCATATGAGTAAATTAATCCGGTCAGGATAGGCAGCGCTTCTGCTGCATTATCAACTGCCCATAAATGGAACTGGCCTTCGCGAACGGCATCCAACACCTGCGGATGTAGGCACAGGTTACGCACGTTGCTGGTGGGCAGAATAACCCCTTGTTTACCGGTCAAACCGCGGCGCTGACAAACTTCGAAGAAGCCTTCGATTTTCTCATTTACGCCACCAATGGGTTGTACATTACCAAACTGGTCAACAGAGCCGGTCACTGCAATTTGCTGGCTGATCGGCTGCAATGACAGTGCGCTTATCAACGCACAAAGTTCTGCCAGTGAGGCGCTGTCGCCATCGACTTCGCCGTAAGATTGCTCGAAAACAATCGATGCGGAGAACGGCAGAGGCTGGTCAAGTTCCAGCTCAGAGATCAGGAACGCCTGCATAATCATCATGCCTTTCGCATGCAGATTACCGCCCAATTCTGCTTTACGCTCGACGTCGGTGAATTCGCCGTCGCCGGTGTGTACGACACAGCTTATACGGGAAGGTTCACCAAAGGCGCGTGGATGTCCCGGATATTCCAGTACCGACAAGCCATTAATCTGACCAATGACCTCACCGTCGGTTTCAATGCGGATCTGCCCGAGTTCAATCTCATCTTGCATACGTTCTTGTAAATAGCTTTCGCGCCAGGAACGGGCGTTGATCGCAGCTTCAAAGGCTTTCAGACTGAGCTGTTCCTCTTCGTTGTACAACGCCGCCTCGGTAAGTTGAGCGCTTAGCCATGCCGGACAAAGCGTTAAACTACCCTGATCAGTGCTGTATCTCACGGCAAGTCGCAGCATGGCCGGCCAGGTATCTGCTGCCAGACGAGGGATCTCCAGCTCATCAGCCAGTGTATTGATGTAGCCACACCAGGTCGTCATATCACTGGGTTCTGTCAGCGGCAGGTCGGCTTCAAACTCACCATAAACGGCAGATTCCAGCAATTCCGATTCCATATCGTTGAATTCGCCAAGTGAAATACGATCACCAACGAGTATCAGACGGATATCCAAAGGCATAGGCGGAATGGAAACGGGGAGTGGGCGTGTCTCATCAGGCGAGGCCCAGCGATACCAGCCCTGCGTGATCATCTGTTTGAGACGTAGCCACATCAGCGGTTGTGCTAAAATAGAGCGTACGGAAAGCACCAGCACGCCGCCATTCACCTGATGGATAAGCCCTGGCTCAAGTTGAATTTGATCTTTATACAGGCGGACACAGCCAAACAGTTGTTCTGACTCAATCCATTCCTGAAAATGACAGGAGAGTTTTGCCGCAAAGGTGTCATCAACCGACTGCGCGGGCTCAAGTGTGATTTGGCTGCCATTAATAATATAGCGGGAGCCAAGCACTTCTTGCTGATCGGGCAGAATATGTTTAACGACATCTGTGATTCGTGACAAATACTCACGGCTTTCCAGCGCTTTAATAGTCATAAAGCGTGGACGCGAAAGCGGATGGCAGAACAGCGTTAAACCATTTTCCAGTCTTGGCTGTATATCAGCAAAATCAACTGGGGCCAACTCAGCAGCCGTTGCGAAAATTGCCTCGTAAGGCGCGGTATCAGGCAGTAATAGCTGCCAATCAAGTCGGTTATTGGTCAATGTGTTAGCTGTGATCTTTAAAAAGGGAAAGGGCGATTATACAAGAATTAACACTGCTGCATACAGAGAGTGTCACGGTTAAGACCCTCATCACTGCAGTGGGGGTTCGTCCGTGCAAAAATTGAGCAGAACGACATGTTTTATTTGCAGTGAAAAATGAAATAAAGCTGTTATGCTTATTAAAGTTACGGGGTCACAGAAGAGCTCACAATGAAATATCAGCAATTGGAAAATCTTGAGAGCGGTTGGAAATGGAAATATCTGGTAAAGAAGCACCGTGAAGGTGAACGTATTACCCGCCATTTAGAAAACAGTGCCGCTCAGGACGCAGTTGATGAACTTTTAAAATTAGAGAACGAGCCGGTCAGAGTCCTCGACTGGATCGCCAATAACATGAACGTGGCTTTAGAGAACAGACTGAAGCAGACAATTCGTGCACGGCGTAAACGTCATTTCAACGCTGAACATCAGCATACGCGCAAGAAATCGATCGACCTCGAATTTTTAGTCTGGCAGCGGCTGGCTGGATTAGCTCAACGTCGCAGTGCAACGCTCTCTGATACAATTATTCAATTGTTGGAAGATGCGGAACGCAAAGAGAAGTACGCTACTCAAATGTCCTCCCTCAAAGAAGACCTGCAACAAATCCTCGGTAATAAAGAGTAGTCCCTTTCAGGGAAGTGCGCCGACCGGGATTGTCTATTCCCCCTTTCAAACATAAAAAAACCCCGCCGAAGCGGGGTTTTTAATATCTGTGGTTAAACAGTATTAAAGTGGAATGACTTATGCCTGAGGCTGAGTCACAACGTCTTTGATACCTTTAACTTCGATTTCTACGCGACGATCTGGTGCCAGGCAAGCGATCTGAGCCTTGTTAGCACGGCCAGTTTTGTAGCCACAGGTGTTACCAGTGATAGAGTTAGTTTCGCCCATACCACGTGCAGAGATTTTATCTGACGGGATGCCTTTAGAAACTAAGTAATCAACCACGGTTTGAGCGCGTTGCTCAGACAGTTTCTGGTTAGACTGTTCAGAACCTACTGCATCGGTGTAACCCAGAACGACAACAGAACCGTCTTTAGGATCCATAGAGCTCAGTTGGGTATACAGCTGATCCAGAGCCTGTTGGCCTTCTGGTTTCAGGCTAGATTTGCCGAAGGTGAACAGAACGTCAGATTTCAGAGTGAACTTTTTGGTCTGAACAACTGGAGCTGGAGCTGCTGCTGGAGCAACAACTGGTGCAGCTGCTTCATCTTGACCGAAACGGTAAGAAACACCTACAGACAGCATTGCGTTATCAGGACGTGCACCAACGGTCGCAGCATCACCAATATTGTTAACCCACTGGTAATCCAGACGAGTAGCCCAGTTTTTGGTTACAGCGTATTCCAAACCAACGGCTGCCAGTGGAGAAACGCCAGTGTCGTGGTCGCTGACACGGCTTGCTGCAGTAGTAGGGGTTGCACCAAAGTTACCTTTGGAGTCTGCACGCCAAACCATACCACCCAGACGAGTGTAGATGTCCAGTTCGTCAGTCAGTGGGTAGCTCAGTTTAGCAGCCAGCTGAACGCCCTGTGCTTTGAAAGCACCGTTGTTCGTGTCGCCTTTGTAAGGCATACGGCCAAGCCAGTCATATCCCATTTCAAAGCCCAGGTATTGGTTTGCTTGGTAACCTACAAACGCACCTGCACCCAGTTGGCTATCGTGGGTAGGGCCATTGCCGATACCTTCGTAAGCATTTGCGAAACCAGTGTCATGGTATTGGGACCAACCCAATTTACCACCGGTGTACCAGGTGTTATCTTTAGGGGCAGCTTGCGCTACGGTTGCGAAACCTGCCAGTGCCAGTGCTAATGTGATAGCTGTCTTTTTCATTTTTGCGCCTCGTTATCATCCAAATGGGCCAATTGAGCTTTAAGCATTTTAAGCCCTTGGTTAAAATCCTTGAGCCAAAGTTATTGCTTCCGTTAAGAACTTTGCCACTTTACGTTGGCATTATAGAGCAACCTTGGCGTTGTAAAGTCTACAACGTGGCGAGAAACTTACAAGCTTGATATGGCAAGAGCATTGAAAAAAAGGCTAAAACGTACACATTTCTTAACATCTTTGGCTAAATGTTGACGAAACTTTGGGGTCGCTTGCACCTTCTTAGCCCATTTTTACCAATAAAAACGTAGTTTTCAGCATGAATCACTAAAAAACCCACTATTTTCATCAGAACATTCCTAATTTGAACTAATGGTATACTGAGGACTGAATTTTTGCGATTGGCTGATGTCCATGACCTGAGATTGCATCATTTGTGGGTCTCATAATGAAGCCGTAAGCCCCTCCCTGAACTGCTGCTAATCGCAATCTTTCACGCTCTGAATTCGTCAAATCTGGTAACCATCCCAGTACTACACTGTAGTTTCCGGTCAGCAAAGCTTTTTCCATGGCATCGACGGTAGACATCGCATTAATTTGGCTTACCTGAACGATTTTTCCGACAGGAAGGCCAGACTGAGATATCCAGTGGCGGCTGAGTTTTTGTTGTGGCGTTAACCATAACAGCCAGCGTGATTGCATCCCGAGATGTTGTAATAACGGTAGAAGTAATTGTGACAGAGCAGGTTGACTCTCGTTATAGACGAACTCAGTGATCAAACCATTGTTTGTGGATATCGGTTGAGGAGTGCTCTGTGAATTTGCAGAAAGCGCCTGATGACTGAAACGATGATTTTCCTGGTATTGAGTTCGCATGATATGCCCCGCCAGTGAGTTACTGTATGGATGTACAGTACTCGTTGGTTGGGTAAAGATCAACCCAAATTTTTCCAAGAAATCTCGCATATTTGGAAGGCAAACCGATGTAATTGCATTTTCCGTTTGGCGGGCAGAGGGACTTTGAGTATTTTGCATTTAGTTGCCCATGTAACTAAAAAAGCACATTTGAGCCTACTCACGGAAGGATATCGCAATGATTAATCAATCAAAAAAAAGGATTTCTCAATCTCAACAACTTTTCGCTTCGTTGGGGAATATACGTTCCCGTTCTCAATTTGGCGGCTATAGCTTGTCAGCCAATGGCATCATGTTTGCACTTGTCTCTGATGGGGAGTTGTATCTGCGTGCAACGCTGGAAAATGAAAAACAGTTTTGTTTAATGGGGATGGAGTCACTGATTTATCGTAAGAGGGGTATTCCGATTTCACTAAGGTACTTTAAGGTCGGGGAGAGATTATGGAAAGATCCTGACTGTCTTGTGCATCTGGCTAAAAGCTCACTTGAAGGGATGCTCAATGAGATTAAAATTCGCAAGAATGGTGATGCAAGGTTGAAAGATTTGCCGAATATCACTCTCAGTCTCGAACGCCTGCTTTGGCAGGTAGGTATATCCACATCGTCAGAGTTAAGGGCACAAGGTGCCTGTACAACCTATTTAAAGCTGTGTTCAGTTAAGCAAAATATAGGACTGAATGTTTTGATGGCGCTTGAGGGGGCAATACTTGGATATCATGAGGCAGCTTTGCCCCATGATGCCCGAATTTCTCTTACGCAGTGGTTCATCTCACATCAGGCGCAGACCTCAATGCCCGCGCACTGAATTTACCCAAGTGATTAAGTGCGCAGTTTCTTAGCTGACGGAGTTTATTCCCCTTCATTTACCGGCAGAATTTTACTGTTAAGGTCAGTAAGCTCAGGAAGATGGGCAATCAGCAGACCGATTTGCTGTAAAACCAACTGCTCTTTACTGTCCGACTCGGTGGTGCGCAGTTGAATGCGCGCCATCAATTGTTCCAGAGCCTGTTGAATGCGCCCTGACTCTGAGGGTTCGTGGTGCAAGGCACCATCTACGCAGCACGCCGCGTCATCAAGCAGTCGTAAGGTCTCAGCATCATGCAACTTCTCACGATGTGCACCGAGCGCAGAAATATAGCTCAGCATTGTGTGATTCAAACACAGTAAGCGGAAGGCCGCCTCAAGCGTCTGCGGATCATTATTTTTCTCCGAGGTCATGTTTGACACCACTGATGCCAGTTCAGCATCGCAATTGTGTGCGTCACGTCTGGCCAGGCGATAGTCCAGCCCGTTATCTTTCCCCTGATGGTACTGGACCAGAATGGCATCCAGATAGCGGCAGTTGGCAGTAAAGGTTTTATTCACCACGACAGGTAATTGCCTGAACTTCCAGTCAGGCCAGATAAAACTCACCGCAGCCCAGGCGATTGCGCAACCAATCAGCGTATCAATAATACGCGGAATGGCGACCTCGAACCCTTCACCCAGCAGGTTAAAGCACAGCAGTACCAGCAGAGTGATGAACATGGTGGCGTGAGCGTATTGCACGTTACGAAAGGCAAAGAACAGCACTCCGCTGATCACAATTAGCACCATCTGTCCTTCGATAGAAGGAACGAAATACAAGATGGGAATCCCCAACGCAATCCCTGCCAGCGTGCCGACTATCCTTAATGCCAGCCGGCGGCGGGTGGCATTGTAGTTCGGCTGACAAACAAACAGACTGGTGAGCAAAATCCAATAGCCGTGTGACAATCCGCTAATCTGAATTAACCCATAGCCGACCACCAATACAATCGACATACGAATGGCATGACGGAACAGTGCTGACTTCGGTGTCAAGTGGCGCGATATACGCAACCAGATGTCGTCCAGACCGGTGAGTCTATTTTCGGCGAATGGACTCTTGCCATCCTGGTTCTCAGGGAGTGTCTGTTCGGATTCAATACTGGCCAATTGGGCATCAATGGCGCGCAGGTTGCGCAGTAGATGGCGCAGCGCTTGCAGCATCTCCCTGTGCTTTGCCTGTGCGTCAAGACGCAACAGCGCTTCATCCAGACGTAAGAATGCCCGTTCGAACTGAGAATTATGGGAGTATTTCTGCCGGTAGAGAATAGATTGTGAAAGCTGAGCACACGCACGGGCCTGCATGCTCATCAGGCGCTGAAAGCGGAACAGAATATCGCTGTGATGAAACTGCTCGCTGAGCTTCTTATATTGCACGTGAGAGGAACTTGCCCGCTCATGAATATCCTGCACGACAAAATAGTAGTGCAGCGTTCTGCGGGTACCTTTCTGCCCCCGGTCACCTTTCAGGCGGGTTTGCAGCGTGTTTTTTGTCTGATTTAACGTAGCAACTAACTGGCCGTTGGCCATCGCCAGCTCCACCAGCTGTTTTTTGTTATCACCTTCCTGATCGGGATCGAACAGGGCCGCCTTGGCCTCCAGATAATGAGCCAGCTGCTGATAGCAGCGCGAAATCAGGTCCTGAAGGGGGCGGATCGGATAAATAATATGCCCGGCAAGCGTCACCAGGTTGTACCAGATAGCCCCGCATAGCAGCAACATAGGCTGCTGATACCAGATGTGATACATGCTGGTCCCCAGCATGGTGTAAATGGCAATCAGCAGTGCGCCAAAAGCAATGGTGGCATAGCGCTGCCCCAAAGCACCCAGCAAAATAAAGCCACAGGTAGAGACCATCAGCCCCAAAGCGAACAACCAGGGGTAGGGGAACAGCAGTTCAATAGAGGCGGATGCAATGAAAAAACAGACCAGGGTGATCAACAAATTGCGTAGCCGGCCCGTCAGCCGGTCATCCAGGTCTGCCAGGGCCGCAGCCACGACACCCAGTGTTAACGGGATGGTCAGTGTCGGAAGATGAAGCCACCAGGGGACCGCCGCGGCACCGGTGAGTGTTATAAATATTCGGATGTTATAAAGAACATTGCTGTTGTAGGCAAAACGCCTCAAACCCGGAGCAAAAGAGAGCACGACGAACTCCACGTGACAAAAAGGCTGATGTAAAGGCTGAAAAAGGTCAGGTAATAATTATCGGATACGGCCATTCTCAAGATTACGACGGGCATTGGCTTCACGGACCTGCTTTGCCATTTCAACCGAGACTACCCGTTGCCCCACCGGCCAAAGAGCGATCACGGCAATTTTGAAGTTAGCAATGCCGACCGGAATACCGATAATGGTGCAACATTGCACGATACCGGCCGCGATATGCGACAGGCACAGCCACCAGCCGAAAAAGATAAACCAAAAAATATTCAGCAGGGTGCCGCCACCGGATAGCACGGCATTGCGCTTTTCCGGATACAATTCATTAACGTGCATGGCTTCATTACCGAAAGGCACCAGCGACAAGCGGGTAATTTCCCAGCAGGAACGGGTCAGGGGCAGCGTAAAGATCAACACGATGCTGATAAGTGTGGCCAGTAGCCACGCAAGGGTGGTGAAAACACCCCCTAATACGAAATTCAGAATATTTAAAATAGCGCGCATGTAATCACTCGGCTCAGGTCAGAAGAGGTTGGTAACGCCATAGCGTTAACGGAAATTCTACTCTTTTTATTCTACCCTGATTTTGGGGGTAGAGCGCCAGCGCTTGTTGCAGGTAAACTGCCAGCAAATCCTTAATTAATAATCAGCTATCAATGAGCGGTTCTTAAAATGAGAAATCATGGCGTGATGATATGGAACTGAAATCGACTTCGTTCGGGAAACATCTGGCACAACATCCTTATAACCGGGTGCGACTGCTCAATGCTGGCATTGAAGTCAGTGGCGATAAACATCATTACCTGATTCCTTTCAATCAGCTTATCCATATTCGTTGCAAGCGCGGCATTGTCTGGGGCGAGTTGGAGTTTGAATTACCGGAAGAGAAAGTTGTCAGGCTGCATGGCACTGAGTGGCAGGAAACTCAGCAGTTTTATCATCATCTTCTCAAGGTCTGGCAAGGCTGGAGTGAGGAGATGAGTCAGGTCAGCGCCGGTGTCCTGCATCAACAGGCCGAAGAAATAGCGCGCATTGAGCAGCAAGATAAATGGTTTAAGAAAAGTGAATTGGCCGCTGTTCAGCAAAATATTGCAGAAGCCTTTTCCTCCGTTCCTGTTCCCGTCGAACGCCTGGGTGAATTTGAGAACTGCCGTGATGATTACGAACTTTGTTTGAAATGGTTACGGCAGGGTGGGCAAAGCGTTGATAAACGTAATCTGGCCTGGACCGAGCGGGTTATCGAACAACACCGCGATTTCTTTGACCAGGTAGAAACCTCGCCGCTGAACAACAGCCAGTGCCGGGCCGTGGTGAATGGTGAAGACGCCGTACTGGTATTGGCCGGTGCCGGCAGCGGTAAAACTTCTGTGCTGGTGGCGCGTGCCGGATGGCTGTTGCATCGCCAGGAGGCTCATCCGGAACAGATCTTGTTGCTGGCTTTCGGCCGTCAGGCGGCAGACGAAATGAATGCCCGCATTAAGGAACGTCTTAATACCAGCGATATCAAAGCGAAAACCTTCCACGCGCTGGCGCTGCATATCATTCAAGAGGGCAGTAAGAAAGTCCCAAAAATCAGCAAACTGGAAACGGACAGCAAAGCCCGCCGCAGCTTGTTAATCAAGACATGGCAGCAGCAGTGCGCCGAGAAAAAGGTCCAGGCTAGCGGCTGGCGGCAGTGGATGACCGATGAACTCGAGTGGGACGTTCCTGAGGGTGATTACTGGAAAAACAAAGCGTTGGCTGAAAGGTTGGGCAGCCGTCTTGAGCGCTGGCTTGGTCTGATGCGTATGCATGGAGGCAGTCAGGCGGAAATGGTCGAGCAGGCTTCTGAGGAGGTACGCGACCTTTTCCAGAAACGTATCCGGTTGATGGTTCCCCTGTTGAAAGCCTGGAAATCGGCCCTGAAAGAGGAAGAGGCTGTCGATTTCTCCGGCCTTATTCATCAGGCCGTCAATATTTTGGAGAAGGGGCGTTTTATCAGCCCATGGAAGCATATCCTGGTGGATGAGTTTCAGGATATCTCACCGCAGCGCGCGCGCCTGTTGAGCGCATTGCGAGAACAAAATAGACACAGCAGTCTGTTTGCCGTGGGGGATGACTGGCAGGCTATCTATCGTTTCAGCGGCGCTGAACTGTCATTGACGACGGCTTTTGCGGCCAGCTTTGGCGAGGGCGCGCAGTGCGCACTCGATACCACTTATCGCTTTAACGATCGTATCGGTGAAATAGCGAATAAGTTTGTGCAGCAAAATCCCTATCAGTTGAAGAAGCCACTTAACAGCCTGACCAGGGGGAATAAAAAAAATGTGGTGATCCTGCCGGACGACCAACTGGATGCATTACTGGATAAACTGAGTGGTTTCGCCAATGTGGACGAGCGGATCCTGGTGCTGGCCCGCTACCATCACCGGCGTCCTGAGGTATTACAGAAGGCCGCTACCCGGTGGCCGAAGCTGAATATCGATTTTATGACCATTCATGCCAGTAAAGGTCAGCAGGCTGAGTATGTGATTATCGTTGGCCTCAATGAAGGCAGTGATGGTTTTCCGGCGGTGGCGCGCGAGTCGTTATTGGAAGAGGTTTTGTTGCCTGAACCAGAGAATTTCGCGGATGCGGAAGAGCGGCGCCTGCTTTATGTCGCGATGACACGGGCGAAGCACAATGTCTGGTTAATGCAGAATAAGGCTCTACCGTCAGTGTTTGTCGAACAGCTGGAAGATCTCGGCGTACCGGTTCAGCGCAAACCCTGAAACCTCCCTGTTGCGCCCGCCAGAGACATCGCAATGTGCACTGACGGGCATAATCTTGGATTAATCTTTCAGACGGGCCCACAAATAGCGTTGGTAATCAGGTATCGAAATATCCACTTCCGATTTAAATAACGGGGACGCTATCAGAAAATCCGCGGTAGAGACATTCGTTGCCACTGGAATATTCCAGACGGTGGCAAGGCGCAACAGGGCTTTCACATCCGGGTCATGGGGGACGGCATTCAGCGGATCCCATAAGAAAATCAACATGTCGATTTTCCCTTCCGCAATCATTGCTCCTACCTGCTGATCGCCGCCCATCGGGCCGCTCAACATACTTTTTACTTCAATACCGGTATTGCGCTGCACCAGGTTGCCCGTGGTGCCGGTGGCATAAAGAGTATGTTGCGCCAGCTCGGCCATATTCTTATCGACCCATTTCATCAAAATATTTTTGCAGTGGTCGTGAGCGACCAGCGCGATGTGTTTTTTCTTGGCAATGGTGCGGGTGGTAAATTCCATCAATTATCCCTTAAACGCAAAGTCAGCAACGCAGAGTATAGTTGCATCCAGAGTACTGAAACTGCGTTTTACTGCATAGCGTTGACGCAAGAATTAATGGAATGAAAATGCAATTCGTGAGGCGGGTGGGGAAATTTTATGAATATCAGGCGCGTGGCAGGGTGAACCAGGAAATGAATCGGCCGAAATGCGGAGATGCGGTAAGTTGAGCCCAGAAAGGGGGCAATGGCTCCGCATTCGCTGGACTGGCTGGCATCAGTGAAGAGAGCGAGGCAGGGGCAACGGCTGATTCACCCTTTTGCGCCAAGGTGGCGAAATCAGGGACAGAGGCTTTCAGGCCGGACTGATTATAACGGATCATCATTTTCACCAGGTCGACAGAATTGCCGTTGGCGACCGATCGCAGCACGTCTCGGCGGGTAGCAATCTCCTGGCCATTTTCGTCTACAATGCGGTAGTTAAGCTTTTTATTGAAGAAGGCGGCATCCGTTTCATTATCTAGTGGCGGTAATTCAAAGGCGACAGAGCGCAAACCTTTGGCGCTGAAAGTGACGATCATCGCTGGCGAGTGGTAGGTCAGAGGAGCCATCATGGCAGGATGCAGAATCTTACTCACCTGGAAGAGTATCTGGTGCTGACCAGCATCGACTTCGAGGCTGTCTGCTCCTTTTAGGATAGCGCCTGACATCTTTTTGCCATCGATGACCAGTAAATCCAGCTCTGGGGAAAGCTTCAGGCTGGTCGCATATGCGGGTGCCGACAGGCAAACCGATAACAAAGCGGCCATCATGGCCTTCATTCTCACTTTCATAGTTCCTCCTTTAACTGCTACCGACACCCTCTATTATCGGTTAACCCACAGAATGTGTCAAAATTTTGCAGAATGTATTCATGTTTACGTTTAGACACACTCTTTCTGACAAGACGTCACTGAGTGGGGAGTGAGGAAACGCTGTGGAAGCGGGAGAGCTGAGTTACACTTTCCTTACATCTTTTCGTGAGGTTTATGCCATGCAAGATAATGATATCAGCACTATTCTCAACGACGTCAAAACCATCGCCCTGGTGGGAGCCAGCGATAATCCTGCGCGCCCAAGCTATGGCGTAATGAAATATCTGCTGTCTCAAGGATATGAAGTGACGCCAGTGAGCCCAAAAGTGGCCGGTAAAACACTGCTGGGGCAAACCGGCTATGCGACGCTTGCCGAAGTTCCCCATCCTGTGGATATGGTGGACGTTTTTCGCAATGCAGAGGCGGCATATGAGGTAGCTCAGGAGGCGGTGGATATTGGTGCGAAAGTGCTGTGGTTGCAGCTTGGGGTGATCAACGAACAGGCGGCGGTGCTGGCCAAACAAGCAGGGCTCAAAGTGGTCATGGACCGCTGCCCTAAAATTGAGATCCCTCGTCTTGGATTAGAGAAATAGGTCCGTTAGCAAAACAGGCATAAAAAACCGGTCGCAGAAGGACCGGTTTTATAAAACAGCGTAGGGCACAGAGGCTTAATTACGCAGGCGTGGCGCCAGTAACTGGCTGCGGATTGATTCAGCCAAATCATCCAGCGATGTCTGCTCAGGGTGCGAGCGGGACGCTTCATGATCAATTTGGATCTCAGCCAGATAGGTGTGCACCGGCTGACCTTTGTCATCTTCCATTACCACGTGATACCAAGGCGCGGTACGCATTGCGTCGTCGGCATCGACTTCGGTAGCATCCGGTTTATCCAGTGAATATTCCGCATCAACGTCTATCACCACACCTAAATACCCTAACAGTCTGTGGCGGACCTGCTGGCCTATACCGAATTTGCTGGCAATCATAGTCACCTCCTGAAAAATACGTTCTGTTTCCTATATGGAGGCAGGACGCCCTATTTCAAGTTTTGACCACTTTTAGTGCTGATGATTCACGATCTGAACCCGTATAAGGCACAGATCGATAAAATCAGGACATCACGACGCAGGCAAACCCTTTCAGATAGAGGCCTTCAGGATATGAACCAATCACGGGATGGTCAGCAGCCTGACGGAACTGTTCAACAAATTGGATCTCGCGATGGGCGTCGAGCGCTGCATCAGCGAGGATTTTCTGGAACAGATCAGTTGGCAGCAGGCCAGAACAGGAGAAGCTCAACAAAATTCCACCGGGACGCAACAACTGTAATGCCAGCATGTTGATATCTTTGTAACCGCGGCAGGCACTGGCCAGTTGATTTTTGTTTTCGACGAATTTCGGCGGATCCATCACGATCATATCGAACTGCTCACCCTCAGCGCGGTATTTACGCAGTAACTGGAAGACGTCTTCACGCACAAACTCGGCTTTGGACAGATCAAGTTTATTCAGCTCAACGTTCTGACGGGCGATATCCAGCGCACCTTGTGAAGTATCGACGTTGATGACTTTCTCACAGCCGCCCATCAGGGCAGAAACAGCAAAAGCGCCGGTGTAAGAGAAGCAGTTCAGCACTTTACGGCCTTCGGCATATTTACGCGCAGCCAGACGGCTGTCACGCTGGTCAAGGTAGAAGCCAGTTTTATGGCCCTCTTTAATATCGACCAGTAAGCTCATGCCATGTTCCTGAATCGGCAACAGTGCAGGGGGCTCGTCACCCAGAACGTGGCCCTGGGTCAGTTCAAGACCCTCTTTCTTACGCACGGCGACGTCTGAACGGTCCCAGATAGCGCACTCCGGATAACATTTTTGCAGCGCAGCCAGCAGTGGGGCACGCTGATATTCCGCACCGGCGGACAACAGCTGGATCACCAGGAAATTCTGGAAACGGTCGATGGTGATGCCCGGCAGTCCGTCGGACTCGCCGGCGATCAGACGATAACCATCAAGGCCATCTCGTTTGGCAATCCAGTTACGCCAGCTTTGCGCCTGTTGCAGACGGCGGACGAAAAATTCGATATCAATGTCTTCGTCCTGACGGAATGTCCAGATTCGGGCACGGATTTGCGACGAGGGTGAATAAGCTCCACGTGCCAGCCATTTGCCCTGACTGTCTACAATATCAATAGTGTCGCCGGAAAGTGCTTTACCTTCGACACGGGTTACCGCACCGGAAAACACCCACGGATGGCGGCGGAGAAGGGATTTTTCGCGGCCTTTGGCCAGAAATAAACGAGCAGTCATAGAATTAGGTTCTGTCGGTTCGGAGACAAAAAAAGAGCGTCATTGTCCGGGCAAGCAGTCTAAATTGCAACGAACCATACCGCTAACGGAGAGAATATTATGGCAAAAATCAGTATAGCCGCCTATGTGTACGGCCGGGTACAGGGTGTTGGCTTTCGCTTTGCAACTCAGCATCAGGCTACGGCGCTTGGTCTGACCGGCTATGCCAGGAATCTGGACGACGGCAGCGTAGAAGTGGTGGCTTGTGGTGAGCAGGAAAAAGTAGAGCAGCTGCTGGCGTGGCTTAAACAGGGCGGGCCAAAGCACGCAACTGTCGAGCGGGTGTTAAGCGAGCCCACTGCGCCAGGTGATTTCAGCGACTTTAAAATCCGTCATTAACGCTCTGAAGAATTGCCGGTCTCACTTACAGACATTTTACCGGTTTAGGTAGCCCGGCAATCTTCGTAGCCTGCTTGGCTGGGCCTTCAGGGAACAGCCTGAACAGATAGCGACTGTTGCCTTTTTCTTCGCCATACTTTTGCCCCATGGCTTTAACCAGCATGCGGATGGCAGGCGACGTGTTGAATTCAAGATAAAATTCGCGCACAAAGCGGATCACTTCCCAGTGGGCGTCGCTCAATACGATCGCTTCCTGTTCAGCTAACAGGGGAGCCATCGCTTCGTCCCAGTCGGCACTGTTTTTCAGATACCCTTGTGCGTCGGTCTCAATCTCACGACCAGCAAATTCCAGCATAAAACCTCAATGCAGTAAAAACACTCAGCGCACAGTTTAGCAAAAAGCCATCCTGCACAAAATAAAAAGCCCCGCATTAGCGGGGCTCTGAACGTGATTTGTGAGGATCAGTTGCTGCGTGACAGCCCTAAAATACTCAACAGACTGACGAACACGTTATACAGCGACACGTACAGACTGACCGTTGCGCGAATATAGTTAGTTTCGCCACCGTGAATGATGTTGCTGGTCTCCCACAAAATCGCACCGGCGGA
>Ga0209901_1000263_pt1 | contig 24512 bp, 21 predicted proteins | sample OrgsoiDNA_201058_FD_185806 | JGI IMG/M metagenome (GOLD analysis project Ga0209901, IMG submission 185806) | Permafrost soil microbial communities from the Arctic, to analyse light accelerated degradation of dissolved organic matter (DOM) -... | ecosystem: Environmental > Terrestrial > Soil >...
CGTTTTTCCCCGTGGGTTTTAAGCAACATGGCAATTGGTGTCGCACTGCTTTTGGTGGTGCTGGTTGCCTGGGAGTATTGGAGCGATTTCGTGCTGATGTGCATAAATATGCAGATCTATATGCATCGCTATCTGGTGCTCTATCTACTGCAAATTCGCAGTGGAGAGTTCAGCGGCGGACTATTTCTAGTTATCAGCGGTTTTATTTATGGTTTTCTGCATGCGGTTGGGCCTGGGCACGGTAAATTTGTCATCACCACTTACCTCAGCACCAGCCATGAAAACATGGCTGCCAGCCGTTTAATCTCCTTTGCAGGTAGTATGATGCAGGGCGTGGGTGCGATAGCTTTCGTGTGGCTGCTGGCCGTAATATTCAATTTTTCGATGGGTGATCTCAGTCTGAGCCGGTGGTATGTCGAAAAGGCCAGCGCGGTATTCATCGCCGTTTTTGGTCTTATCACGCTGGGACGCGCGTTTGGCGTGACGCCCTGGCGCAGGAAGGCAAAACGCCCATTAGCCCATTTTTCTGCTTCTGATAATCAGCCAAAAATCGGCCTGGCCCATGCCCATGCTGGCGAGGATTGCGGCTGTGGACACAAGCATCTCCCGTCACAAGATGATTTGCGTGGCACATTAGCCTCGCGCGGGTGGGTGATTCTGTCGATGGGTATCCGCCCGTGCAGCGGTGCGATTTTGATTCTGGTTTTTGCTAACGCCGTGGGTATGTTTCGCTGGGGCATTGCAGCGGTCATGAGCATGGCGCTCGGAACGGCGCTGTCAATTATGATAGTCGCCATGCTGGTGACCCGTGCCCGCGATAAAATGCTGAAAATCAATGCGCAAAGCGCCATTATGCGTTGGCAATATGCCAGCAAGGCCTTACTGCTGTTCGCTGGCGTGTTACTCATTCTTTTCGCGATGGTGCTTTTTTTCTCGGTGATCCCGGTGAGTGACAACGGGGATTTCGTGGCCGCGGGATGTTAGACGTGGGGGAGGGCGATTAAAGCCTTTGGCGTTTATGCCGATATTTTATCTCTGGTATCACAATAATTCAGGATTAACGAACCGACATGATGTTGAGTGAATATGAGTGGCAGGCGGTACTTCTCAGTCTGAAGGTCTCAAGCCTGGCCGTTATTTGCAGTTTGCCACTGGGTATTCTGATGGCGTGGATTCTGGTTCGCTGCCGTTTTCCGGGTAAGTCTCTCCTCGACAGCATTATCCATTTGCCGCTGGTGTTGCCGCCGGTGGTGATAGGCTATTTGCTGCTGGTGGTGATGGGCCGGCGCGGTGTGGTGGGCGAGTGGCTCTATAACTGGTTCGGATTTAGCTTCAGTTTTAGCTGGCACGGTGCCGTTCTGGCCTCGGCGGTGGTGGCTTTTCCGTTAATGGTGCGGGCGATCCGCATGTCGCTTGAGGCGGTGGATACCAAACTCGAACTGGCTGCCCGTACCCTTGGTGCCACGCCATGGCGGGTATTTTTCACCATTACGTTGCCGCTGTCGGTGCCAGGAATTATCGTCGGCATTGTGCTGGCCTTTGCCCGTTCGCTCGGCGAATTCGGCGCCACGATTACCTTCGTGTCGAACATTCCTGGTGAAACCCGCACGATTCCGCTGGCGATGTACACCTTGATTGAAACGCCAGGGGCTGAAGGTGCCGCCGCACGGCTGTGCGTGCTGGCCATTGTGCTCTCGCTGGCATCCTTGATGATTTCTGACTGGCTCGCCAAGCGCAGCCGTATCCGGCTGGGGGGCTAATGCTCGAACTTGATTTTAGCCAACAGCTTGGCGATCTAACCTTACAGGTTAGCCAGAGCTTACCGTCTCAGGGCATCACTGCGATTTTCGGCCTGTCCGGCGCGGGCAAAACTTCCTTGATTAATGCTATCGGTGGTCTGACCCGCCCTGATTCCGGGCGCATTGCGCTCAACGACCGGCTGTTATTCGACGCAGAAAAAAACATTTTCCTGCCGCCGGAAAAGCGCCGTATCGGCTATGTCTTTCAGGATGCCCGGTTGTTTCCGCACTACCGCGTGCAGGGAAATCTGCAATACGGCATGGCTGCCTCCATGCGCGGGCAGTTCGACAATATTGTGGCGTTACTGGGGATAGGCCCGTTGCTCAATCGTTTTCCGCTGACGCTCTCTGGCGGGGAGAAACAGCGGGTGGCGATTGGCCGGGCGCTGCTGACGGCACCTGAAATCCTGCTGATGGATGAACCGCTGGCCGCGCTGGATTTACCCCGCAAACGCGAACTGATGCCCTATCTGGAAAAACTGGCGAAAGAGGTGAGTATTCCGATCCTCTATGTCACGCACAGTCTGGATGAAATCCTGCGGCTGGCTGAGAAGGTGCTGGTGCTGGATAACGGAAAAGTGCTGGCGATGGGGGATCTGGAAGCCGTCTGGGCCAGCAATATCATGCGCCCGTGGCTGCCACGTGAAGAGCAGAGCAGCGTGTTAAATGTCAGCGTGCTGGAGCACCATCCGCGCTATGACATGACCGCGCTGGCGATTGGCGATCAGCGTTTGTGGATTGGTAAGGTGGATGCCCCCGCCGGTACGCCGATGCGTGTACGTGTTAACGCCGCCGACGTTTCTCTGGTGCTGCAACCGACGGCCAACAACAGCAGTATCCGCAATATTTTGCCTGCAAAAGTTCTCGAATGTCTGGAGATCGGCACGCAGGTGGAAGTCAAACTGGCCATGGCTGACCATATTCTCTGGGCGCGTATCACGCCATGGGCGCGTGACGAACTGATGGTACGTCCAGGACAGTGGCTTTACGCACAGATCAAGAGTGTGTCGTTAAGCCGCTGACGCTTTTTGATGTGAAATGAGAATCACAGGACATGACGGAGTGTGTGCCCTGTGATTTGCTCGCGAGGAAACTTACGCCAGCACGCGCGTACGGATCACTTCTGCAATACCCGGCTTCTCGTGGTCATCGATAACCAGCGCAGCGCGCTGCTTGATTGCATCGTCCGCATTGCCCATTGCCACACCCAATCCGACGTTTTCCAGCATGCTGAGGTCGTTATAGTTATCGCCGAAGGCGACAACCTCCTGCATGCTCATGCCCTGAGATTCTACCCACTCTTGCAGACGACGGCCTTTACTGTTGCCGCCTTTGGCGACGTCCACCTGGTCATGCCATGACCATTCGCACGCCATACCCAGCTCCTCTTCCGCCTGTTTTGCGAAAGCGCGCAGGGCATCGTGATCTTGGTGCGACGTAGCGAATTTCCATACTGAATGCGCATTGTCCGCCGCATCGCGCAGGCTGTTTACCTGCACAATGTTCGGACGCTGGCCTTCCGGCAGCGTTTCGCCCCAGGCAATTGAACGAATGACGTGCCCGCTCGGTTGCTGATAAAGCATTGCGTCGTCGACATACAGCAGGCCGTGAATTCCGTGGTGCTCGAGCAGATCCACCACTTTTTTGGCTTTGATTTTATCCATTGGATCTGAAGTGATGACTTTACGCGCCTGATAGTCATACAGGTAAGTGCCGTTACAGCAGATGGCCGGGGTATCAAGTTGCAGAGCCTGATAGAAAGGGTGAATAGCGACGTGATGGCGGCCGGTCACTACGATGATCTTAATACCCTGAGCGCGGGCATCGGCCAGCGCCGCCAGAGATTCAGGCAGGATACGTTTTTGACGGTCCAGCAGGGTGCCGTCGAGGTCGAGAGCAATTACGCGATAAGTCATAAGAAACCTATAAGAGGGTCAGAGGATCGAAGAAATTCTCGCCATATTACACCCTTAGCCCAGATGAGAGAACCTCGCATCAGGCGCTAAACCCGTCACTCCTTCTCTGGGTTATCGTGGTAATCTGAACTACGCTTTAAAAAAAACATAACGACTCATTGAGTGTTAATAAGGAGATGTGATGAAGCAAGTTGTCTACGTTGCCAGCCCTGATAGCCAGCAAATCCACGCTTTTCGTCTTGGTGAAGAGGGTGAGCTGAGCCTGCTGCAGACCGTTGAGGTGCCGGGTCAGGTACAGCCGATGGTAATTCATCCTGACGGTCATCGTTTGTATGTGGGTGTACGTCCTGAATTTGGCGTGCTGACTTACCGTATTGATCACGAAGGTAAACTGGAGCAAGCCGCCATGGCTCCGCTGCCAGGCAGCCCGACGCACGTGGGCGTTGATTTGCAGGGGCGTTTCCTGTTCTCAGCGTCCTACAGCTTTAACAACGTCAGCATCCATCCGATTAATGAAAAAGGCGAAGCGCTGGCGCCACTGCACGTGCTGGAAGATATTCAGGCGCCGCACTCGGCCAATATTGACCCGACCAACCAGTTGCTGATGATCCCGGCACTGAAAGAAGATCAGATTCGTCTGTTCGATTTCAGTTCGCAGGGTGAAGCGACGCCGCACCAACCGCAGGCGCTGCACACCGCTGCTGGCGCAGGTCCACGCCATATGGCTTTCCATCCTAATCATCATTTCGCTTACTGCGTTAATGAGCTTAACAGCAGCGTTGATGTGTACCAGAAAGACGTCACCAGCGGTGAATACCGTAGGGTACAGACGCTGGACATCATGCCGGCTGATTTCAAAGAGACCCGCTGGGCAGCAGACATTCACATTACGCCAAACGGTAAATTCCTCTACGCCTGTGACCGTACTTCAAGCCTGCTTTCAGTGCTGAGCGTGTCTGAAGACGGTAGCGTAGTGACGCTGGTAGGACATCATGCTACGCAGACCCAACCACGAGGTTTCAACATCGACCATCGCGGGCGCTTTGTGATCACCGCAGGTCAAAAATCGGATGCTATTGAAGTGGCGAAGATTGATCAGAACAGCGGCGAGTTGACTACCCTGAACGAGTATCCCGTAGGCAAAGCCCCTATGTGGGTATCGATTCTCGAACTGAGGAATTAATCCGGCTAATGCTTTCGTCCGTATACTGAATGCCCTACCGATATGAAAGTACGCCCCAGCCCTTGTGACTGGGGCTTTTTGTTTTCTTTAGCCCTTCGTGCCATTGATAAGAAATATTTTCATCTCCCTCTAAATATTGTGCCTACCTTGTCGATAACTCTTCCCGTTACCCCCATACCTATTCGCCACGCGTTATTCACGTTTTACGCTAAAAAACAGGGAGAGCAGAATGAGTTTATCGTCAGGGATCACCGGTGTTTTCAATAACGCTAACATCGCCACCAAGCTTGCGGCAGGATTTACGCTGGTCCTGCTGCTCGGTTCTTCCATTGCCGCCTCGGGAATTTATCATCTGACCAGCATCAGTGAGCGGGCGGAAAAAGCCACATTGTTAAAAAGCGTCAATGACCTGTTGGGGGAAGCGAAATATACCCGCCTTTCCTACCTCGCTAACCACGAACAAAAATATGTCGAACAAAATCGGCAGGCGCTGGACAAGCTGGAAGGGAAGTTGGCGCAGGTGGCTACCTATCATTGGCAGCCTGTCGACCAGGCTCAGGTGGATGCCATGCCGGGGAATGTGCAGCGCTACCGCGAAAACTGGCAAAACACCCTGAATCCACCTGCGGGCAGCAATGCGGAACAAACCCGGGCAGAACTTGCTGCCGCCGGATTGGCGCTGACCACGGCATCGGATCAACTGCTCGACCACGAAATGGCTTATACCCAGAATGAAGTGAGCCGTACCATCAAAGAGATGCTGCTGATCATCGCTGCCAGTATTGTAATGGGTGCGCTGATCTCATGGCGCATGACCCGGCAGATAACTCAACCCCTGCGTCAGACGCTGGACGTGGCCAGACGTATTGCCGCGGGGGACTTGACGGCTCATGTCGTCAGCAGCAGCAATGATGAGGTCGGCCAACTTACCCGTGCCGTCGAAGGTATGAACCAGAACCTGCGAGGGATTATCGGTGATATCCGCCATGGCGTATTGCAGGTGACCAGAGCCTCCGGTGAGATTGCCGCTGGGAATATCGATCTCTCCGCCCGAACCGAACAGCAGGCCTCGGCGCTGGGGCAAACTGCCGCCAGCATGGAACAACTGACGGCGACGGTGAAACAGAATGCTGACAATGCCAGCGAAGCCAGCAAACTGGCTTCCTCCGCAGCCGATACTGCCAGTCGCGGAGGCAAAATAGTCAGTGACGTAGTGGGGGTAATGAAAGATATTGCCGGCAGCTCCAAACAGATCTCTGAAATCACCTCCGTCATTAACAGCATCGCTTTCCAGACCAACATTCTGGCGCTGAATGCTGCTGTAGAAGCCGCACGAGCCGGTGAGCAGGGGCGTGGGTTTGCTGTGGTCGCCAGTGAAGTGCGTAATCTGGCGCAGCGCAGCGGGCAGGCAGCAAAAGAGATTGAAACGCTGATTGGTTTATCGGTGAGCAAGGTCAACAGCGGCTCTGCACTGGTGGGCAAAGCCGGTGATACCATGCAGGAGATTGTCGATTCCGTCGGACACGTCACGCATATTATTCATGAAATTGCGTCGGCTTCTGAGGAGCAGAGCCGGGGCATCAGCCAGATAGCGCTGGCGGTGGCGGAAATGGATACCGTGACGCAGCAGAATTCGGCGCTGGTTCAGCAGTCAGCCAACGCGGCTGCCGCGCTTGATGAGCAGGCGGTGAATCTGGAAGAGACCGTGGCCATTTTCCAGCTGGGTAGCGAGGCACCGAAGCCTGCGTGACGTCGTTATTCAGAGTGGGCCAGAGGCAATAAAAAAGCCGCCGGGGTTAAATCCGGCGGCTTTTGCCTGTCCTGTCTGCGGCTTATTTCGCCGGAGGGGTCATGACGTTGTTGTACTGCCACAGGCGGTTGAAGTTCACATCGTTCAGATCGCGCTGCTGTTTTTCATCTTTCGGAGCATTACCGGTAAAGGCACGACCGGAGAAGGCCGCATCACCCCAAGGGTGCAGCTGGTTGTAACCGCTGTCGATCTGGCTGTCGCGGATCACCACCTGGCTGTTTGGCGTAGTGCCAGGCACGTAGCCGTTCTCCGCACCTTCATCCCAGGCACGACCCAGTTGAGCTTTCACTGCCTGGCCTTCGAAACCACGGTCAGTGGTCAATGCACTGTTAGTCACCAGGAAACCGTAAGGCGCGTTGGCCGGCGTATTTGGGGCGAAGACCGAAGGCTGTTTCACGCCACGGCTGCTGACAGTATGGAATTCAACGTGGTCAAACACCGCGCTTGAACGGCCCACGACGTAATCCACATCCCCTTCGATCAGGCTGTTCTGCACGTAGGCACGGCTGTAACGCTTGTTATCTGGCTGGTTTTTTACGTTAGCGGTGGTCAGCATCAGGGTGTTCTGACGGCCAATCAGACGTACGTTATCGAGCAAAATATTGTCGCCGTCGGTGCGTAAAGCCACAGCAGGGTGATCGCCTGCATCAACGCTGTCGAGCGTGCTGTTGACGATGGTCAGGTTTTGCAGTTGCAGACCGCTGCTCTGTGACCAGACGGTGGCCGTACAGCCTGCACCGATGGTATCGGACGGCTGGGTGGCACAGATATTGAACATGTACCAGGCACGGTTACCTGGAATGAACTCGCCATTCGGACTCATCGTTGCGCGGTAAGCCGCCGGAGTGACGGACGCTTCCAGACCCTGCTGGATCACGACGTCGCCCGGATTGGTTCCGGCGCCGAACAGGGTGATCGGTGGTGCACCGGAAGGAATGTACACCGCGCCGGTATAGGTACCTGGGAGGATTTTAATGAACACGCGCTCGCCGTGGTTACGCACGCGCAGTGCCGCTTCCACTGCCTGTTGAATATTGGTATAGGCCGCGCCGTCGGTACCCATTTGCGGGCCGACCACGAAGTCTGTTTTCACATCGCTGGTGGCGATCAGTTTAGGGAACCAGCCCTGCTGCTGAACCTGCAGGGAGCGGCCGCCGAAGGCCAGATATTGTTTGGCCGTAAAGTTTGCAGCTTCATCCGGGGTGAGGATGGGGTCAACAGCGGTGCCCGGTGCGACCTGGCTGGAGAGGCCTTCGTGGCTGCTGCTACAGGCCGCCAAAACCAGACTGACGGACAACATGGCGCAGGCGCGCGACAGGGTGGAGATTTTCACTGGGTCTGACTCCTTGATAAACGACAAAAAGCGGCGGTCAGCAAGACTGACCACCGCGTTGCATTCTGACTGGCTCTTTTATACCACAGCAATCAGCTGTATATCACCGTGAGAGATGATTTACCAAGTGAATGGAAATGGATATTGAAACCCAGATAAGCGCCGCTGGCTTCTTCATTGACCTCCAGCTGGTCTACGTCCAGGGCATACACTGTAAATTGATAACGGTGACTTTCGCCTTTTGGCGGCGCTGCACCGCCGTAACCGGCCTTACCGAAATCAGTACGAGTTTGTACCGCACCGGATGGCAGACCCGGTTGACCGGAGCCCGCACCTTGCGGTAATTCGGTTACGTCCGCCGGAATATTAGCGACCCCCCAATGCCACCAGCCAGAGCCGGTAGGGGCATCCGGGTCATAGCAGGTGATCGCAAAACTTTTAGTGCCTGCGGGAGCATCGCTCCAGGCCAGATGCGGGGAGAGGTTTGCTCCGCTGTAGCCCATGCCGTTGAACACCTGAGTTTCCGGCATTTTTTCGCCGTCTTTTAGATCATTGCTGGTTAATGTAAATGCCATACAGCCCTCATCTGTTTGTGATTGTTTTTAAAGCATTGAATTCATTTGCTGACGTCACCGCCGCCCAGCAGTTTCAGCAGAGCCTGCGCAACGTTTGCAGATGACGCCGGGTTCTGGCCGGTAATGAGCTTGCCGTCGGTCACAACGTAAGGCCGCCAGTCGGCCGCTTTACTGTAATCGCCGCCGTTCTTTTTCAGTTCGTCCTCGACCAGAAACGGCACGATATCCGTCAGGCCAACCGCATCTTCTTCGCTGTTGCTAAAACCGGTTACTCGTTTGTCTTTCACCAGCGGCGTACCGTCGGCCTGTTTCACATCTCGGAACACGCCGGGCGCATGGCACACGGCAGAAACAGGTTTACCTGCCGCCCAGAAATCTTCGATCAATTTTACCGAGTTTGCGTCTTCAGCCAAATCCCACAACGGACCATGACCGCCGGGATAAAACACCGCATCAAAATCTGCGACGTTCACCTCTGACAGCTTGACGGTACTGGCCAGGGCATGTTGCGCGTTTTTATCCTGGCGAAAACGTTCAGTGGTTTCCGTCTGGGCATCTTTCTCATCACTTTTCGGATCCAGCGGCGGCTGGCCACCTTTTGGAGAGGCCAGTGTCAGTTCGGCACCGGCATCCAGAAACTGATAATAGGGTGCGGTGAACTCTTCCAGCCAGAAACCGGTTTTCTTACCGGTGTCGCCAAGTTTATCGTGCGACGTCAATACAATCAGTAACTTCATGTTATCTCCTGTGTGCCCGGAAAGGTCCGGACAAACCTGCCATTAACGGTTTTCTTTACCGACCTGTACCACCAGCTTGCCGAAGTTTTTACCCTCCAGCAGCCCGATAAACGCCTGCGGTGCGCTTTCCAACCCGTCCACAATATCTTCGCGGAATTTCACTTTTCCACCTTCGAACCATTCACTCATCTGTTTGGCAAATTCCGGATAGCGATGGCCGTAATCATCAAAAATGATAAAACCTTGCATGCGCAGACGCTTTCTTAAAATCGTGCTGGCCAGCATAGGGAGGCGATCCTGACCCTCTTTCAGACCGGTGGCATTGTACTGCGACACCAGCCCGCACACCGGAATACGCGCTTTGGTATTGAGCAGTGGCAGGACGGCATCGAACACGGCACCGCCGACATTTTCGAAGTAAACATCAATGCCGGCAGGGCAGGCCGCTTTGAGGCGCTTATCCAAATCTGCTGCACGGTGGTCCAGACATGCATCGAAGCCGAAATGCTCAACGGCGTAGCGGCATTTTTCTTCGCCACCGGCGATACCAATCACGTTACAGCCTTTGATTTTAGCGATTTGCCCGACCAGCGAACCCACCGGGCCGGTGGCGGCGGCCACGACCACGGTTTCACCGGGTTGCGGCTGGCCGATATCCAGCAGCCCCATAAATGCGGTGAATCCCGGCATACCCAGCACGCCGAGCGCCAGGGAAGGATGCTTGAGTGCCGCACCTTCCAGTTTTTTCACGACGTTGGCATCAGCAACGGAATAGTCCTGCCAGCCGGTGCTGGCAACCACCAAGTCGCCGGGCGCGAAACTGGTGCTGTTTGAACTGACGACCTGCGACACCGCACCACCGGTCATCACCTCACCGATTTGCACCGGCGCGGCATAAGAAGGGGCATCGCTCATCCGACCACGCATATAGGGGTCAAGGGAGAGAAACAACGTGCGCAGCACCAGCTGTCCCTCTTTTGCGGTGGGAATATCCTGTTTTTCCAGACGGAAGTTATCTGCGGTCGGTGCGCCATGTGGGCGTGAAGCCAGCACAAAGCGGCGGTTTACGGATTGACTCTGAGACATACAAACTCCTTCATTGACGCGGATCCTGAGGCAGCCATCGGTGGATGGAAACCTTTGTCATGGGGAATAAGTATAGGTGGCTAAGCGAGTTGTGATCGAAGCGGTTTATGCTTTGTATGGGGCAACGATGGAAAATGTGGGGGCCGCCATGGCGAACCCCCATTGCGAAAGCGGTAAAAAGCGTTACTTCACCGTCACATCAATATCGCCGAAATATTTCTTCGACAGCGTGTTAATTACGCCTTCCTGCTTAATTTTTGCGATAGCCACATCCAGCTTCTCTTTGGTGGCAGTGTCGCCTTTGCGCAGGCCGAACGCGATGCCGCTGCCAAGGATTTTATCATCACGCACTGCATCGCCGACGAAGGCATAATCTTTACCATCCGGGCGATCAAGGAACCCGGTCTGGCCAGCCGGTGCCAGCACCAGCGTGCCGTCAAGACGGCCGGAAGAGAGATCCAGATAGACCTGATTCTGATCCTGATAAGAGACCACATCCACGCCTTTCGGTGCCCAGTGGGCCTGCGCATAGTTCTCCTGAATTGAACCCTGTAATACGCCGATATGTTTGCCTTTCAGTGATTCAACTGTCGGCAACAGTTTGGACTCTCTTTTAGCAATCAGCTTGCTGGGAACGCGATAAATCACATCGGTAAAATCGATCGCCTGACGGCGTTTTTCGGTGACGTTCATGGCTGAGTTAATGGCGTCAAATTTACGCGCTTTTAACGCCGGGATCAGGCCATCGAAGGAGGTATCCAGCCATTCGCATTTCACTTTGGCCGCAGCGCAAACGGCGTTACCGACATCGATGTCGAAGCCCTGTAGTTCGCCGGTGGCGCTTTTGGATTCAAACGGCGGGTATTGCGCTTCCAGACCAAACTTCAGCGTTGAGCCGTCTGCCAGCGCAGAAAACGAAGCAACGGCACAACCTAGCAGCAAAGCGATGTTTAATTTTTTCATTGTCATTTTCACTTCTCCCGGTGGGTATCAAGTCAGACGCTTAGACGCCGCACAGACGGCGCGCGCCTTCGTACAACGTATCGTTATCTTTGGCAAAGCTCAGGCGGATAAGCCCGGTCGGCGTGTTGTGGCTATAAAATGCCGACAGCGGGATGGTGGCGATCTTATGATCGCGGATCAAACTCAGGACAAACTCATCATCGGTCAGCGAACTGAAGTGACTGAAGCGGGCCAGCATAAAGAAACTGCCGCGGCTTGGCAGCAGCTCGAAGCGTGAACCGCTGAGGGCGTTGGCCAGCAGGTCACGTTTTTGCTGGTAAAAATCGGCCAGACTCAGATAACTCTGTGGGTCAGCCAGCGCCTCCGCAAAGGCCACCTGCATCGGCGTGTCGGCTGAAAATACCATGAACTGATGCACTTTACGGATCTCTTCCATCAGCTCTGCCGGTGCCAGGCAATAACCTACGCGCCAGCCGGTGACGTGATAGGTCTTACCGAACGAGGAGACAATCACGCTGCGCTCGGCTAGCTGCGGATGGCAGGCCATGCTTTCGTGGCGCTCGCCGTCGAACACTACGTGTTCGTAAACTTCATCGGACAGGACCACGATATCGGTATCGCGTGTCAGGGCGGTCAGGCGTTCGATGTCGGTGGCGGTAAAAATCGCACCGGTCGGGTTGTGCGGGCTGTTAACGATGATCATGCGCGTTTTACTGTTAATTGCGCTGGCGACTTCGTCCCAGTCAATGCTGAAGTCTTCCAGCGAGAGTCCGATAGCCACCGGGGTGGCACCCTGTAAGCGGACAATCGGCGCATAGCTATCAAAGGCGGGTTCGAAGTAGATCACCTCATCACCCGGATGCACCAGTGCGCTGATGGCGGAGTATAACCCTTCACTGGCGCTGGCGATCACCGTCACCTCATTGTCTGCATCGTAATGGCAACCGTAAAGTGCCTCAACCTTGGCTGACAGTGCATGGCGCAGCGCCGCCACACCGCTCATGGGCGCATACTGGTTATGACCCGCGCGCATGGCTTTACTCACGGCGTCTATCAGTGAAGGCTGGCAGGAGAAATTGGGGGCTCCCTGCGATAAATTCAGTGCGTTATGCTCGGCACTCAGTTGGCCAATTACGGTGAAAATAGTGGTGCCAACGTCAGGTAACTTGGATAAAGGAGAAAGGGCACTTTTCATGACGAGCTCCAAAGGCTGACCGGAAATGAATAATTATTCGAAAAGTATCGAATGATTAAGCATCAGAACATTTGTACGGACAATGGAAAATTTGTCATACTTGCCATGATCACACGTCATAGCAGATGGCAATTTATTGAGGCCCAGATGACTACATCTCCTGATTTTTCTTACCTGACTGCGCTCAACCTGCCTTCACTTAACCTGTTGAAAACCTTCAGTGTGGTGGCGAAAACGCTCAACCTGACCCACGCCGCTGACTTGCTGCACATCACCCAGGGGGCCGTCAGCCGCCAAATTACCGGGCTGGAAACGGCGCTGGGATATCCGCTGTTTTTACGTCAGGCCCGTGGGCTGACCCTGACCCCACGAGGTGCTCAGCTATTACCGGCGGTGCAACAGGGGCTGCAACTGATGGGTGAAGCGCTCAAACGCGTGGAATCGCACCCTGACACGCTGCGTATTAAATGTCCGACCTGCTCGATGCGCTGGTTATTGCCACGAGTGATTCAGCTACAGAATGACCGTCCCGATATGCGGATCGAACTGACAGCTTCGATAGCGCACGGTGTGGATTTCAGCACCGAGCATTTTGATGCCGCCGTGGTGTTTGGCCGCGCGCCAGACTCCCCGCGCCGCGCACACCTTCTGTTTGACGAAGTACTGACGCCGGTCTGTACGCCAGATTTTTTGCCACGCCGCAAAGGACGCTTTGATCTTGCCGATCTCGGAGATAAAACTCTGCTGCACCCGACGCGTGACCGCCGTGACTGGCTTTTATGGCTGAGAGAAGCGGGATTAAAAGGGCTGCCATCGGCCAAGTCTCAGCATTTCGATACGCTGGATCTGGCGATTAACTCGGCGTTGCAGGGCTACGGCATCGCGATAGGTGACCTGACTTTAATAGAGGATGATTTACAGGTCAGGCGCATTATTGCGCCATTCCCGTTGTGTGTTGCCAGCGGTGCCACTTATACGCTCCTCTCCCCGGAAAACCCAAGTCCGGCGCTGCAGGTGGCAATTGATTATCTCAACGATCAGGCCAGGCTCAGCCGCGAGAAGCTCAGCGGTTTGCTGTCATCTTCTCACCATGTAGTCAGTGCTAATTAGCAGAGGGTCTCAAGTGCGCTGGCAATGGCTGCTGTGAGTTTACTAAGCTGGGCGCGGGAGATGACGTAAGGCGGCATCAGGTAGATAAGTTTGCCAAACGGCCGGATCCATACGCCCTGACTGACAAAGTGTTTTTGCAACTGCGCCATGTTGACTGGCTCACGCATCTCCACCACGCCAATCGCGCCCAGCACGCGCACATCTGCGACGGCAGGGTGCGCGGCCAGCGGTATCAGTTCGCGCCTGAACTGCTGCTCGATGTTTGCCACCTGTTCCTGCCAGCGGTTTTCGGACAATAAAGCAAGGCTGGCGCAGGCCACCGCGCAGGCCAGGGGATTACCCATAAAGGTCGGGCCGTGCATGAAACAGCCGGCTTCGCCATCACTGATGATGTCGGCCACGTGTCGGGTAGTCAGCGTAGCCGACAGCGTCATATAGCCGCCGGTCAGCGCTTTGCCCAGACAAAGAATATCCGGTGAAATCCCTGCGTGATCGCAGGCAAACAGCTTACCGGTGCGGCCAAAACCGGTGGCGATTTCGTCGGCAATCAATAACACACCGTAGCGATCGCACAGTTCACGCACCCGTTTGAGATAGGTCGGATGATAAATCCGCATCCCCCCTGCGCCTTGCACCACCGGTTCTAAGATCACGGCGGCGATTCTGCGGTGATTCTCCTCGAGCATTGTGGCAAACGGCGCAACATCCGCTTCATCCCACTCTTCGGCGAAACGGCTTTGCGGCGCATCGGCAAACAGGTGTTCCGGCAGATAGCCCTGATACAAACTGTGCATCGAATTTTGCGGGTCGCACACTGACATTGCACCGAAGGTATCGCCGTGATAGCCGTTACGCAGCGTCAGCAGCGTCTGGCGTTTTTCGCCGCGCGCCTGCCAGTACTGCATCGCCATCTTTAGCGCCACTTCTACGGCCACCGATCCCGAGTCAGCCAGAAATACGCATTCCAACCCGGCAGGGGTCATCTCCACTAACTGACGCGACAGCGCCACCGCTGACGGATGAGTGATTCCGCCAAACATCACGTGGGACATTTTGCCAATCTGCGCAATGGCCGCCTGGTTCAGCGCCGGGTGGTTATAGCCATGAATCGCTGCCCACCATGAGGACATGCCGTCAATCAGTTGGCGGCCATCGGCCAGCTGCAGTTCGACGCCCTGCGCCGATTCCACCGCATAGCAAGGCAGCGGGCGGGTCATCGACGTGTAAGGGTGCCAGATATGGCGCTGGTCGAAGTCGAGATCGGCGGGGGTCATGGCAATGTCCTTGATGAAATATGTAAACCAAAAAATAATTTTAACGTTGACGGTAAACTAAAACAAATAAAGAATGGTTGACGATTTGTAAGGTCAAACCATTTTCGGAGATGCTGAATGACTACCCGTACCCACTGGACGCTGGAAAAAACGCAGGCGCTGTTCGATAAACCTTTTCTGGAGCTGATGTTCGAAGCCCAGCAGACTCACCGCCAGCACTTCGACCCGCGTCAGGTTCAGGTCAGCACGCTGTTGTCGATCAAAACCGGCGCCTGCCCGGAAGATTGCAAATATTGCCCGCAGAGTTCGCGTTACAAAACCGGACTGGAAACTGAACGTCTGATGGAAGTGAAACAGGTGTTGGAATCTGCCCGCCAGGCTAAAGCCGCCGGTTCAACCCGTTTCTGCATGGGGGCCGCGTGGAAAAACCCGCACGACCGTGACATGCCGTATCTCGAGCAGATGGTACAGGGCGTGAAAGAGCTGGGCATGGAAACCTGCATGACGCTGGGAACGCTCAACACCACGCAGGCGCAGCGTCTGGCATCAGCGGGTCTGGATTTCTATAACCATAATCTTGATACCTCGCCGGAATTTTACGGCAGCATCATCACGACGCGTAGTTATCAGGAACGTCTGGATACGTTGTCAGAAGTGCGTGGTGCGGGCATTAAAGTCTGTTCAGGTGGCATTGTCGGGCTCGGTGAGACGGTGAAAGATCGCGCCGGTTTACTGATGCAACTGGCTAATTTGCCTGTTGCGCCTGAAAGCGTGCCGATCAACATGCTGGTCAAAGTGAAAGGCACGCCGCTGGCCGATAACGCCGACGTCGATCCTTTCGATTTCATCCGCACCATCGCCGTAGCACGCATTATGATGCCCACATCCTACGTGCGCCTTTCCGCCGGTCGTGAGCAGATGAGTGAACAGACGCAGGCCATGTGTTTTATGGCTGGGGCTAACTCAATTTTCTACGGCTGTAAACTGCTGACCACGCCGAATCCGGCAGAGGACAAAGATTTGATCCTCTTCGCCAAACTGGGCCTCAACCCGCAGGTATTTGAAACGGAAATGGGGGATAACCAGCAACAGGAAGCGCTGGCTGAGCAGCTGGTACATGCTGATACCCCTCAATTTTACAACGCCGCGGTCTGAGCAGTGGGCTGGCAAGCACGCATTGAAGAGGCGGTGGACGCGCGAAAACAGGCAGCGGCATTTCGCGTACGGCAACCCAACGCTGGCGGCAGCGCCCGCTGGCTAACGCAGGGCGAACGGCGCTGGCTGAACTTCTCCGGCAACGACTATCTCGGCCTCAGCCAGAATCTGAATGTGATTGCTGCCTGGCAACAGGGTGCGGCCAGTTTTGGCGTCGGCAGCGGCGGCTCAGGGCATGTGACAGGCTACAGCGACGTTCATGCCGAATTCGAAAAGCAGCTGGCCCAGTGGCAGGGCTATCCGCGTGCGCTGCTGTTTATCTCTGGTTTTGCGGCCAATCAGGCGATTCTGGCAGCGCTCATGCAGCAAGACGATCGCGTACTGGCCGACAAACTGAGCCACGCCTCATTGCTGGAAGCGGCGGCGCATGCGCCTTCACAACTGCGGCGTTTCCAACACAATCAGCCAGACGCTTTGCAGCGTCTGCTGGAGAAACCGGTGGCCGGTGACACGCTGGTGGTCACCGAAGGCGTATTCAGCATGGACGGCGATGCTGCGCCGCTGGCGGATCTGCACCGCTTATCACAAGCGCATGGCAGCTGGCTGCTGGTTGATGATGCACACGGCGTCGGCGTGCTGGGTGAAGAGGGGCGTGGCAGTTGCTGGCAACAGAACGTGCGGCCTGAACTGTTGGTGGTGACCTTTGGCAAAGCATTTGGCTGCAGCGGGGCGGCGGTGTTATGTGATGACGCCACCGCCGATTATCTGCTGCAGTTTGCCCGCCATCTGATTTACAGTACCGCGATGCCAGCCGCACAGGTGTGTGCGCTGCAGGCCAGCCTGCGCTGCATTCAGCAAGGCGACGACCTGCGTGATAAACTGGCGGCCAATATAGCCCGTTTTCGTGCAGGAGCCGCCGGCTTGCCTTATCAACTGACAGCTTCTGCCACGGCCATCCAGCCGCTGATTGTTGGTGAAAATCAGCCGACGCTGGATCTGGCACAGCGATTACGCGAACGCGGTGTGTGGGTCAGTGCGATTCGCCCGCCGACGGTTCCACCGGGCAGCGCAAGACTGCGCATTACCCTGACGGCTGCCCATCGGCCGGAAGATATCGATTTTTTGCTGGAGTCCCTTCATGGGTGCAGTCACTGAATTAGTGAACAAACAGGCGGTGGCCGACGCGTTCAGCCGCGCCGCCGTGAGTTATGAAAGCGCAGCACAACTGCAGCGCGACGTGGGCGAACACCTTATTAGCATGGTGGCTAATACTCATCAGGCCGCCGGGAATACGCTGCTCGATGCCGGTTGCGGTACCGGTTATTTCAGCCGCCGCTGGCGTGACATGGGCAAAGAGGTTACCGCGCTGGATCTCTCTCAGGGCATGATCGACATGGCCCGCGCGCAGGATTCCGCCCACCATTATCTGCCGGGTGACATCGAACGTTTACCGCTGGAAGACCAGTCGGTAGATATCTCTTTCAGTAACCTCGCCGTGCAGTGGTGCAATGCGCTGCCGCGTGCCCTCGAAGAGATGCACCGGGTGACGCGCATCGGCGGGTTGGTTTTGTTCTCCACGCTGGCGGAAGGGTCACTGGGCGAACTGGCCGCGGCATGGATGAAAGTGGATGGCCGTCGTCACGTGAACCAGTTCCTGACGCCGGACAAAATCGCCGAAGCCTGTGCACCGTATCGGCATGACGTGCAGTTCAGCCAGCATACTGTCCTGTTCCCGGACGCCATGTCGCTGATGCGTTCGCTTAAAGGCATCGGCGCAACGCACATCAAAAATGGCCGCCTTGGCGGGCTGGGCGGCCGCGACCGCCTGTCGCTACTGGAAAAACACTACGCCCGTCAGGACGGCATGCTGCCGCTGACCTATAAATTGGTCTATGGCGTCATCAATGTTGAAACATTAATCCCAAGATAAAACCCTGCGTCCTTGACGCTGTCTCTGCGTTAGCTGCGCGAGTTCACCCGAATCACTGATGATGTCAGCCCATCGGGATTTACTCGCTGGCCGCCTTGATACAGCGCCAATGACTTTGGATTTCAGCAAGGGTCACAAGAAAATGAAAAAAACCTTCTTCATTACCGGCACCGATACCGAAGTCGGGAAAACCGTCGCCACGACTGCTTTTTTGCAGGCGGCGGCGCGTGCCGGATTTTCTACCGCCGGATATAAGCCTGTGGCATCGGGCAGTGAAATGACGCCCGACGGGGCGCGTAACAGCGATGCCTTGGCGTTGCAGGCCAACAGCAGTGTGCGGCTCAGCTATGACGAAGTGAACCCCTGTACCTTTATTGAGCCGACCTCGCCGCATATTGTCAGCCAGCTCGAGCAGCGGCCGATTGTGCTCGATACCCTGAGCAAAGGGCTGCGGCATCTCGAACCTCAAGCCGATTGGACGGTGGTGGAGGGCGCGGGAGGATGGTTTACGCCACTCAATGAACAGGAAACCTTTGCCGACTGGGTGATCGCCGAACAATTGCCCGTGATTTTGGTGGTGGGAATGCGCCTTGGATGTATCAATCATGCAGTGCTGACCGCGCAGGCCGTAGCACACAGCGGTTTACCGCTGCTGGGCTGGATAGCCAATGACGTACAGGAGACGGGGAAGCATCATCAGGCTTATCTGGCCACGCTTACGCGTATGCTGCCTGCGCCACTGCTGGGCGAGATCCCCTTCCTCGGTACGGCGATTGGCGGTGACGTTGGGCAATACCTGAATCTGGACTGCCTCATACCGTGAGGTAATTTTTTACCAGCCCTTCATCCAACTCCGCCAGCGTACCCTGTGCCACGTTACGTCCGCCGTCAAGCAGGCAGAAGCGGTCAGCTACGGTACGTATAAACGGCAGTTTATGGCCGACCAGCAGCAGCGTCAGTCCCAGATCCCGGTTCAGGCGGTGAATGATATTGCCCATGTTCGCCGTCATCGCTGCGCTGGTGTGTTCGGTCGGTTCGTCGAGGATAAGCAGCTCGGGTTCCTGCACCAGTGCCCGGCTGATCGCCAACTGCTGCTGCTGATTTTCATCCAGCTCACCCGCCTTATGCACACCCCTCTCTTTTAATACCGGGAACAGTTCATATACCGCCTCAGGTACGCGGCGGGTTTTGTTACGCCCGGCCATCATGGCGATTTGCAAATTCTCATCCACGCTCATTTGTGAAAAGATCTGGCGCCCCTGGGGCACATAGCCGATCCCCATCAATGCGCGGGTCTCCACCGGCAGATTCAGCAGGCTTTGCGGCTCTGCATTGGCCGACTGCCAGGAGATGGTGCCGCTCTTTACCGGCAGATGGCCCATGATGCAATTAATCAGTGTGGTTTTGCCGACGCCGTTACGGCCAATAAGGCAGGTACACTGACCGCGGTACAACTCCAGATTGATATCCCACAGAATATGGTTCTGGCCATAATATTGATTCACCGATTTAACACTTAACATCAGAGCGTCCTCTCTCAATTCCCTCCATCATGGCCTGGGAAGGCCAATCACGTCCGGAATGGTTAATGTACATTGACGGTCATTGTCCTATTTCTGACATTCATTTTTCACTGTTAAGGTGGTGCTGAGACAAGGATGATATTGCAACTCTTGGGCCATGTTTTGCCCTGTAACCTCTAAAGAGTAGGTGACTGAAGGGGTTACAGCAGGGAGGGGAACAAAGCAGGCAAAATACCAAACAGGGGGAATAGGGCGGACATAAATCAGACCAAATGGTGCACTTTGTCAGTGCTGATAGCGCTGATTTTGGTGCAATGCATCAGAAGCACTAAAGCTAAAAGGTCCTCGTGAGATGCACTTTTTCATTTTGCAATATCTTCGACACAGGATATCTAGGCAAAATCGGCATATATAAAGAAGTAAAAATGGCTAAAAATAACTAAAAAACATCCCAGGGAAGCGGGTGAGGATGAAAGGCTGATTTTTGGCAGGTCCCGCCGCACGTGGCACCATGTGAGTTATCCACCATTCCTGTGGATAACCATGTGCATGAGAGTAGGGAAAGTTGCGCCAAGCGAGTCAGGACGCGGGTTGCGCTCAGTTTGTCCGTAATCGCAGCTTTTTAAAAAATATTCATATTTACAACAAGTTAACTAAAATCAAGCTTTGTCAAATTGCTGTGCGCCGTCAGTGTCAATTTTCGTCAACCTGTGGTCAGAAAGTTAATTCGCGCAAATATCTGGGGATAATTGTTCTGTGATGGGGAAAATGAAGGGCTTCTGTAAACCTAAAAAAGTGCAGGAGTGCACAGATTTAAAAGCAGCCATGACAGTGAGTTAAAAAATGCGCGGAACTTAACCATTGGAAGCTGGTTTTATATCCAGTACTATATGGCTGGCAAAAATCGCGGAGTCTTCCATACTGAGTCTCCTTAGCCGGTGTTGTGCGTTCCTTCTCTTCAGTCAGGTAGCCCGTCAATGAGTAAAGTATTCAAACTGCATTCCGATTTTAAACCGTCAGGCGATCAACCTGAGGCCATACGTGCGCTGGAAGAGGGGCTGGAGAACGGTCTTGCGCATCAGACGCTGCTGGGCGTAACCGGTTCAGGGAAAACCTTTACCGTGGCTAACGTGATTGCCGATCTCAACCGGCCAACCATGGTGCTGGCACCCAACAAGACGCTGGCCGCGCAGCTTTATGGCGAGATGAAAGAGTTTTTCCCGGAGAACGCCGTCGAATATTTTGTCTCCTATTACGATTACTATCAGCCGGAAGCCTATGTGCCGAGTTCAGATACATTTATCGAAAAAGACGCCTCGATAAACGAACACATCGAGCAAATGCGTCTTTCTGCGACTAAAGCCCTGTTGGAACGTCGCGATGTGATTGTCGTAGCTTCGGTTTCTGCTATTTACGGTTTGGGCGATCCGGACCTCTATCTGAAGATGATGTTGCACCTGACTAAGGGCATGATCATCGACCAGCGTGCGATCTTGCGTCGTCTGGCAGAGCTGCAATATGCCCGGAACGATCAGGTTTTCCAGCGCAGTACATTCCGCGTACGTGGCGAGGTGATTGACGTCTTCCCGGCTGAATCTGACGATCTGGCGCTCCGCATTGAGCTGTTTGATCAGGAAGTCGAACGCCTCTCGCTGTTTGATCCGCTGACCGGTCAGGTACAGCACGAAATTCCGCGTTTCACTATCTATCCGAAAACCCACTACGTGACGCCTCGCGAACGTATTGTACAGGCGATGGAAGAGATCAAAGTTGAGTTAGCGGACCGGCGTAAAAACCTGCTCGACAATAACAAACTGCTGGAGGAGCAACGCATCAGTCAGCGTACCCAGTTTGATCTGGAGATGATGAACGAGCTGGGTTACTGCTCTGGTATCGAAAACTACTCGCGCTATCTCTCAGGGCGCGGCCCAGGTGAGCCGCCTCCGACGTTGTTCGACTATCTGCCAGCCGACGGCCTGCTGATTGTCGATGAGTCCCACGTCACCATTCCGCAAATCGGCGGTATGTACAAAGGCGACCGCTCGCGTAAAGAGACGCTGGTGGAGTACGGCTTCCGTTTGCCTTCGGCACTCGACAACCGCCCAATGCGTTTTGAAGAGTTCGAAGCCGCTGCGCCGCAAAGTATTTATGTTTCAGCCACACCCGGCACCTACGAGATGGAAAAGTCAGGTGGCGACGTAGTTGAGCAGGTGGTGCGTCCGACCGGCCTGTTGGATCCCTTGATCGAAGTGCGTCCGGTGGGGACTCAGGTTGACGATCTGTTGTCGGAGATCCGCAAGCGCGTTGAAGTGAACGAGCGTGTGCTGGTCACCACGCTCACCAAGCGTATGGCTGAGGATTTGACTGAGTATCTGGAAGAACACGGCGAGAAGGTGCGTTACTTGCACTCTGACATCGATACCGTCGAGCGTGTGGAGATCATTCGTGATTTACGCCTCGGCGAGTTCGACGTGCTGGTCGGTATCAACTTGCTGCGAGAAGGCTTGGATATGCCGGAAGTGTCGCTGGTGGCCATCCTTGATGCAGACAAAGAGGGCTTCCTGCGTTCCGAGCGTTCGCTTATTCAGACTATCGGGCGCGCTGCACGTAACCTCAACGGCAAAGCCATTCTTTACGGTGACCGGATAACCAAATCGATGGCAAAAGCGATTGAAGAGACGGAGCGTCGGCGTGCCAAGCAGGAGGCGTATAACATCGAGCATGGCATCACGCCGATGGGCCTGAATAAGAAGATCTCCGACATCCTGCAACTGGGTCAGCCGAAGACCAAGAAGAACAAAGACAAGCGCGATGCTGCGGCCTCAGAAACCGTCAAGCTGCTGACGCCGAAGGCTCTGGATCAGCGCATCAAAGAGCTGGAAAGCAAAATGTATGCGCATGCACAGAATCTGGAATTCGAAGAGGCGGCTAATACGCGTGATGAGCTCCATGCATTGAGGGCTCAGTTCATCGCTCTTTCCTGATACTCGTCATCCTTCAAGCCACAGCTGTGTTGGCTGCCCTCGCGAACCCCAGTCACTGAGTGGGCTAAGCTCCTGGGGTTCGCTCGGTTGCGGCCTTGCTATGACTCGAATGATGTAGGGTATCGCCCCCATGTTATGAGCTTTAAAAGACTTGTGCCGCAGGGTAAACCTGATTAATGTGTGCGCCAGCCAAAATTCAGGAAAAGACAATGACAACGACGCCACCGAAAGATCCCCTGCATGGCATCACGCTGGAAGCACTGCTGACGACGTTGGTCGATAATTTTGGCTGGCCCGCGCTGGCATCGCAGGTGAATATCAACTGCTTCAAGAGTGACCCCAGCATCAAGTCCAGCCTGAAGTTTCTGCGCCGCACGCCGTGGGCGCGAAAAGAAGTGGAAACGCTGTATCTGGACTTTGTCGAAGGCCATCTGCGCCCGGACATGACGCGCAGCAAACGCCGCACGCCGTTGTCCGCAGAGAAAGTGCAAAAACCGAAAGTCAGCACGGCTAAACCGGCAGCGGACAGCCCGTGGAACAACCATCCGCTGACAAAAAAATCTTAAATCATTCGCTGCAACGCTTCTTCTAACGCTTTGCGAAGTAACTCGCGATCATGACGATAGGGGATATCGCTGGCCTCGAGAGTCGTTTGAATGATCAGACGCTCACCGGCGTCATTGATATTCACTTTCGGCCCGACGATCGCGGCATCCACGGCGCGGCGCCCAATCTGCTGTTCAATGAGTGACAGCTTGTCATGCAACGTCAGTGACGCGGCCGCTACGCTCAACTCTTTTCCCAGATTTCCAATGTAAACGATATGCGCACGGCTACGGCGCAGCGCCTGCGTCAGATCTTTCATCAGCAACAGCGGCATCAGGCTGGTGTAAAAACTGCCTGGCCCAATGAGCACCAGATCGGCTTCTTTGATGGCGAGGATCGCTTCACGGGTCGCGGTGACCTGGGGTACCAGCATCAGCTCACGCGGGATCTGCGTCAGCTTATCGACATTCACTTCGCCATGAACCCACTCGCCGTTGGCGTCCATTGCGGCCAGGTCAACCGGCTCTTCAGACATCGGAATGAGTTCAGCATCCACTTTCAGCAGACTGCGTACCAGATTAATGGCTTCCAGCGGGCGCACGCTAAGGTGATCGAGCGCGCGCAGCATCAGATTACCCAGGTTGTGTCCGGCCAGTTCACCACTGCCGCCGAAGCGGTATTCGAACATTGCTGAGGCGACGCTGGGCTCAGTGATCAGCTGATTAAGGCAGTTGCGCGTATCACCCCAGGCAATGCCCCCTTCGGAACTGCGGATGCGGCCGGTGGAGCCACCGTTGTCGGTGGTAGTGACAATGCCGGTCAGGCGTGAACCAAGGCCAGAAAGGGCTGACATTACGCGGCCGAGGCCATGTCCTCCTCCTAATGCCACCACGCGGTCGAGGTCGGCGAGTGTACGATTGCGCATAAATATCCTTAAAACCGTCCAGAGAATTGTCGAATCTGCCCTCAGCGTGGCAGTTAAAGAGGCCTGATCATAAGAATAATCGCATGCCAGCCGGTTGATTTTACCGAATTTTGCAACAAGGTGTTATCCCCCAGATATCTGAAATAGCCCAGAATCCCTTATAAAAAAAGACGTTTTTTGCTGCGATCTGCGGTGTACTTGCGGTGAAAATTCGTTATATATCAAAATGCATAACGAAAACCGCCTTGGTGATCTGCCTTTCCGGGCGTTAGAATAGCCGCTGTAACCCGTGTTTTTTCGCCTGTTTTATCGTCGAAAAGATCAAACTCCTAGCCCTGAAGCCTAAGTTGTTCGCAAAGAACAATACGGTTTCCTGGCCGTGGCTCAGCCACCAGGGTGCGAGGCAGAAATGCCTGCATCTCCCGTATTTGGAAAGGTGTTAAGGTGCTTCAACTTACCGATGCTTTT